>OMLO01005804.1_pt1 | contig 10380 bp, 4 predicted proteins | sample 1674811 | NCBI WGS metagenome assembly OMLO01 (sample SAMN06265003, study PRJEB25207) | coral metagenome | isolation source: Coral host | place: Mexico:La Bocana,Puerto Morelos, Mexico | collected 2008-11-13
CTGGAGTCAATTTATATCTAACACTTTTCCTTCTGTATGTAAAGCCCTATGCAAATGAGCAAAAATGTAAACAATGATGCCAGCAAGATCCCCCTATACCATTTTTTTTGTTGTTGGTTATGACGTCATTTAAGCCGCCATCTTGGATCCACCATCTTGGATTTCACTGTTTTCTTAAGAAATCAAAACATAACTGAAATACAAAATGGAGCCAGAATGCTTAGGAATTGTACAGAATCGTGAATTTTTTTGCAATTTAATTAAGGAAACTAGAAAAAAAGACATAATTATGATAAAAAAGTTACTTTTTTTGGCGCGACCAACTCGAAATTTGTGGTCGCTCTTGAAACATTAAAAGGAGTGGACACACACTGACGTATCAACATTTTCATGAAGAATGAATGGACAGCTACTAGAATTTTTAGCCCTTTAGCGTTGATCGTCTTTTCAAAACTATGAAAAAACGTTATTGTGAGGGTTGGCATCCACTTCACCTTCTACGTCCGAGATTTAAAAACAAAAATAATTAATAAGAAATTTATCCGGCACTAATAGTAATTTTATCAAAGGAGTCCTTTTCAACTTCAAAAAAGTAAAAAGTACATATATGAAGTTCACATATGAAAATTACATCTAAAACCTAAAAAGAAAAAGTTCGTTGACCTTTGCCAACGGAATTCATGAGTTTTAACCTTTCGCAGGACCCCTCTTAATACAAGCTAATGGCTTGACGGGACGACCCAGCCGAAAAAAGTTTGGGTTGACTTTACCTCTTACGGTAAACTATAATCTAGGCTGGGAAAGCTATTGATTTAACTCTAATATGGAATACGGCTATTTTCATTGAGGCTTTTTTTTTTGCTAAGTGTTCAATAAATTGTGTTTGATTGATTCAATCCCTTCAAAATTCAGGCGATATGTGCTTAAAGATAGTAGTAGTCAGAAAGTTGAGACATTTGTGCTCGGACAAAGGAACAGATATAAATTTGAGAGCAACTAGAAAACATGTTTTCATAATGCGTATTGGTTGGTATAATTTGTGACAACGGTGGTCACAAATGAAATTAGTGCATTGTGTACCTGGGCCTCAGGAAAATTAGACAGTTGGAGTGCAGAGCTCGTCATGACGCAATTCTAATCCTAATGACCTCCCCAAAACTTTCCTTCGCATTAGAATGAAATGAGAAACTGGCTGCTCTATTTAATGGCGTAGGTTTGCTTGAATTTAATAAAGCTTTCTTCGTCGCTTTCGTGTTTTCAACCGAGTGCCATCCCCGAAAAATAATCCCCCTAAACAAAGGGCGCCCCGTCCACCTGCCCAAATATACCCGAAACGTACACCTTCGGGAACAGGAATCTCTATGTGCCACCTTGTTAGGTCTACATCCACAACTTTGATCTTATTTTGCTTTTTAAGATCTTATTTTTTTCATCGGCTATGGAAAGAAAATTGTCAAAGAGTGGAGATGTTTATTTTCAGCTAGCTACCTTCATGAAAATTCTTAATCTTGTTAATTTTAAGTCCCTTCGCCACTGAATCAAAAGCAACAGTATGGCTTTATATAAAAACAGTAATACATAAAATGTATTAAAAATGCGCCCAAGAAAAGGCAAATCTCTGATTATCGCTTTTGTAATCACGTTGAAAAAGCATATAGTTAAAATCAAAATGAACCAACAATTAGCGTAATATTTTATGCATGTACAGTTTCAACTTAATCTACCGATGGCAAATTTTCCATGAAAACCTGAGTTCAACTGAAGTGTCACGCATGAGTATTCTCGAGCAAGGTAACGAATATAAGTCTAACGAATAGTAAGAACTCGCCCAGATAAAGTGTTAGGAGGGCCTGCTAAAGGTCAGTAGAAGCAACTCGATAAAGAGACAGATTTTGGTGCTGGATTCAAGACAGAAACTTTGACGTTTACATAGTCGTTCTACCTTGCTTAAGACTGCTTTAAAAAAGATATCGGACGCAAAAAGCACGTAATGGCGACCCGCGTAATTTTGTAACGACTGCTTCCTTTCCTCCTTTCCTTACCTGCTCATTCAATACTCGATGTCCTCACTCGCTCGGTGTCAGTTGTATAGAACGTGAGGAGTAAAAGTCATACAGCTGAAAAACACAGTCTACAAGTGAACTGGCAGCGATAAACGTCTTGCCATTTTGTCCGTGTTTTTCACGAGTAATGGCCAGTACGCTCTTCGAAGTGATGACCGGAAGGATGTCCTTAGGACAAAAAGCCAGGGGGCAACCTATTCGGGAGTAAATTATGTTTGGAAAGCTTTCAGCTGCCTTCTTTTGCCCTGGGGATCAATAACAGTGTCGCATAGAATTGACGCCTCGGGCGTTTTTGCAAATGTGTTGTCACTGAGCTCAAGCGGCTGAAAAACATTTTCTTCGGTTTCAAAGACAGTGGACAGTTGTATTGTTCTTTATTTTATATTTTGAAGGATGACCAACGACAGGAATTTACAATAATAGTAAGCCTCTGGACATTTTCAGGGAAATCATGAATAAGAGATTTTGAAATAGTAGAATGCCTGCGGGTAATTTATAGTTAAAATGAACTGAAAGCTAGATCGTGACAATACATTATTGTCTTATCAGAAAGGGAAATCAACACCGCCAAAGACAAATATGGGTTCAGTTATTTTTCTATAGTAAACTTTTCTCGAGGATATTTTTTTTCAAAACGGATTAAACACTAGCGCCTCTTACGAAGGTTCTGATATCGGATAAATTTCCATAAAATATGGTTTCTGACATAATTACTGTTGCAAGCAAGGCAAGATATGTTATCGATCAATTTGAGGGTTGTAAATTTGCCACGAAGTATAAGTGCAGTCTGGATTTTTCTACAAATTACAGCAACTGGGGAAGTCGGGGGCTGTAAAATCCGATCACTTCAGTTAAAAACTGCACTGTACCCCCAGATTTTCTGCAATGCCCGTTATTGTATAGCTAATCCAATATCGAGAAATATTACGGCAAGGCGTGAAAAACTTAAGAAAACTTTTAGCGAGGAGCGTGGTGCCAACTGGCTTTTCATTTCTTGTAATTACCTAAATATTTAAGAGCTTCGTCTGCTACCTTTCTTGAAATCCAGCTAAACCTTTGCGATTCGTGTTCTTATATCCAGTTGTTTCGATTAAAGGTTAGTAAAACACTGTGAAGAAGTCTGCAAAATCAAGTTACGCGAAACAAATTCTCAGAGGAAAAACAGGTTCACAACTAGTTTAATCTGAGTTTGAAAGAAATGGGTACACGTTTTGTATTTCAGAATATGCAATTTCAGTTAAAACTATATTAGTTTTCTTTCAGACTGCTGAAGATCTCAGTATCTTTCCTCCAAATTTCCAAGAACTTTTTTGAAAATATCCCATTAATTTATCAGACCTTTAGTTCAAGAACGTAGTTTTACTAGCAGTGAAAAATGCAAATATTAGCCATGAAGATTTAACTCACCTGTTGAAAACGGAGGGTTGCGCAAATGCACATGGTCTGAGCAATAACTCGAATACAAAGGTCCATAGAAATCGATATAATAAGTCACATCTTCTAGCATTTTGATTGGTTCGTACCTATATGATCTTTTGTAGCACAGATGCATAGTTCATTTTCATTGTTTTGTTTTTTTTTATTGAATAAAACAGATAGACCCTATGTTGTTCTGCAATAACACACTCGCTTAACGCCTTGTTTGCCACCTGTTTCTTCTAACAACATTTACTCGTCATCTGTGATCTGTTACGTAAGAGACACACCGCAACATGAAATACATTTGTTAAACTGAGATATCAGCTCAAGCCGAAGAGGCTACGAAGACGGACTTGTAATTAAGAATTTTAACAAAACACTGCCAGTTGACTTAAGGGGGGACTTGACCTAAAATTCTGTAAAAAAAATTGAATTCTTGTTTTTAAAGGAATTTGAATCTTAAGGTGTTGAAGTTTTGTTTTGAGAATTTCTGTTGATGTAAGTCCAAAGCTCGTTTTCTCAAGCCGAGTTAATTCTAAGAAAAGATATTTTATATCATGGATACTGAGATTTCCTCACGAAAAAAAGATTACGTAAAAATGATAATGAAAAATGATACGCAATAGCCAATAGAAAACGCGAACGATCAAAACTCACTTGTGAAAACACGTCGTTCGTCCAATCACAAACGCGAATGACGAAACATCGCATCGCGATTTCGATTGACTTATAAGCCTCAGTCAGTTGTTGTTTTCAACTGAAAAATGTTTATAAAAGTTGTGAAAGTATAAACTGACGTTTTATTTCTTGTGTTACTTCATTAAATATTTGATTTTGAAAGAGAAACTGATGTTTTTTATTAATTCTTGTTTTACACGCATACTTTGCAGTTGAATGGGTTCCCTAAACACGCGCGTAAGATTGACAAAAATTAGCTTTTCAACAATCTCAGTATCTATAAAATAAACAAATTACACCATGGAAAATGCTTTGTACGATATTTTACATAGATACAGAGTAGTATCAGAAAACTCACTCGTTCGTTGCGCTCACTCGTTCGTTTTCTGATACTACTCAACTCCAGTGAATAAAAATCGTACGCGCGCATTTTCCATGGAGTAATCTCTATTTTAGAAGGATTTGTTGAAATTTTCAGAGCTTATTGTTCTGAGTAAGTTTTGTGGAATGAGCATAGAACTTTTCCAATCATTGCATTTTCTCGAAGTTATACCTTGAAACGTGTGATAAATTTCCTGCATCAGATTTAACTGGTCACCATTTCATGCGTTTTTTAACTTTTCAAAAATCTCTATGCTTGTAACAGTCAGTTCTTGTAGGAATTTCTCAACTAAACCCTGGCATTCCCCAGCAGGTGGCAAACTTAATCAGTCAGGTTACAATACAGTTCCAGGGTACAAAAATTTATTTTCCGTAATCTTTGGTCTTAAAGCTTTTTAAAAATGGATACTGTACCTTGCTATGGTTTGGAATTAAATCGTAGCCACGAAAAAAGTTTGGAAAAATATTATGTTGTTAGGTGAAGTCCCGCATTAAATTGTGCTATAGGGGGCAAACAATATTATTGCACATTCAAGATTCAAGATTCTGTTTATTTGCCTTTTTACTAAATATGTTATTTTTAAATATTTTTTTAAAAATATTTCAATTATTGGCTTATAGAAACTACCAGCGTTATAGTAGAGGCCACCTCGTAATAGTGCTGCAGTGTGCTTCTTTTCCAGTTTATATTTAGTAATTATTTTACTAAAAACTCCAGTGGTTTTTTTCTTAAAATTGGGAAAACTTGACAAAGAAGTGATTGTAACATGAAAGGAATTCTAGATCTTAGGACCTAGGTAAGGAATTGTGAATTTTTTAGATTAGTCCGGTAATGATGCACGCGATGATTATAGGCTGTTCTGGTGCTATGACCATGAATTTGACTGTTCAAGATAAAAAAACAAGTTGAAAAACAATGGAGGCAACAGGTTGTTATGACAGCAGAACATGAGTTTTGCTGATTCAAAGGTGTTGATTTGATGAATGTCTATAATTCTTAATTTGGAGACTAAAGCAGCAGAATGTGCTCTATAATCTGAATCGGTAATAGCTCGCACAGCACGTTTTTGCAAACAGCAAAAGTCCCTGGGAACGAGGTTGATCTAGGAAGATACCTTTTGAAAGAGAAAGATAAAAATGTTTGCCAGTTGTGCGGAAATCAGGTGGAATGAACGCTTTATCACACGCATAGAAATATTATCATAACCAGGGGCCTTTCTCGGCGAAAACAAGCTGCAAGTGCTTTCCAACTCACGAGTGTGGGTGGGTTGTAGAGTGATTGGAGGATAATCTTTGCCTCCAAGAAATGAGTGAAAACCGGCCGAATTCACAGTGGGTGTAGCACTCGCTAGGTTGGGGCCAATATATATTGGTAAACTATTTACAGAATCTGTCACTGATGTCCATAGAATCCATGATTGTATTGCCATTGGATTTAAATGACGAGGGCTTACGTTTGTTTATAATTTCATTTAGTAATTTCCGTGTTGTTCTAAGGTCATTTTTGGCCTCTTCTAGTTTGAGTCGTAATATGTGCGCTTAGCAAAACGTATCATAAGTGACTTAATTTGTTTTTGTAGGCTTTGAACTTTAGCTCACAAGAAGTAGTGAGTCACCGAATAAACCTTTTTTTTTCAGCCTGTTCCGTTCTTGTTAATGGACTTGAGAAGACCACGGTTGAGCCATGGAGAGTAATACTTGTTCAATTGTTTGCGTTTGATTATTTTCAAAGCCGGAGCAGACCTCATAAGTGGAGAATTCGCTTGTAAAGTTATTGTAAGCTTTACTGGGGTCGTCCTCGTTGATGGATACTGAGAGCAATTGTGTTTGAAAGGATTCGTTAAATTAATAGCAAATTAACAGCATCGACTGCGCAAGAGGGAATTTTTTTCTTTTTTATGTGTCAGAGTTTCATTATCAAAATAGGTGAACACAGGTAAATAATGAGATAAATCATTCAGGACGATGCCATTGAAAACATTTTGCGAGAGATTGTTAGTGTATACATGTATGTATTGGTGTTACAAAGTAAGAGGTGAGGCTAGTTGGATTTGATGATAAGAGGAAGCAAAGCGTGCGAAAATAATGTCATTGTCTTTAGTGATAATTTTGAGAATTTCATCGAATTTCTCTAGGAACAGGGCAGAGTTTTAATTTGGCGGTCTGTATACACAACCTACTGATAATACTTTTCCCTTGGGGGACAATGACTTCGACAAAGATAGTCTCAATTACTTCTGGGTCAGAAAATTTGCATTCCTTAAGAATTTTATATTCAATATCGTTTTGTAAATAAATGCCGACTCCGCTGCCTGTTTTTGATTTTCGATGAAACAAAATTGCATCCCATGATATTTACAAGCTCGGTTAGTCACATTTCTGACGCACCAAGAACAGAGAATGACCCTTTTAGACTTTTGAGTAGAAGATTCAGTTGTTCAAGATTTTTCAACAACGTGCGAACATTTACATGCAAAATAGAAAACATCGAACTAACCTGATCATGAATGTGTTCCTGAACCAAATATCTGCTAGTCGGCAGGCGAGTAAGAAAGTTTGAGTCAGGGTTTAGATCGTTAGTGAGTGGATTAAATAATCTGGGCTGGTCTATAGGATTAAATAAGAGAGATTCAATGTGATCACTATTATATTTTAACTGCCATAAGACCGTTTCATAAAGTCAGTGCTATGTTGAAGGAATTTGCATCTAAATGATAAAAAGGAAGGATGGATTGGGAAGACGTCTCCCCAAGAGTAGGTAATACCATTACGAGGATTAAATGTATTTCACAAGTACAATACTTAGCTCATAGGTAAGTCCTCTTGGCGTGCAAATCCTTCAAGATCTTCCTGGCTTTTAATTTGAGCCGGATGGGACGAGAGTCCTCAGACCTTCGCAAATATACAGCAACGTTATTTGACCAACAGAACTTGAATCCATTTCGAGCTTGAAATTTCTTGGCATCGACAAGTAGTCTCTGGGTCAATGGAGTGAGATGATCGAGAATCTTGACATTTCCACTCCTGAAGCTTTTAGAATGCTTATGCATAAAGACGTTGTGGCGGATGCGGATTCTCGCGGTTCGGCTTCGGGGAGACCAACTATCTTGACATTGTACTTGTAGCCATAACGCTGAATTTCATCGATTGCATTTCCGACATCATCTACTCGATCGGGAAGTTAGAGCTTTTAAAAAGTTAGAGCTTCCGAGCGGAGATCGTAGTAAGCTTTTCCATAGAGTTGAAAAGTGTTCAATGCTTAGTCTTTCGTGATGGAGCAGGTACGTTGCTCCGCCGCCATTGCATTGTCAGATTCCTGAGCATCGTTTTGCGTGAGAGTTTGCTGCAGATATTTGAATTCACGTCTAAGGGTAGCGATTTCTTCTTTCAGGCTGTTATTTTCCTTTTTCAATGGCGTTACAGTGAGTTAGGAGGCTTAAAAGTGAGGTTTAAAAGTGAACACTTTTTCTTCAGAATGAGAGTGAACTTTTACAGTTGCGAAATATCCGGAATTCCAAAATTCGGATAACAAATGACTGAATGGCAGATAAAAGAGAAATCGTTTTGAGTTCGAAGTAACAAGGAATTCAAAATAGCATTAAGCATTTTTCAATCAATTTCTTTAGTTTCCGACAAATTGATACCCGTTCCGTTCCGCAACCCTTGCAGAAAAATTATCGAATAATATATTTCCCAGGAAGGTCCGAGCCAAAGTTTCCAGCAGGCAAAAAAATATTTTCTCTCCACTTCAACATTAATTAACAGATTACTTGCAAATAATTTGCGATGATTTTTGTTTTCTGGGAGAAACGCGTCAACACAGGGATCTGGTAGGTGTGGCTGAAAACAGCAGTGTGTTCCGGCCCGGTCAAAACATGTTTCTGGCCAAGTGACAGGGAAACGCTGACAGTTTTTTGTTCTTTAACACTGATTGCTATTTTTCAGTCTTTTTTCTGTCTTTGTTCGTCTTGCCGAAGGGATCAGTCTGTAATTCATGTTTATTACTTAAAGTACCTTCCTGATTCAGCTTCTAAGCCTACGGAAAGATCGACGGGTAAAAGTTGGTCTAAGTGCATGGCTTTGCTTTTCTTATCATAGGAATCACCTATGGGAAACGTATTTGGTGGAACACCAAAACCTTTGATAAGACACCTGAAACGGAATTAATTGATTTAGAAGGTTTAACTGTAGTAAAGAAAACACACAGACGTCGACTGTTTTCACCTGACATCATGGGCAGTCTGCATGAATACAGCCCATTCCTGTTTTTGTTATCCACAGCTGGTTTCAGACTTAGGAAATCGCCATGTATGCAGCTTACTGAGTTATAAAACCGATTTACGGGAAGTCCTTCAAAACGTCGACACCAGAGCATCGACGAAAATTACGGGTGCATTTTCCTTTCCGTTACAAGGTACACAGGAGCGCATTTTCACTTCCAGTATTGTTACGATGACCATGATCTCTTGATCTAACTCGATCTCGCCCGCCTGTTTTTTTTTCTTTTTCTATTGGCCCCTTTTGATCTCTAGATTCTTCTAGTGTGAGGTCTACATTTAGTGTTTTGGTATTTTAGCATTCACGACCCCATCTAAAGATATTATATTTAGTAACGTTTACACTACGCTATCACAGCATCAAAGCTTTCATATTTTCACAGTGTAACAGCTATCCAAAAATATTAGGGACGGACCATTAGAAAAGTGATGAGGGGTTGAGGAAAATACAGTCGAACCTCACTAATACGGACACCGTAGGGACAGAGCAAAGTGTTCGTATTAGAGAGGTGTCCGTTGTATAGCGGTCACGAATATTACGTCACTTTAAAGGCTCCATTCCATTGATGGTGCCGAAACAAGTCTTTGAGGGGCATTTAAATTGTTTAATGGACAGTACAAATCATTACAATACAAGCTGTAGAAAAGATGTAGAAAAAGGAAAGCAACAAGTCTTGATGAAAAATGGTAATGATATGTCGATATAATAATTTTTACTGATTGAAAAGAAATGATACTGTTAATCGTATGAACAATGAGACAATTGATTACTCTTTAATATCGGTAACGACAAACAGGAAATCGTGTTGAATAAGAACTGTCATCATTGGAGTCTCCGTAATAAAGAGGTTAAGCTTGTATGAATTTTCTCTCTGGGGTCGAGATTTCGTGTCCGTTGTCCGTATTGTCCGTATTATAGAGATTATTGTTACAAAGAATGTATGGGCATTTTCCCTGGACCAAGTGAACTGTCCGTATTAAAGAGGTGTTCGCAAGGAGAGGTTCGACTGTACGAAAAAAAAAATTCATGCAAGGGAAGGTGACTGACAAAAAAACGTGCTGAGAAGAAGGGATAAAAAAGAATATATCAGCTGACAATTAAACTGCAGCCAAGAATTTCCGGGCAATGACCTTATCACGCAGCAGTCTTCTTGGTCCTGGTGGAATCTATATTCTCCTGATTATCTCTACATGCTGATATATTTTGTGTGCAGCAACCTCATCAGGGAAAATGGCCAAACACCCTTTCAGAAAAAAAGTGATAGAACTGCATGCTACCCTAAAGCAAGCGTGTACCGAGTTTTGAAAGCCTCAAATATAAGAATGATTTGTTAACAAAAATGTATAAATGAAGATTGTGGACACAGATGGATACACATACGTTAAACTGTAACACTTCTTCACGGCAGAAGGTCGGTCAGATACACATTGCAAGATAAAGGAGACTCTACTAATTAAGGAATTGAAACCCACCCTAAAACATGTCCTAAATGATACTGTTAGTAGCGAAAAGCTTTATCTTTATTAGTTTGCATTGTTTTATATGCAAAAAATTTTCTTCC
>OMLO01005805.1_pt1 | contig 10380 bp, 11 predicted proteins | sample 1674811 | NCBI WGS metagenome assembly OMLO01 (sample SAMN06265003, study PRJEB25207) | coral metagenome | isolation source: Coral host | place: Mexico:La Bocana,Puerto Morelos, Mexico | collected 2008-11-13
GGGTGGCACGAACCCTTCGAGTGGTCAAGACGTTGTCTATGCTGCGACAATTGAGACACCTCGTGGCCACATGTATTGCCAGTATCGGTGCTTTATTTTGGTCCCTGATCCTGCTCTTGTTTCTGAAGCTCATTTTTGCACTGATGATCAGTCAGACTTTGCAGATCTTCATCCAGAACTCAGATGAAGATTATGAAGCACGAATTATGATGAACTCGTGGTATGGCACCTTCAGTCGTTCGATGTATACTTTCTTTGAAATCACCTACTCTGGTGGTTGGCCTTTGTTAGTCCGACCTGTTTTAGAATCTGTGAGCGCCTGGTATGCAATTCCCTTCTTAATCTATGTTACCTTGGTGGTCTTTGCCACTTTGCGGATTGTCACGGCCCTGTTCTTGAAAGAAACGTTGTCAACGGCTGCAAATGATGCAGAAATGGTCATTGAAGATTCGAGACGTTTTGCCCTGCAGTATCAGAAAAAATTGGAGGACTGGGTGGAAGGGGTGGCATGGGGTGGCATGGTTCAACGTTGTTGATGTTGGTAGTGTGTGGCATAGTATGTTACACATGTCTATACTGTATACTGTCCTTATACCTGAGAGTGCAAATATATTGCATGGATCAGAATCATATTGGACACATTTCGAAAGTAAAAAACGCTTAGAACTGGATGCTAGTTCCGAAAACAACAGTGTTAATGCATTTATCCTTGTCCCATATCCTTTTGAAACTCTTGCACTCCCAAAATTTATATATCACCATTTAATATAGCGCCTAAAGACTTACCACCACCCCCACCCCCCCCACAAAAAAACAAAAAAGCAATAGCAGCAATAGCCTTCTCTAACCGTCAGTGGCTGTTCCAGGGTGATCTAACGTTGGGGGCCCATTAAAAATCTCTAACAGCACTGGCCATGTGGTGGATGTTCCAAACAACGTTGAACCTAAAAACTTACTACCCAACAAAAAAGAGTCCAACCAAAAAAAAAGGGTGGGTATTGTTTCCAGGGTTATCTAACCTTGGGGGATTTTTTGATTCTTTGCGTTTGGCCAATGTGGATGGCCATGTGGAGGAATTGTTCCGCCTTGTGGATGATGATTCTGATGGCCATCTCACTGCAGAAGAATTTGTCGAGGCCATGGCTCTTCCAAGTGTTGAGCAATACCTCGGATACCTGGAGATCCATGGCAAAGAATCCAGTGATTTTTGGGGGTTGCCAAAAAAAATCATGGAACATTCATGGGGCCAAAAAAAAAGGTGATTATGATGGAATAGTATGAAATTAGCCATTGAAAATTGTCGGTGACTCTCCAAGTCCTGAAACTTGGGGCACATTTCAAAAATGGCAACGTGGTTTGCCACTGCAGCCCGGGCCAGATCAAGCCGAGGATCACGGTTCGCGATTGTGGTCCTCTCTTTGATATTCTTTCTGGAGATGATGGGCTTATCACGATTTCAGAGTTTTGTCGAGGTATCATGCAACTGAAGGGTACTGCAAGATCACTGGACATCGTCATCCTGCAGCATGAGAACAGCAAAATGATGAATGAATGTGGCTTAGTAGCAGCTACTCCGAGTTTGAAACAGCGAGAGTTGGGGGGGTTTGTTTTGAAGTCATCAGGGAGAGAAAAAAAGACAGCTTTGAACAAGTACCTCACACCTTTCTTTATGGTTGCCCAGCCCCACCACGAAGTCTGAGGTAAAAAGGTTCGGAGAATGATGGAGAGGTTTGTTGCGCAACGTGATGCCGATTAGACTTGACCTGTGGAAAGATTGGAACGTGAGATTCTTCGGGCATCCCGTGGGATCAAAACAAAAATGTAAGGTTTCCCCCGAGTTTTCCCACAAAGGCACGGAAACTTGACAAAGTCATGTTTCACCCTTGCAGTACAACAACTCGCGGTGCAGAAAAGAACAGAGTTTTTATGAGTTTTCTGTGGCTCCATTGCTGTGAAACAACATGAAGGATGCATTGGGCCTGTATGTCCCATATTGACGGCAGGCTGGTAGTGAGACCAAATACGCATTCTTATATCTGGCTCGAAGCACCTAGCGATTTGCTGCTTTTGTGGATCCATAGGGCAGACAGAAGCCATCATGATGTGTAACTAATCTACTAAACTAATCTACTATCTATTTAGTTCTTGGCTCTAAAATGGATGAACTTGGGTCGAAAATTATTTTCAAGTATCGTTCATGAGACACTCCAAAAAAAGTGTCCTTTGAGAGGTGGAAGCTGAGGAAGCTGGAGAGAATGTGTGACAGTCAAGCGCCCCTCAAACAGATTGGCAAATAGTCCCGTTTCATATAGTAAGATCCGAAGCCGGTCACTGGGTTTAATACCAAAAATGGATAAACCAACACTATGCCACTTGAATCCATTTTGAAGAAACATGCCGATATGCGACGCATGTGTTGTTTTGGGGGGTGGGAAGGTATGATTCGACCCATGTTGGTGCATGAAGTCAGACTTCTCAGATACAGGCTGGGATACATGTTCACATCAAAGTTCCACACCGTTGCACTCCAAGAAATTCAGGGTGGTCGAGTCAGAATTTGTTGGTGGGGTCTGGATTCCACCGATCTGGTCCACCCATCTTGGCTGATTGGTGACCTTCCGTGCCAAGATATTCATGGCCAAAGATCTCTAAAGCTTTTGATGCTTCAATGCTTGATTGCTTTGATTGCGTCCTGAGGCTGTTGCAAGTCCAAGTCAATCAAATGGCATCATATCCGCTTTAAGAGCAGCCAGAAATCATAAGCTTTGCTGCAATTAACAATCTAATGCAATTTACCATGTTCAATAGATGGTGACTTAGGTCATCGTAGAATGTCGAATGGACTCAAGACATCTCAAAGCCATCTCCAGACACTTTTGACAGCTCTGGCCATGGCGTGTTTCAGATCTACCAAGACAGCCTTGTCTCAGTATGCGGAGGAGTCGCAAAGCGATAGTTCCTTCGAAGAGGTTCAGGTGTTGTATCCCATGTACACTCTTCCAATGGAGAAATTCTTTCTCATGACTGTTGTACGTCCACATGAAGAGTTGCTGCCAGAAGGACAGTTGGTGGAGTACAGCAGTGACATTGGAAAAGCCATGTTTGTTTCACATCAATGGCTGAGTGATGCACATCCAGATCCACATGGGGAGCAACTGAAGGTTCTACAAGAAGCCTTGCAAAACGTCATCAGTGGTGCAGTTAAGGCTTTGACACATTTTACACTAGAGCTTGTCCGTGGGCGAATCCATGCTTTCACTTCAGCAGAGTTGAAAACTCAGCCAATCTTTCTTTGGTACGATTTTTGTTCGTGCCCACAATTGTCAGAGAGATGGGGAGAAGCAGAAAATTGCACCCGTTCCGACTCGGACAAGAGCCCGGTCACCGTCAGGTCATCAAAATCCATGACAGACAATCCATTTCGGGCACAGCAGAGGGCCATTGCTAGCATCCCTTACTACGTTCAAAACTGCCACTTCTTTATTGCTTTATGCCCAGTGCTGCAAGATGAGAATTCCGCAACTCTGAACAGGTACACATGGGCTGAGAGAGGCTGGTGCCGTGCTGAGAAAATGGTAAGAGAACTCTCCAATGATGATGGATTGGTCTTGATGGTACAGAGCCCCACCCACTTGACGTTCATGCCAGCATGGGAGTCCTTTGTGTCCTCACCTGGAGATGGTCAATTCACTGAGCCTCAAGATTTGATGGTGGTGAGTCAGATGCTGCAGAAGTTGCTTGTGACTAAACTAAAAGGATTCCTGAAACGCAGGCAACTTCACAAGTTCCGATTTTTCTTGAACCAGCAAAGAACTCGCTTCAGAAACTGCCCTCTTGCGCTTGTCAATGGACTTCTTGTAGATACAGGAACATCAGACATTGTTGGGTCGTTCTTGTTGCAGAATGGATTTGAAACAGTGCATGATCGCGACAGAGAGGGCTGGTCCCCACTTTGCTATGCTGCGATGAATGGTGAGCCAGAGCTCGTTGAAGGCTTACTTTTAAAGTTGGCAGATCCCAATGATAGCACTCATAAGCAAGACCAAACAGGTATGATGCTTCCAAAGGGTACGCCTGTGGTTAGCCTTTGTGCGACTTTCACAAACAATGAAGCCCTAAAGGTTCTCCTTCGTGCAAGGGCAGATCCAAACAAGAGAGATGGTATGTCTCGCTCGACTCCAATATTTTACACTGCCTATGGTGACAATGTTGAGGCAATTGATATTTTGATGGAGTTTGGTGCTGATCCACAGTTAAAGCATCAGGCTTTTGCTGATGTAGCTTTGGAGACTGCTTCCGCCTTGGGTTCCAGAAGGGTAGTGGAAAAGTTGCTGCAGATCACACCGCCCAGCCCGCACTTGCTGCACTTTGCAGTGATGGTGGACGGCGGTCATCCCAGGCTTGTTCAGACCTTGATCGATTCCAAGGTGAACATCAATGAAGAATATGCTCCTGCAGGTCCTTCAGCCTGGAGAATGAAACTGCTGTACCATTTTTTCACCGCCAAACACATCATTTGTGGAGCATCAATCTTTAGCAGCATTTCTTATCATCATCGAGGTGCTACCCCTTTGATGTTGAGCTTCTTGTCTGGCCACTTTGCGGCAGCAGAAGTGCTTTTGGATGCAGGTGCCCGCCTACATCTTCAGAATTCCCGAGGTCGGACGGCTTTGGATTTCGCCATGGGGAATTGTGCTCCAGCATCCTTGTTACAGAGGATGCAGGGGATCCAAGCTCTCCCAAGAACTGAGTTTTTAACTCCAAGATGTTTGGAATTTGAGGGCCTTGCTCCAGAGATCCAGGAGCAAATCAATGAGGAATGCATCACATGTAGTTTCTAATTAATTTTCAATTGTTTTGGATGCATCTTGCATCTTGCATCTAGCTGCCAACGCGTGCTAGCCTCTACTGGTAGTCAGTGGAGGCGTCTTGGGCGTGGCATGCTAGGGTGGCGGCGTCTTGGGGCGTCTTGGTACTGGGTCCCGGGCGGGGGAAAAATGAGACGTTGCTGTTCACATCCAACAAATTTGCTCAGATGGCGTGGTGTGTACACAGGATTGAGTCAGGTATTGCCCTGGAGAAACAAAACCTTATACGTATAAAGCAAATCAAGCCAATTGTTCAGTCTTGTCCCACCCTGTTGATTCTGCCATCGGAGCATGGGACATCATCATTGCCATTTTCCGTGAACAGGTCCGGTATCCATCAACAACAGTGTTCAAGTGTGAAGGTGCGCAGATGTGTGGTGTTCGTGATGCTTTTCTGAACGATTCAGGTGGTGCAGTATTGCACGGAGGTTTCCTATACAGATTGTGCTGCTCACATGACGTCACCATGCCGTTTTTGGGTCCTGGCATGGTTTAAGCGTTTTTTAACCATTTTCCTATTCTAAGGGGGCCCCAATCGAATCCCTTCAAGCTTCCAAAATCGCAGGATCCAAGTTCCGGTCCCCAACCAAAAATCCATCTTCTTGTCGCGTCATTTTTTGGGTTTTCAGCACGGAAGTTATGGCGCCAAAGAAGGGAAAACCCAAGGCGCGGCGTGGCTTTTTTTTTCTTCGTTTGATTCGTGATGAACTTTTCCGCACTTGAAAAAAAAAGAAAAGGGGAGGTCCCCGGGGGGCATTTTTTCGTTGAAAGGATTTTCAAACTCTCAGGTTCAGTTGGAAGTTTACTACTGGGTTATTTCCGATGTTTGGAATGTTTGGATCGAGGTGTTGGCTGGGAATCATTGGTCTCCCAACCAAAATCTCTCAACATCAGGAAGAGGAGCCGCCTCCCGAAGCTCCACCCGAAGAAGAGGAGCCTTGCTCCACACGAAAGGCTTGGGTCTATGGCATTAATAACCACGTGGAACGCTTGGATGCAGAAGTGGTGCAGGCGGGAGATTGAAGGGGCTGCCAGGTTTTTCGTTCGAAGGACTTGACTTGATTCTTGTGGGTCTTGGAGGTGAATTTGGGGAAAATATATTTTTTTGCTTCAGGTGAACAATATAATGTTATTAGTACTGAATTGATGTCGAACATTCTCTGGAACTTGCATCTGAAAATCAGTAAGAAACCATACCTGCAAGAGAGCTCCATTCAACTAAAATCCAAAACTACTTACAATCAAATAGATCAAGTAGAACTGTGTTTTTTGTATCATTTGCTTGCGAAACAATTAATGCAGATTTGTATCTTTATTTTTTTTGGGCATTCTGTTTCAACTGCGGTTGACTGCCTGGTTTCTTTTGCCTCGGCTCCACCTAGTCACTGGATTGGTTCCTTGAAGAAGGGAATGGATCGTAGCTGTTTTAAGACCGGTTATTAACCACATTCTGTTTGCATGTACCCTGTTTGTTACATGAAACCATTTTATACCTGATGTTTCCTAATGATGCTCTTCATACCAGGCACACCCATGCTTCAAACATGTTTTTGTGCCTGGGGCCACATAAAATCACACGGCATTTCAGTATGGTTTGCACCAGGCCTTCCGTGGTAAAGGGCATTTGCGAGAAGACTATGCGCTTCTATGCCGTAAATTGAGTCTGGTAGGACATCATGAGCTGATGCCCATGGAAAAGGCTTCTTGGTTTGGATTTTTTTGCGTCAAATCAGGGTCTTGCGAGGTGACTCACGGTAGTGAAACAATTGAACAAGTATTATAATTTACATCATATAACTTTAAGTATATACGTGTGATTCACTTCATATAGTTATATTTTACATAGATGGCTAGAAAAAATGGGGATATCATAAGATATCACGGAATCAAAGAGGGCTTTTGATGTAAGGTGATTGAGCGCCCATTTATGATCCAAGAAGCGTCGAAATTGTCAGGGCCTTCCAGCACCCAAAGAGCTCACACTGCAAAGCTGCCTGTTGGATCGTGCTTCCATACTTATGCTACAAGTGGTATTGCCATCTGCCCTGCTCCTTGGTCCAAGCATGTCCAAGCAGTCAGGTTTGACAGGGAAAGAGGAATGAAAGAGAAAAACATGATTGAAACCCATACATCTCACAAGGTGTTGCTCACCTTTCAAGTTTTGTTTCTGTATGTCAACTATTTTATTGCATGTTTCGTCCATTTGAGCCAAGTATACTATGGTAGATGGATTTTGATTCATCCATCATTCATCTTCAATCGTGCCCATCTAACCTCCCCAAAATGCAAAAAAAACACCCGCAAGAATATAAGATAAGGCCTTTTTTTCGGGATCCTGAACCATCAGTGTCCTCGTTGGAGGCATTTGTCCTCCTTGCGGCTCAGCGGTTGTGCCCTTGATGTGGAGCTCTTGCTGTTGCTACGACAGGCCTTGACTTCAGAAACCGCTGTTCCTCGGAAATGCCACCAGTTGGATGCTTCAGTTTTTTTTACCTGGTGGGACTGAGAAGTGATAATGTTTGATTTGATCGCAAGTTTTTTTAAAAAATAGAGTTGTTCCAGGTGTTGACATAAAACAAAATACAGTTAATTGATTATTGTATAATTGAATTTGACAAAGAATGAGGCATTTTTGCGGAATGTTCACTTCTGATATGAGGTCTTCAGGTTTTGTGGATGGGTTGTGAACTGCGGAGGTATGAACAGGTTCTCTTGGGATGTACTTGGGTCAGGAAGGGTGAAGCTGAGGTCCAGACTCTTCACGTTGAGTGGAATCGTGTTGAGCTTCCAATGGAGGAGGCTTCCCGTGGTGCCATCAAAGAAGCTCATCATTGGTCAGAGATTGATGAGGCGGGTGCAGTCAGATAATGAGAGAATTTCGGAAAAGGAGAAATGTATCCTAGCACATTTCCAGGACTTCTTGACTATTTTGAATTGCAACATGTTGCCATCAATTATTTTTGCTTGCAATTGCCTGTCGCCATGCATACTCCGAACACATACAATGTTTGAACCCTTATTCAATCATTTAAAAAAAAGAAATTTGGAGGTTACGGAAATATCATATCTCACCCAGATATGTAAAGTGCAAAAAAATATTATGACCTTACAATGCTTGGTTCATCCTCCTTATTAACCGCTGGCCTTTGTCTCCTGACCATTGTGGGTGACATCGTGCTATCCGTGATATCCAGGTGGAACGGCAGCTTGAACAAAGGAGATCGCAGAGATATCTTCTGACTTTCCGTGATGAGTTAGAGATGCTTCAAGGAGACTTGCTGTTGATGAACAGACAATAAAGTTGCTATTGAAACAGATCAACCTCATGCAGAATTTTCATTCTAATTAGGGAATGTTTTTACGGATACCATGCCCATACTCCAATGTCCGGTGATTGTATGTTGAAGGAAACTGAAATGGAGAGAAGGTTATAAGTTCTTTCACAGTGAGTTCCCAAACTCACCCTGACAAGGGGATGATCGCTATGACAGGAAATTCTCGTTTTAGCACCACAGCAGAAAGTCGCATAACACGACTATAATTGACTGACACGCTGAAAAAGCACACGGCAGCATAGGGTCGATTTGTGTGACATCTGAGCCATGAGGAGGAAGCATTTCTGAAGCAGTTCAGCAGCAACTTGTCAAAGACATCGTATTAAATTATTAGATGTGATTAGCGGGTAGCACCCGTCAGGCACAATGCAATTCATAAGTGTATGACATTCTATGAATTCTTGCATGTCGTGAATGAATTTCCATTTCTTCATTTCGACAAGTCTACCTTTCATCGAACCAAAATATTTGCACACAATTTGAGAACCTTTTGTCACCCTGACAACTAGTTGCGTTGCAACAGGTAACCCTGCAACCCTTGTAACCTCTTGTTGCTTGGACCAAGTGGACGACGAGTTCACTGCTAAGGTTGGCTGAAAAAGTGGTACCAGGACGTTCCAGTTCAGCAGTCCGCTGGCCTATGGATTTACAGACCTGGACTTCCATTTTCTACGATACGTTTCACATGGATGTGCATGATTCTCGGCTGATGATAGACACCAGGTTCCAAGAAAAGAACGAAGATTCTGATATGGCATTTGTGATGAAAATGGATAAGTTTCAGATGTTTTCACATGATGACCATGAGAATCATGTGAAGTAAAGCATTTCAATAAGACCACTTTGGTGATAACTTGACAGCATAGCTGTAAGGTTCCAGCCTGCTATGAGACCCAAAAATAACTGCATGTTCTGATTTAAGCCACAAAAAATCCTGAGAATCACATACAGTACGCTTTCTCCCATCATCATGGTTCAGTGGAAAATCACCCTAAATGATTTCGGAAACACTCATATCGGACAACCATTTTCCACGGGCCACCATGCTTTTGGGAGGAGGGGTAAGTTATTGGAAATCATTTTCCTGAAAAAAATCTTCCATCACTTCACTGACATGGATGAACAATTGTCGAATCTTCGAGAAAAAAAACGCAGCAATTTGAACAGCAAAAAGAACAAACACCTACAGGACTCTAAGGAAAATATATGAAAATATGAGCTTTCTCTTAAATCCACAAATTGAAATAATTGAATGCAATGTAGGTCCCAAGGTGGTTGCATTCCTGCCAAAATCGTCGAGTTTATTGTTGTTTTCCAGTTTCAAGCTGGAAAGTTGATACACCCCCAATGCTAAGGGTATGACGTCGTCATGTCTGAAAAAGATCTCCAATAAATCGCTGGGAGGAGCTCCTCTGAGCTTTTTCTCTTCATAGGATTTTAGATGTAACCTACCACTACCACCCATTCAAAGTAAAAGCTTCAGGAGTTTCCCAAACAAGAAAAGACAAGAAGCTTCATGTCAGATGACTGGAGACGAATCATTTTGAAAATAGAGACACTGCATAGAACTGCCGGTTTTTTTGGAGCAAGTCTCAGGTGATTGATAGCTTTGATAAAAGGAACCGAAGTATCAAGCAAACAATGCACCATGGTACGCCATTGAACCTAACGAAAATTTCCACGGAACCAACGGACATGGAAACCGAGTAGAGGAGAAGCTGAAGTTGGAAATGATCAGGTTCAGCTTCCTGAATTCCAACTTGCCCCCTTTTTCACGAAGCCATGGGTTAAATCGAAACAATCATGCTTTAAGATCTCAAATCCGTGACAAAACCCAAGGGACCTCGATGGCGGCAGAAAAAAATGGCGGCTGTTCCCGAGGACATCATCTCAGAGGGTGCCTTTTAAAGTATGTTGTAATTTTCCAAACTGCGTATCGTACCTTTACAAAAATAAATATATGTTATACTACATGTTAGATATGAGTAGATTTGTAAGTTCATTTCTTAATGACAAAGCAAACATGACGTTTCAAACCCAACGTGCTGACATGCTTGTCGAAAGCCTGTTACTCTTTGGCCAGCCAAGTTAACACATCCAAAAAATGGCCCCTTAACATCTGCATTGCTAATTTCAACCCATTCGAGACATAAAAACCAGGTTGTGTCGTGCTGCAT
>OMLO01005806.1_pt1 | contig 10379 bp, 5 predicted proteins | sample 1674811 | NCBI WGS metagenome assembly OMLO01 (sample SAMN06265003, study PRJEB25207) | coral metagenome | isolation source: Coral host | place: Mexico:La Bocana,Puerto Morelos, Mexico | collected 2008-11-13
ACCAGAGCCACCATGCCTTGAGGCAGGTCCTCCAGAAGCATCGCCCACTGGCGGGAAGGTTTTACTTGCTCGTAAAGGAGTACCAGAACTTTGCGGTAGAATCCCCGTGTGCTTCCCTCTGCTGTGGTGCTTCTTGGCTTTTGCTTCTTCAAGAAGAGTGCTGGAAGGTATGCCTTTTCTAGTTGGACTCTGTTGCTCCCATTCCACGCCAAGACCAGGTGAAACATGCCAAGGTAACACAGTGAAAAAACACCCAAGAATTGCAACGGCACCAGCTGTGAGCGTAGTGCCAACGCCCCCAGCATCGCATCCTTGAAGCTGTCAAAGCCATCGCCAATGAATGGCATCAAAAATGACATGCTCAACACGATATCTGCAGAATTGTATTGCGCCTCGAAATCCGATGTGCGCAGTGCCAGTGCCTGCACAACCAGCCACAGGAGCCCACATGTTAGGCAAAGATCATAGCCTTCAAAGGCTAGACCCGTCTCTGCAGTGAGTTGCCCAAAGAGAGCTGCCGTGCAACTCACTTTAATCACCAAGGTCAAGTAAACAGGCAAAATGGCACAGAAAATGGCTGATCGGTGGCGGTCGTCAAACTTCTCCCCCTGTGCTTCTTCCAGCTCCGTCAGGGGCTCCACGTCCGTCATGCTCTGGCTGTGTGCTCCATCTCTGCTTTGCTTGCTGCTTGCGCAATTGCACTTCAGCACCAAAAACGCCATCGCCGCAGCCAAGACAAATTTGAAGAACATGTAGGACAGCCAAAATGCTGTTCTTCTGCTTGAAGTATTGGCCAAGTCATCTGATGAGGGCCATATTGGCTGGGGCATCTGGAGCCAATGAAGCTGGTGTCGCTTCACTTCGATGTCAGGGTGCGTCCAATTTTCCATGCTAACATCGAAGTAATCCATTGGGTTCATGCTGGGCGCTTCCACCCCTTCTTGCCAGGTTTCGACGTCAGTTGCCAGCAACACTGGTGCCAAGGCCAAGGTCCCAATGATAATGATGCGAGTGAGCATTGCAACCCGACTAGCTCGGAATATGTCTCTGTACGAAAGAAGGAAAACACCTTCAACTGCACAATAAATGCAGACTAATCCAAAGGGTACGAAAAGTACCCAAGGCCAACAATGGCACCATGGACCAATCATGTTGCAAGATAGCTTCGTTGCCCAAGCAAAAGCGCCAAAGGGAAGAGTGCAAATCACAACACCGAGCCCGACCAGGAACTTCAGCAACTCCTTGTCGTCTTCATCCATGGAATTCCCAAACCAGATCCAGTGGCAAAGAAGTATGCACAGGTACGAATATGCAGCGAGCTCCATGCCTGTAAACCATTGCCACATGCCGCTCAGCGGCAGTGCCATGAAATTCAGAAGAAAAAATTCGAAGGCAATGAATCCCATCACATGCATGTCTCGGGGGACACCGTCCGTCCAAGCAACAAAGGCAATGTACAGGAACACGCAGATGCCTGGAAGTGAGCACACAGCCACCTGCCAAGTGATTTGAACTAAGCACACGAGTGCTCCAAGCCACATCACCAGGAGCCCACTGATTTGCAGCACCCTCCCAGCAATGCGCCACCTGTTGTGCCTGTCATCCTCTTCAGAATCATCAGAATCATCAGAATCAGCCATCCAACTGCAGAGGCCCAAGCAGCCCAGAGCAGTTCCGACAATTTCCAACGTGAAGGCTTGCCATGTCATCTGGAAGACTGACAACAAAGCGAGCGCAAGGAACTGAAGCACTGCAAAAACTGCCCACCCAGGAAGCTTCTTGCTCTCGATGTGCTTCGACTCACGATGTTTCATGTCATAGGAAGCCATGAGCACCAAGAGGAATCCAAAAATACATCCAGGTAAACATCTCAGGGCTATGTGCCAGTTGAGCTTCAGGACAAAAATTGTCATAGACATTCCTGATACCCACAAGATGATGAATCCCAGCAGGCACTTCGATGTTGTACCGTGAAGATATGCTGAGCAAAATCTGGGAGTTTCCTTTCTGCGAGTTCCACTTCTTTCGGCCAAAAGGTCTTCTTGCGAATCCCAGCCCAGTTCATCTGCATCAGTACTGGATTCCGCCATTTTCGAGGTGAAACGGTGAAACAGGGAACTTTTCAACTGCACGTTTGGCAGGTGCTCTAATCTGATCCAAAATGTCCACATCAAAGGCACATTCTTGAAACATGAGAGCTCCACAGCCAAAGATCAAAGCAACCTCAAAGTGAAGATTCCTATCTCAGCATCAGTCGATATTCAATCAATTCAATCATGATGCAGTGGAAAAAAGCAAGAAATTCCTCTTGAAATGCTTCAATTCCCCCTTGATTCCAGCTGCAAACTCTGAAATGCCACAAGAAAACATAAAACTTGAGACCCCTGCATTGCACACGAAAGCTCCGACAAGCACCAACTTCCTCATTTGCAAAGCACACATTTGAGACAAAATTGATTGAAGATGCACCAACTCCAACACACTTTGTCAGCCAGGACCGTTGTTTGAGAGATCTTTGTTTCTGTTTGTTTCTATTTGTCAGTGTGTTTTGAAAGTTGTTTCATGTTGTTTCCGATGAGAAAAAGGACTCATTCACAAAATGAAGCATCTAAACATGCCTAAACAGAATCTGACGATGTCTGAGAGCATCCATGACACGTGTTTTCTAAGATTTCAATTGCCAATGAGGAGCCCTACTGTCACATGACCAACGGAGACCTGTTGCACGGAAATGCTCACCACGCCCTGTGATTTCTGGATATCAGGAAGACGATGTTCATAGTCCAATGATCCAAAAAAAAAAACAGATGACAAAAAAGTGCGGAGAAAAGGAAATCAAGCAAAAATGACTAAAGATGGAAAAAAAAACATGGAACGATTCATCACTCACTCGGCCCCGGAAACCCTCTTCCGCAGCCGAGAATGACGGCCTGGAAGATGGACTTCAAAGTCGTACCAGATTCTTTGTTGCCTGGAAAAAAGTGATGAAAAAAAGTTGGGCAACTTCGGATTGAAGCAAGACACCTTCATCTTTAGCTCGAAAATTCTAATCATTCGAATTGATCCTATGTTCTTACGGGTTCTTGCCACAATTCATTCTACGTTTTGCTTAAAACGTCCGAAAAAAAAAATGTACCAAAAAGCGACTGCAAAAGTTTCAGCCAATCCAACTCACCAAAATGGGTCTGCTCTCTGAAACGAAGTCGGAAACGGATCTGAAGCAACCCAAAAAATCCAATCACTCAAATTCATTTGGTCTATTTCGTATGTTTGCATAATAAAACGTATATGAGACGTACAGTATATAATGTTGATAGATATACTGATTTATCTGATATGAAAACCGCTTTCCAGTGAATGCTGCGCACCTTTTTGAGACAATGGGGATGAACGAATCAGCCTGAGCTCTGTCTCCCCATTTCTAAGTCGAAGGCTCTTGAAATCATTTCATCCATTGTGCTTGCGGCTACTTGATTTACTGACACAGCACCAGAAGAAACTAGTTTTGAAACTATTCCTCTGGAAGATTCGTCAGCGATGTTTGATGCCGATGCGACTCTTGCAATCCACAGAAAAACAGTGATGTCAACTTCTAAACTTGCAAAGATTTCTACCACGGCTTGAACAAAAGGATTTTCAGAAGCACCTGAGATCATAGAATGTTTAGTGCCCTCGTTGTCAACAAAGAGAATGCACCTTTGATGCCTGAACAGTTTTGACCAGACTGAAAAGGCGAGGACCGCTGCTATGGTTTCTGCTTCGAAAATGATTTGCTTCTTCCTCAAAGCACCCAGCTTCTCTCTTTGCTCTTTGTTGAGACACAAAGAAAAATACTGGGGTTCAGAGTCTTCAAAAATGGCAACTGCACCAACACCACATATCCAGGATTCTGCAGTCGGTTCATAGCAGGCATCCGTGAACAGCAAGGTTCGTCTCCCTGCATCATGCGACAAAATCCTGGGAGGTGCATGTTTCAGCATGTGTTGGAAAATCTTAAGTTGCAATTTCTGCGAATGGTCTAGACACCGTGACTGGCCATCAGCAACACTGCCTAGGACTTTTGCGCATCGTTTTCCACAACGGCCAAACAGTTGTGAATCAGCGAATTGCATCCTACCTCTAATCTTTTGTGCAGAGATACGAGACACATGATGGGACTGCGTGATGTCCTCCAACTCAGCGACGAGCTCATCCACTCGTGACGTTGTGTTGGCCACTTGAATCGTCCCTTCAGCTGACTTTGAGGCATCTATGCGCACGCCTAAGACTTCTGTGGTGACATCGAAGGGCACACACTTCTTTCCAGATTCAGCGAAATCCCATCCAATCAGTTTGAAAAGACTCACTACTGTTAACTCAGTATTTCTGGCAAGTGATGGCCTGGATGCGACAAGGAAATCATCGAAGAACGACGACCAGGCCAGTTTACACCCGACGACGCCTATATACCAAATGGCTCTTGCGAGCCTTAAAAAGGAATGCACACTTCTGACTGCTCCGAAGGGAAGGGCCATGCACTGGAAGTACTCCGGCCTTTTCTCCAAGGAATTAAAGACAACTATGTAAGAAACATCCCTGCCGGCAGGACTCAAAGCAATTTGGCGGTAAGCTGACTTCAAGTCGAATGTCCTGAGCAGTAGGTTACACTGCGTGCCATTCAGCCTATTGCACTTCAGCCAATCCACCAACATTGCGCCAATCACGTCAACTGTGTGCAGTGCCGGTGCCTCAGACACACCTGCGGCTTGATTGACTGCTGACCTGCTAAAATCGTCAACTGGACGATATTTGCTCTTTTGCTTCACCCCGAACCTCCTCGAGATGGGCGCTGACAATGGCACCTCACTTTCGGGAAGTGGACCTTTAAGCCACCCTAACTTCACTTCTTCTAAAGTTTGTTGCCAGATCGACAAGTCCATGTCATTGTCACCAGAAGGACCAACTGATTTCTTGATTGAGGCACGGACCATGGAAGACCTGGATCTCAGTGCTTGTTCGGTGAGAAGTGGTGGAACCCTTTTCTCGGGGAGCATACCTGTCAGCGGTACCTCTCCTGTCAAGTCCACACCCAGCTTCAACTCGTCAACAACTCCAAGATTGGGATAATTCAAATGCGTGAGGATCTGCTCAAACAAGATTATACGTTTTTGCTTGGTGACTCTGTTGATGTGAGGATCCATCTTTGTCCTAAGGTCTGACTCTTGTTGTGCCAGAAGCTTTGCTTTGCCCAACCAAGTCTTTATGAACTCCGTCCTCAATGTTGCAACTTCAGCGTCTGAGGTTTCTGCAAGGAACTTCACAGTTGTGTGGAGCACTTCTGGCAAGCAAGACTCTACTGACAAAGGGTGTTCGACCTCACATGCTTTATGTACGAAGGCTTCAGGGGAAAGCAATTTTCCATATATCTTGATGCAACTAACTTCAGGTGGTATCTGTTCTAATGCTATGTCGACATCAACTCCCGCGTCACTGGCAAGCGAAAGGATTTTGCTGTGCAAATCTGACACGTGTTCAGGGTTTGTTCCTTCATGCACTTTCACCCCCAATAGAGACTCATGAAGGAGTTTTGCATCAGACAAGTCTACTTTTAATGTTGGCCAACATACGTGATTGGAAGAATCTGTCAAGACCAAGAATTTGGTGTGGTAAGGTGAGAACAAAACAGGTGTTTTGGATCCACGAGGTTGCACTGAAGTTGCAGCTTTAAAATCAACATTTCTGGGAAATGGTGAGTCAGCAAAATTGTACTGTTGCTGCAAGCGTGCAAGGAACGCTTCTGCTATGGCGTCACACAACTTCTGTGGATAATGGACTTCTAAGCTGGTTGCGAAAACCTGACGGCCATTGGATACAACCTTGCCCCACGGTTCATGGGGATGCTGATTATCACAAATTCGGTTTATCATGGTGACCTGTCGAAACTTTGCAGCGAGAAGAGTCCATTTTGGTCGTTTAGCCCCATAAGCACAAGCTTGGTGGGCTTGATACACCAAGGAATCAACGTGTGTGATTTCTTTCCATGCAGTGGTCATCCAAAAAAGACTATGCAGTGGGTTCTCTACCATGCACGGCTTGTTGAGTTGCGTGCACAAATCGAAAACCTGTTGGCAAAAATGATACAAAATGTTTGCTTGAGACACACGAAGTCTTTCATGGTCAGAAAGACCTTGTAGGCCATCAGGCTCATCCATGGACCGTAGCGGTCGAGGAGCAAAAGGCTCATTTTCAATTGGAATGTTTCGCGCAAGACTGCACGTGCCGCACGGTGGCGCCATGAATACTGCAATTGCGCGGTCATGCCGAATCCAATCTAAAACTAAGGCTTGATGTTCTGAATTTGTCAAGTCTAAGACTACGACACTTGCATGCGAAAACTTGGGCTGTGACTTGTCAACTGCCACAGAACTGGAGAAATTGAGTCGTTTGAAGGCTGCAGTGAGACCAGCCGTCCCACAAAACAGTTCTAAAATCACGACTCCTTCACGGGAAAACTTCTGTGGCTTTTGCTCTGACTGTCACTCTTTGGGCTCCGTCTTGTGCTCATCGATATATGCATGTGGCTTAAAGCAGTTAGCTTTGAAGCACATATGCCTTCCTCTTGAACACGCCGATCCAACTGCAGCTTGGTTACACCTTCCTAGGTTGAAATTGAAACACAGTGGTCTTCCTTTTGAATCGCGACCAACACAGTCTGGGAATCCCTTCGGTGCAGCGAAGGACCCTTTGCTCTTTCCTTTCTTGCCTTTGCCCTTTCCCTTTGGATTTCCTCCTGCATCTTGTCCAGGAGGGGTGCTCTGGTTCCAATTCGACGAGAAACTCTTTGGCAATGGCATCAGGTGGAAACTTGTTTTGTAATCCTGCAGTGCGGTCATCAATGCTGTGTCCAAAGGTCTTGGACCACCAGGAGTAGGCCTTGGGTCAGGAACGTTTTGGCCCAAATGGTTGAACACTTCTTTGTCAGCTCGGAGAATCTGGTCCATAGATGTTGGCATGAACCCTGGAGGAGGTTCCGTGGTAAGATGCCGCATGAGTGCATCCGTATACCTTTCATGCTCGTTGAAGGTGATCAGACCTGCGAAATCATACGCCACAGCTCTGCGTTTGAAGCACTGACTGAGTTGAAACGCAGTGGTGATTGATTCTTCGGGAATAGTTCGTGTCTCTTTCACTGACAGGGTGTTGTTGTCCAATTTGAGCTTCTTGTTTGCACGTCCGCTAGAAATCTCTACTTCTCTGGAATGACACTTTCCCGGCTCAACGTACCTCAGTTGTCTGGTTTCGTATTGGAAAACGCACTCGTCAATCAGTTGGTGCGCAGGTTCATTTGCACCTTCAATTGTCACACCATTGAGCCTTGCCTTCACTTGAGTCATACGGGCATTCCGTTCTGCTAGCGGCACTTGCTTTGGCTGAGACAAATCTGAAGGCTGCTCAACTGCTGCCTTAAGTGTCGCTGTGATGATGACTTCTGCTTCAAAGTGTAAGCGACGAATGGCAGCTGACTGCCCCATGGTCTGAGGTGCACCAGCAACTAATTGAACCCATGCATCAAAGTCATTGTCCGAAATCTCTTGTCCTGGCCTACCTATTGCAAATGCAAGGTGCGCTAAAGTATGGATCTGGTTGTTGCTAAGGGCAGTGACGAAAGCATCGTCGACCCCGGCTTCCTTGGCTCTTTGTCTAAAGTGAGCCTCACTGTCTTGCAGACTTGCCATGCGCTCTCTACTTCAAGTCAAGTTAAAATGAAAGTAACTTGAGATTGTTCCACATGATGAATGAGAAGAGACAATTGCCACTGAGGAGATTGCGAGAATGAATAGAAGAAAATTCGAAGATGAAAGATTTAAAACAACTTTGCACATGTTGCCCACGACTTACGTGGTGCTGGAGCCTCATATCCGACATACCGACTCAAGCATGTGACGCTGCACATAGCAGCAAGTACATGATCCATACATAATGGAACCAAGTCAAAACTTCAAAAGAAAATGTATTTGCCAGTGGAGCGTGAACTGAACATATCAGTTGCAAAGATTGCATGCCAACCATGCAAGCAAGAAATCACTCAGACACGCATGAGACAAAATGTTGCATGACATTCATGCAAAACAAACAAAAAAAACTCTGAAATTCACATGAGACATACTCACAAACTCACAGACTTGCAGGTGCGAACAGCACTCACCATTTATACCTCGGTGCGCCACGTCAAACATTGAAGCACCTTGAGCATCTAATGCCGTTCAATTCGAACAGCCGGGTATAAAGCCATCCAAGCTTCCTACCACACCGAAAGAAACCTGGCCTTGACACCAGGTGAATCACCAACGAGTTGTTGTTGATGTAAAACTCTCCAGCCAACGGGTCACGTGGAACAAGCTCTTGTGGTTTGGGCTGTTCCTCCTCACTGGCCTCACCTTCTGATGAGGTGTAGACAGAGAGAGGGGTCACTTTCTGAAGTCTCGCTGAGCTCCTTCTCGAAGCTGCACTTTTTCGAAGACTCCATGTCAAGGCCCTCCTGGTCAGGTTGTTCGACATCTTCGTTCCTGTCCAAAGCTTCTTTTGAAAAGGGACCAAGAATCTCTTCAGCCAGCTCGTCTTCTTCCACGTTGTCTGCAATGGGAGAAGGCCCACGTTCAAAAGCATCTTGCACCAGCCTACTTGCAGACGAAGGTCCAATTGGAGTGGCCGGATTCGCAAGGTCCCCGGACGGAGTGATCATGCCGCTTCGGGTTCTGTCTGGTTCAAATCTGGACTTTGCAATCTGCTCTACGACCTGACAAAACTCTCTCATCACAGCTGAAATCAAATCTCTCGAGTAGAGAGCCGTTGGATTTGAAACTGCTGAGATGTGTCGTGAAAGAAGAGCCCTTGACTCGAAGCATAGGCCGAATTTTGAGCACCATGAGATTGCGGTACTCTTGAGGGAGTGTGTTGAAACTCTTCTGTCACTATCAGTGGGCACCCCCAAAAGTTTCCTCAAGAAAGCTGTGCCCTCCTGTGATGTTAAAGCCCTCGATGTCCAATCCATGGCGCAGTGTCGAGCCGGCGCCAAAAGCATTGCCAAAGGGACTTCCTGTGGCAAAGGGAGCCCCGCCTTTTCTCGCACGTCCAAATAAGTCTTACACCAGTTGGTCCCAGTCACACCTTTGCAAGGAGCCACAAGAGGCAATAGCCGAGATTTCGCTTCTTGCCCTTTAGCTCCTTTGTGATGTTGGGTCGAGAATTCGAGGAACTGTCCATCCTCGTCAATCTCTCCATGTTGAACTGCTGCAAGGTCAGACCACCTTCCCCTGACGTATAGAAGGTGAAGCAAGTGCCCAGCAAAGACTCTATCAATCAAATCCTTGGATACGTCTTCAAGAAAATCGTGAATCAAGACAATCTCTTTCACCTCCAGCAAGGCAGCAGGTCTCCAAGGTTTCTTCTTGATGAACATCTGCGATGAGATGCCTTTGAGCCTCAGACTGTTTTGAACTTCTCCAGCACCAGCAAAACCGATGATGTACCAACCGAATCTGATGGCCTCCATCAGAGACGTAGCTTTTGTCGGAGGAGCTTCTGTGTTCTTTAGCCACTTCATATAGGACCAAACATCAGTCTCAACAATTGGCAGCCATTGAACCAACAGCTCCTTCGAGCACCAGTCTGCGTATGCTTTCAACGAGTAGAACCTCTTGAGTAATGTGTTTGGACTCTTGAGGCCAAAGACAGCGTCCAAAAGTTCTCTGCCACATTCGTCAACTGTCTCCATTGTGGCCTCCACTGTCACCTGTCGACCAATAGCAGAGTCAGACAAAGAGCTTGCCACAAGCTCCCACCACAGGCTTACTGCCTTCTTGCGTTTCGCATCACGCTCCTCGAAGTAATCCAGCTCAGGGGCAGATCTGACTACCGATTGGTAAATCGATGACAGTGGAGCTGACTGAATCTCAGATATGGTTGCGTTCTCCAAACTCTGTTCTTTCCAGCCCAACCGCACCGTCCAGCCGTGCCTACCAGTGGAATCTACCGGAGGACGCTGCGACCAAAGTCAAGCTGCTTACCTAACAGCTTGCCCATCCTTCCTTTCTCCCAAGGTTGTTTGAAAACTTTGAAGTCACTGGCTGCAAAAGCGTTCACTTCCAGAGTGTTCTTGTCGAAGGAAGGAATTGGTTGATCATTGACTGCAACCTGTGTGACGTCGGCTCCGTCCTCTTCCAGATCAATGATCTCGAACTTCTGTCTTTTTGGCAAGCCTCTGAATCCTGCTTTCGGTGTAGGCTCAACGAACTTCCAGCTGCCACGTTCGGAGAGAGAAACTGGCGAAGAATTGTCCGTCTCTGCCAAAGTGTCTGCAGGTTCTTCTGACGGCTTGTCCAACAGGGGTGTGTCTTTTT
>OMLO01005808.1_pt1 | contig 10377 bp, 7 predicted proteins | sample 1674811 | NCBI WGS metagenome assembly OMLO01 (sample SAMN06265003, study PRJEB25207) | coral metagenome | isolation source: Coral host | place: Mexico:La Bocana,Puerto Morelos, Mexico | collected 2008-11-13
TCATGGATCAAAACGGTATTTCAGAAGAGACTGAAGGAAAAATTGCCTTTTTGGGATTTTATTTTTCTGTCCGTGGCTTTATTGCTTATGTGTCCCTCCGAGTGGCACAGCACCGGCAGACCTCCATCTTGACGGGTAGGCAAAGCTGTCAGAAATTACAGTGAGCAACCGGAACGGTGATCTTGCTGGTATACGTTCAAACAATAGTGGTCTAATCGGCTTCACATATGAAAAGGAGAATATAAAAGGAGAAACCGACAAAACGTAGGATGATTTTCTTAAGGTATACGATATTTTGGCTGGCCAAACCAGCCTTCGTAATGAGAATTTAACATTGTGACGTGTTTTTATGTGGCATATTTTCATGATACCAGAAACATGTAAAAAACATAAATAAATAATCAATTAACATAACAAAAGAGAACAATATGTTTCTCCGTGGATGTGCGCGCACACTATCAGTATCAATTGTTCCGCCTTTTTGAATAAAAAAACTTCTCTGGCCTTACGGAAAGAGTCTCGGTTGGAAAATAACTTTTTGATGGGGATTAAATGCATGTATTGGTAACAGATCTTTGACCCGTCAAGGGGGGGGGGGGGTTACTCAAAAAAGTTTTTTACGGGGGGGCCCCGCCCCGGGGTCCAACTTTTATATACCATTTTTTCAGAAGAGGTTCCCCTTTCGTATACCTTTTATGGGAAAGATACACCCCTTTCATATACCTTCTTAACAAGACTTATGAATAAATCGTTAAAACAGGAAGTCTTCTTGTCATTTTTTCAAGTAGCGCGTAATTAATTAAAAGGAAGCAGTCAGAAGTTGCGTCTGCTTGATCTATTTTGATTCAAGGCCCTTTTTAATACCCGAATGAAGATTTTCCTATCCTTAAACTTGTGAAATCCCTACCCTTTTATATACCTGAAGCCTGAAAAAGGGTACCCCTTTCGGGCGAAGCCTCCCCGTTTAGGCCACCCCACCCCACCACCGGAAATCTTGCTGTAGCTGTAGCTCCCATAGTACTTTGGGACAACCAACATGGCAGGTTTCCTTGAGCTTTTGCAACCTGCCCTGTTTTTGGTAGTCTTTCTTGTAATTGCCCTATTGTCGCTTAATTTTTTGGCTGCAAAGAACGTCAAATACCCTCCGGTTATCAAAGGTTGGATCCCTTGGCTTGGATGTGCGATCGATTTTGGAAAAGAGCCCTTGAACTTCATCAAGAAATCGACCGAGAAGCACGGAGTAATTTTCACTGTTTACGCCGCTGGACAGCGCATGACCTTCCTGACTGATGTCAGTGACCTTCACGTGTTTTTCAACTCTCCGCAAGCAGACTTCCAGCGAGCCGTTGAAGAAGCGGTGAAGAATACAGCAGGAGTAAACAAGATCGATTTCTTTGCAAATCATCGTAAAATTCATGACCTAGTGAAAGGCCGGCTGTCTTCTTCCAATTTGCACAAATTGACTCCAAAAGTTGGAAAACAATTAGAAGAATACATTAGGCAAGGTATGTTTGGTGGATTTTTTTTCATATGTTAAATTTGAGTGTGAAGCCATAACTATGAGAGTCTGAGAGAAAAAAAAATCCCATTGTTTAATTATAATAGACCCCATTTCAGTGCCGTAGCAAGGAGAGGGGCCGGGGGGGGCATGCCCCCCCAGTTTTTAAAATGTTGAAAATATAATTTCATCTCCCGACAGGTTTGAAACAATAACGCTGTACTTCTTTCTTCATTTTTTAACGTACATAGGGTGACGCACAACAATATTAAACAGCCAAAAACTAAAAACAAACCAGAAATCAAACTAACCATGAACTTACTATGATGACTCTGAAAGGTGAAACATTTGCTGGTTCCAAGATACAGAGACAGTCGGTTTTCTATTTTATAATTGACGTTGCAAGTGTTATATTCCCTTCAATGTGCATTGGTTTGCTGAGACATTGTAGGAAGTAAATAATTCGCGATATGCGTAAATCGCAAATAGCTCTTGGAGAATGCTGGAAATAGCATTTCCAAGCCTCTAGATTTCAAAAATTTTCGAGGGGGAGCATGCCTCCAGACCCTCGTAACGGCTTGCGTCTCCAGCGCTCGTGTGCCCCCTCACTTATTTTACCCTTGCTACAACACTGCATTTATATGGTCTCAGGTAACCATGACAACTTTTCCCCAGAGGGCAACTTCATTGCCAAATAATCAATTGTGACTTATTTCATATCAATAATCTGGACATGACACCATAGCTAGTTGGCAAGCCAGAGTATTTATATGAGAAAACATTTTCCTGCTCACCAGGACTATCCTAGATGCCAATACAACTTGCCACCCTCCCCTACATGCTCAGGGAAAATTATATACATATTTGTGTTTCTTCTGTATTATCACAGTAAAAAAAATAAACTTGCCCAAGATAATTCAGTGTTAAGGTTGTCCCAGTCACCTGAGACCTTATGAATAGCAGAGCTCCAAAGACCTGTAGAGCGGCCAAGTGGAGAACATAACTATGGCCGGATCAGGATGATATGCATGCATACAAATAGAAAACCACACAACCCCATTTTCATCATCAACATGGCTAGCAACATGGATCATGGGTGATCGTGGGTTGTTATACACCATGTGACATTTAACATTTTTCATCACCTAAGAAAGGCACTGCAACAGCTCTGAAAGCTTGTTCTAGTTAAATACTTGGATGCTATTCACTAGGCAACTTTATTTTAGTATGTTCATCATTTAATAAGTATAAAAAGTGAACAAGAGCAAGGTTAAGTCTGTATATGAATCAAGTGGCCTATCAGGAGCTTATCCCGCTACTCCCCCCTTGATGGGATGCTCATCCATCGCAGCGTTACTCCCAGCACTACATTCACCAGTACCCATTGATACATCTGGATGGAGAGCGGCACTGTAAAGTCAGAAAGAGTCACGTCTTGCCCATGAACACAGCGCAATGTCCCCAGCACACTAAGCATGAGGCCACCACCCCTCCACAAACAAGAGCAAACTCAAAACAATTTTTTTTTCACTCCTCGTGTATGTGAAACCCTGGCAGGGTTGGCTGTGTTTCTCAAACACTTCCTCATTTTTTTTTTACAGTGGCAAATACCTCAGCTACTACCATTGATTTGATGGGTGTCGTACGTGATCTTGTCTTCACTGCCGTTGTACCTGTCCTGTTTGGTGATGGTATTCTTCCTCAAAATCAGCAGGACATTAAACACTTCCAGGAGCAGTTTATTCAATTTGATAGCAGTTTTGAACATGGAGCCAAGCTTCCAGAGTTTCTGTTGAAAGAATGGGCAAAATCAAAGCATTTTCTGTTGGGTCTATTTAATAAAGCACTTCAAAACAAATCTGGCACAAATTTGAAAGAAGACACATTACTTCAAGCACTTGTGGACTCACTAGAGGGAGACTGTGCACCAAATTATGCCACATTGATGCTTTGGGCCTCGCTTGCAAATGCAGTGCCCATCACATTTTGGACTTTGGCCTTTGTACTGAGTGACCAGTCCATCAAGAAGGCTGCGCAGGAGGAAGTTGATGAAATTCTAGGACCGTATATAGATAGAGGTGAGCAAGAAATGACAGCTTTTCAGTTGGTTTCTTATTAGTTATTTGGTTAATCTGTCTGTTTTCATACTTGAAGAGAAATGGTACAAAATGTGACTCAGTGATGGGGTGAGAGCTTGAGGGTTTCAGCAAAGGTTGTTAATCAGGGGAGAGGTGTAAAAATTCATCGTGATTCCTTTTCTGAAATCTACACTATGCTAAAATTTTCAACCAACTTCAAACATCATTATTTTTTATCTAGCACAAGGCCTCCCTTTTAAAGTCATCCCTTTGGTGACTCTCCTCATGCATGATGTGGTAGGTAGGCTAGTGTGATTCTGTGACTCAGCAAACTTAGTTAATTGTTGTGTGACTCCTGGCAGGCTCACCCAAGCCAGATTTACAGTTGAACCTCTGGTTGGGATCACCTTTCATAAAAGACCACCTCTCCTCAGCGACTACTTTTCCAAAATACCAAACGTTCCAAGTCAAATCATTAAATTTGGAACCTCTTGTAAGAACCAATATCCAAGGTATCCAATAGTACCTGGATGGTACAAGAGATAGAGATTTTCTCTATGATTTTCTGTACTTTTCACTTGAATAAGACAATTAAAACATGGGGTAAATCTGTGTAGTTACTATTTGCTAACGAGGCAGAATTTTGACCCAGTATGGTCTGAGCTCTCATCAGGGACCACCTCTCGTAAGCAACCACCTAGGCTTAACCTTTTGGGTGGTCACTTGTGGAAAGTTCAACAGTAATAAAAACCAGGCAAAGCAATGTCTCCTTGTCCTCCTCGTAGAGGGTTATGCATCAAGCCAACAACTTGGACATAGGAAACAATTACACAGTATGGCACTGCACTTGGGGCACTGAAACCACAACATTAGAATCATCAGAATTCTCTCCGTGGCATTTGGAGTTACTCACACCAGAAGAAACACCAAGAATATTGTTGTGGGGTAGTGGTGGGGGAGATTCCCTGCAAAGGACCGTCCCACCCCTCCAAGGAAAGTTGCAATATTATGCTGTGAAACTAGATTGCCTGTGCACCTGGTCGGTGAGCTAAATTGACCCTTGGTACTCACTTAAAGAACATTTTCCTTGGTACTGTCAGAAAACTGGTGGTGACAAATAATGTATCTAATTGTCTCTACTTGCAGGAGCGTTGGCAAAAGTTCCTTTAACAGACATCAAGAAGTTACAGATGGTTGAGCAGTGCATTCTGGAAGCCATTCGTCTACGTTCCCCTGGAATGATTGCACGGAAACTTACACAACCCATTCAAGTGCAAGGCTTTACAATTCCAGCAGGTGACATGCTCATGATCTCACCTTATTGGGCACATCGAAACGAGACCACGTTCCCGGATGCGGATTCATTTGTCCCTTCACGCTGGAATCAGACTGCAGGCTCAGATAAATCCACTCCAACCAATAACTTCATTGCATTTGGCGGCGGTCGTTTTCAATGTCCAGGTCGTTCATTTGCAATGATGGAAATACAAATGTTTGTGTCTGTTCTCCTATGTAGATTTGACATGGAATTAGTGGAGAAGAAAGTTCCGTTGCCATCTCCACAACATGTTGTTGGTGTTCCTCATCCGCAGTCGCAATGTTACGTTAAGATGTGTAATAGAGTTAGGCCGGTAGTAGCATTGTTAGGTTAGTAAGATGTGTAGCAGAGTTAGGACTGAATTATAATTGATATCATGCATACTGTACTTGTTTTAAACAGCTGACTCGTGTGACCCCTTGAGCTATTTCCTTGGAAAACGAATTTGAAATGAATTGCTTGAGCTGCCCTTTCATGATTTCCTTCATAAGATATTCATTTTCGATGCCGGAACTTGTTTCTTTTGTTCAGCTCCTGCTCTTTCTTGTTCGATGTTCAGTGGACTTTGTGCTTGTGCCATGTACACCCCTTTCAAGGAGAGGTTTTCCTTGTTGTTCATCACTTTTTCCTAAGGAATTGTGATACATAAGCCCCGTGGGACGACTCCCATAGAAAAAAGGAAAGTAGTCTCCCACCCCGGGTCCCAAGCAATATTAGAATAACAGAGCTACAGGAGACTGGCCTCCTTGGAACTGCTCACATACTTTGGAGGACTCTATCCATCAAGTAATCCATCAGACTTATGACTGCCCTAGGCTCATGGATTGAACTCGGCACCATAAGTTAAAAGCAGCAAGACTTTAAGGAATAATAATAATAATAATATATTTTTATAAAACGCCTTTTCTACAAGATGTAGTTGCAAAGACTAAGACGACTTTCTAATCAATACAATCCAATATCGAGCTACATTGTTGTTTTAGATGTTGTTGCTATTTTAGGTCCCTAGGTGTATAAAAAAATGCCTAACGAAGCAGAGTCAAGTAAAACGCAAAATTACAAAATATATACAGCGTCTAAGCACTTAAAATCTAAAAATCTAAACAAAAAGATCTTTAAGGTCAGTAAAGGCAAAAGTCACCCTTTTTAAATATTGAAACAGATAGCTGATCTATCAATAAGTTACGTAATATGTTATTAACGAGCTAGGATGTTTTGCTGTTTTACTGACAACGGACGAAACTTTGTCAGAACAGACCATCTTGAAACTCCATCTCCAGTATTTTTTGACGTGATTTTATTGATTTCCCCTCTACAAAAACCTGTTCATTGCCCTTTTCCCCTGCCTTTGTTTTTTAGCGTTTGCAACTTCACAGATAACTGTCTGCTCTAACTACTTGAGACTGAGGGTTTTCTTCACCAGCTGCCTCCATTCCTTTAAAAGTAGTCTTGCACAAGACTCTCCCCTCGGGCCACTGATGGCAAATGCGCTTACCTGCAGTATTGAAGAAAAATTGGAAAACCAAAACAAGATGCCAGTTTACTTTAAACGCTTGTCAACGACACCCTCAGAAAAATGCCCAATGTTTCATTTGCCTTTGAATTCTTGCTAACATTGAATGAAATCCACCCCTCACTGGTCCTCACTCGGCCTCCCGATGGAACTCGAAGATAACAGCAAGCTTCCCTTTCTTGGAATTGTGATTATCAGAAATGGTCCCCGACCAGACACAAAGGTCTACGTGCCCGCAGGCATTATCCCAAAACCCTCGTAGAGAACACCATCAGACATTTTATTGAAATGAAAGTTACTGTGAATGTGTGTTCTAAACAACAAGTATCCGGCGATGAACAAGAAGCTCCCATCAGAACTGTCTTACCGTGACCAGAAATCGGCGAATGCGGTAAGACACCAACTCGGTGATCTCAGTCGAAAAATTGATGCCATTGCCAGTCACAAGATCAAAGGACAATTCAAACCAAAGGAACATAAAAACCTCCGATTGTGAATCAACAAAACGTTGCCGTTTTGAGTGAGATGAGTGAAGTGTGCTCTTTGCGATACAGACTATATCAGCTTCACGAGTCGACACCTACATCAACTTGTGGAGGAACAAAAGCGATCAACAATCGGCAACTACGTAAAGGGCGAGCACGGAGGGGATCCAGAGACCATTGTAAGCATTTTCAGGATTCGGAAAAAATGTGAGAATAAACTCCACTGACAGTTAATTTTTGAAATGCTTTTTATTCGTACACTTCAACCAAAATTGAACAAACAGAGTGACTCAGTCAGTCAGTCAGTCAGTCAGTCAGTCAGTCAGTCGTCTATTTAACGTGGTCAGTACGCTTAGCTTAGAGCTAGTTTACAGGCACGCTACGAAATAAAAATAAAACTGAATTATATTCGATTCAATTTTGTGAGTTTTTATACTGACAAGCTGTCCACGCGGGAGATCGTTTCAACGCTTTTCCGGCGGCTTTCCTGAGCCGTCGTGGGAAACTTGATACATACTCGGGAAACCTTGTACGCGGGAACATTCAATACACCTGTGATCAAGTTGTACACAAGTTCATAATCCACGAGAGAGCATCCTTGGATTAGGAAATAATGGATTTCCCACAGCTCAAGTGCGACCCACAATCAGATCTGAAATCTCTGAAGGAAAATCTCAATCAACGTTTCGTTTCGATGCTGTCCAGCAAGTACGAATAAGTGGGTATTGGGTGAAACGAAAGCAATCAATCGAAAATCCTGAACGAGCTTGGTTACGCACTTATTCTAGACGACATAATTTTGGGAGAAGACCAAATCAAAACTTCAGTAAAGTTTACAAGCAATGATTCTTGTGATGAAGTCAGTTCATCTGATGAATGTGAAGAGACTCTCAGTCTCTTCAGAAGTGTTGTCTGATTCTCTATTAAACTTTCTTTAATTTAGGTATATTAATATCATCGCAAGATGTAACAGACCTTTCCCCAAAACGACAACTAAACTTAAAGTCAATCTGTATGATAAACATAATACCCCATAACAAGGAAGATCTGAGATTAAAATATATAATAGAAATTAATAAGATGTGTTATAACTAACAAGAAAAAAAATTTAAGGCAATTTCTTATATGCCACAATCTCTTTAAGAAGTCACGATTTTAAAATTCCTAAAATTTAGAGGCGTTCGCGGGACTAGGGTACAAACGGTTGTAAATATTTCAAAATAATACCTGACTTAATGTAAATGTTCCCTTTCTGGCGCTAGTGTCGATTTTACACTCAATTGAATTTACTTGTCACCCAATCGAATATGCAACCAATATTTTGGCGAAGGGTTTACACTGAAATACCAAATGTCTCAAATGTCTCTCATTTTCAATTTCTAACAAAAAAAATTTGTCCGACCAGACTGACTTTTTGTCAGGTCAAAACTTGTCCTTGGCCTGACAAAATGACCTAATTATAGTCAAAAATAATTTGCAGGCTTGATGAAGCTTGATGGCATGATGTCAATTAGGTGGAAACAATTATATTAATATGCGAATATGTGTTATATGATTCATTGCCATCAATTTCGTACTATTTTTCTTGCCTCAATAATTTTTCCGCTTTCAGCCTCGTTCCCATCTGCAGCATTATTCTTAGTCAGGGTGACAAGGCAAAAGTTTGAAGCCATGTTTCCTGCTCCTTCTCAAAATGTTTAACTAAGCTGAAAAATAACCACACTTTGAAGCTGTGTCTTGTGACTAAAACGCTTGCTACGCAGGCCTACTGAAAAGGTTCGCGCGATACTTTGGGACAACAAACATGGCGAATTCTTTTGAGCTTTTGCAACCTGCCCTGTTTTTGGTAGTCTTTCTTGTAATTGCCTTATTGTCGCTTAATTTCTTGGCTGCAAAGAACGTCAAATACCCTCCGGTTATCAAAGGTTGGATCCCTTGGCTTGGATGTGCGATCGATTTTGGAAAAGAGCCCTTAAACTTCATCAAGAAATCAACCGAGAAGCACGGAGTAATTTTCACTGTTTACGCCGCTGGACAGCGCATGACCTTCCTGACTGATGTCAGTGACTTTCACGTGTTTTTCAACTCTCCGCACGCAGACTTTCAGAGAGCCTTTGAAGGAGAGGTAAAGAAGACAGTAGGAATAAACAAGATCGATTTCTTTGCAAATCATCGTAACGTTCATGACCTGATCAAAGGCCGACTGTCTTCTTCCAATTTGCACAAATTGACTCCAAAAGTTGGAAAACAATTAGAAGAATACATTAGGCAAGGTATGTTTGGTGGATTTTTTCTTATGTCAATTTTAGCGAGTAGCCATCATGACTATGAGAGTCTGAGAGACGTCTATGGTCCAGTTCATTTGTTAAAAATCCCAGTGTTTAATATGTCCTCAGGTTACCACGTCAACCTTTCCCCTGAGGGGAAATTTCATTGCCAAGTTAATTTTGACTTACTTGCTATCCATTTTAAAAAATCTCAAATCTGGGCATCACATGACATCATAGCTAGCCATAATGACACTTGGCACACTGGGTTGCCCTGGGTCAATATCTGAGTCGCCAAGCCAGAGTATTTAAATGAGAAAACATTGTCCTGCCCACCAGAACTATCCTAGATCCCGAGACAACTTGCCCCCCTCCCCCACATGCTCAGGGAAAATTATATATACATTTGCGTGACTTCTTCAGTGAAAAAATAAAAAAACAAACTTACCCAGGATAATTTAATGTTAAGGACGTTCGCGCGAAAATTTTCTACTCGATAGATTTTTAAAACTTCTACAGCGGACAGAAAATCATTACACCGGCTTCGTTTCAGAGATAAGGCGTGTGGAAAACTAGTCTGATTTCGATAAATTGGTGCGCGTAATTTTGCATGGTCTCCAAGGTTAAAATATCAAAGAAAAGTCAACATAGGCAAAATATCCTAATATTATTTTTTTTCTGAAGCATCTCAGCGGTCCGGAATCCCAAATCCTTGAATCTGATTGGCTAATTTTCCCATCCGGACCCCGCGTACGGACCGCTCCAAGTTTTCCAGGATTGCGGCTATTTTAGCAGCTTTTTGTAACACTGAAAATCTGCAAGAAATGTATACATTGGACAAAAGGTTAAACAATTATGGATTCGGATAATGACGGCTATTATAACGAAAGTGAATTTTATTATCCAGACGAAGAAAACATACTTCAAGAAATGTGAAACTGCTTCAGTAAAAAATCAACACAAGTATTTATTATAAAGTAATCTCCCGCAGACAAAAAAGAAACACGTTATTTGCCGGTCTAGGTCGGTCCGTATTGGGAAAAACTGTGCCCTCGGTCTTGAGGAGAGCCGTACTCAAGACCTCGGGCACAGTTTTTCCCAATACGGACTACCCGGCCGGCAAATAACATATATATCTTGTATAAGTGAATTTGTGGCGTTAATAATTTCAAATATTGCCATCATTTTCACAAACCTTAACCCTTAAAGAGGCATTTG
>OMLO01005809.1_pt1 | contig 10377 bp, 7 predicted proteins | sample 1674811 | NCBI WGS metagenome assembly OMLO01 (sample SAMN06265003, study PRJEB25207) | coral metagenome | isolation source: Coral host | place: Mexico:La Bocana,Puerto Morelos, Mexico | collected 2008-11-13
ATTCTGTCAAATATGAAGTAATATAAAAATGTCAGATAACCCTACCAAATATGAAGTACTAATTGAACAATACTTGCATTCAGTCCTGGACATAAGTGATGGGCCCATAACATCAGAATCCTGGATTCTATAGCATTAAGTGATTGGGAGTAATGCTACTTGCAACTGATATGTCCTTTACAGGATTACCCAGCTCCCCACTCCATCAAAAAAAATGCATTAGATTTCCCAGTACCCATTTATACAAACTCGAGAGAAGCAAGTAAAGGGTGCTGGCCAAGAACATAGCACGGTGCCCCTATGCAGAGCCCACACCCAGATCAGGAGTCCAGTATGGTACACATTTGGCCATCAGACCTCTTGAGTCATATGATTATATTATTCAATTCCTATACATCAGATCACCTGTCTTGACTCAATTTTCCATCAGAGCATTTAAAGAGGCATAAACTCACCTTCAAGTGGTGGAAGGTGGATAGTTTTTACTGCACCAGTCTCTCCCTCCATCAAAGTGTGGTTAAAAACATGAATTATTCTTGCACTGCCAGTCAAGTTGTGAATTAGATCTGTTTTGTAGTTAAACCTAAGAACACAAAATATGAATTTAAATGCAGAATGTGGACAAGATACATGTAGCAGAGGTGTAGTGCTTACTCATGAGGCTCGACATAGCAAGAATTTCTTCTAAAATATATAATTAATTTTAATGTTTGTATCACAATGTAGTAGATTGTAACATTCTGACTGAGTGCTTATTGTTAGTTTTGATCAGGCGATGAAGTCAACTGATTACATGGCACCATCTGTGATTGGTGCATTGTATTTGCATTGCATTTCATTAGCGTTTCTCCTTTTGTAAATATGATGACAATAGGAGAACAAAGTAGTGGACCATCCCTGAATGTTACATCACTTTGTACCATTTTAGGCAAGTTTACAAAACATGTCAAAGCTGAGGTAAATTAAAAGATGAAGGAGGACCAGTAGTGTCTCCCAGCTCCCAAAAGAGACACAAACACATTGTCATGCAGTGGAAAGAAAGAAGAGGAAAGAAGGCAGTTCTCACTGTGCCAATAAATGTAAACAACCTCAGTCAATATTCCCCAAAGAGGACCTATATCTGCAGCTCTTACAAATACATTTTTATAAAAGCTGATACAAGTTAATGCCCTACATACATTGTATAGTCCTGGCAAATTAAACAAACATGCATTTTACATGCAAAAGTCACTTTGTAAAAGTTTAACACAAACTGGGTGGCAGACATGAAAAAAAAAATGTATCAGTTCAGGGTATTTAATTTTTTCCCCAGCAAATGCAACAAATTAGTTTTGAGTGTTCTGCCTTTTTAGTCCATTGGGAAACTGAAAACCATTCATAATGTTCTGTTTCACTAAGGAACAGTTTCCCAATTTTATTTACATAGTTTTCTTGTTTTTCTTGCAAAACAAAGTCACATTTTTGTGACAAAACTGACGGTAAACTCACCACTTTGCCTCATAGGCCATAAACTTCATTGATGGGAATAGAAAAAGGCCAACTTCTTCTAATTTTCCCTGACCATCGATACCAAGAAAATAATTTTCCTGGGGAGTAAACTGGTAAGAAACAAACAGCTTCATTTTAGCACTCAACAAGTGTTTGATGTGCATTCCATCTTTGTGTGAAATCATTGATGCTGATATGTGAAGAGGTGTGAAGCAGTGATGACTGTCACAAGTCAGTTCTTTGATGGGCTCGTCTTCCTCAGAATATATAATGACTGCATAGATTCCTGCCTTGCTCATATGATGAATCTGTTCAGAGAAAGGTACAATTTTATAAATACAATTACTGTACATGGCCAGGTAAATCTTGGGGAGGAGAACTATTCCACTCAGGGACACTAAAGCACTTACCCTATACTAGACCACAATCTGCTTGATTTTACAACCCTATTCTAGACTAGGCACCACAAAACCCTAGCCTATCCTAGGCTAGCTAATTTACATGCAGAAACTAAACGCCTTTAACATAGTCTGACATATGCTGGCTAAACCGATATCTTCTTTATAAATATGTCCCTTACAAGTCTCAAATGGACCAAATCCGCAATATGGGGCCATTTTATATTCTACTATTTTAAATAGCTATTATGGGATGCTCAGGGGCAAATACATAATAAATTTTGTTTTTGTTGATCCCTCAATCGTGCCTATGTTCAGGTTCTAGCATCATTAAATTTGTTTGTCACCAATTTCAGGGTGGTCCAGGGTGGTCCAGTCCATGGTCAGTCCATTCACGAAGTACATGAATGAGGTCCATCAGGGTTGTCCATGGACTAGGGGTCAGTGAAATGTACAGACCCTTAAAATTCAGTTACCTTGGTAAAGAAAGAACAGTCTCCACCAGGAGACACTAATGCAATGCGTTCTTCACTAGCTTTTGTCTTGTGTGAGTTTTCAGTCTTCTTTTCAATATTATTTTGGCTGCTCTTTTCCCACTCTGATTTAAAATGGCAAGCATTTCCATAGTAAACAATTTGAAAGCGAGTATGTTTGTGAACCAGATTGTGTGGCGATGGCAGCCAGTCGTATCTTGCATCCAATCTTGGAGCTACTAGCACCACTTCACCTAAAAAAGAAAAATAAAGGCCATTATCAAACCTCAGTGTTACCAGTGACTTCACTCGTATTTTTCCCAGCTACCTCTCCATGATGAACTTGCTTGTTTTAGGTGCCCAATCAGTAATCCTGGTTGAGGAAAGTGCCTTAAATGGCAGGACCATTGATACAGGATAACCTTTAGTATTTCTACCTGGATACCACAGTGAACCAAGGGGCTTATCCTCTACCCAATATAACTTTTTACAAATTAAATGTGCCTATTCTGTCACTCCAGATTTAACAGGATCACCAGAGACTTTTACTGAGATATACAATGTGGATAAATGTAATTTAGGCTAAATAAATGCAAAACAAGGTTGCTGGATAGCAGTCTCCCTCAGGGGATGTATGGGGTGGCTAGGGGATTTGTGCAGGGGCACTTCAATTTTACTACTCCGCTTTAGATGTCAAGTCATTCTGCCTGTTTTTTTTGCTGCTGGAGAAATCTCATATGTTTTTCTCTCAGTCAACCTGTCTTACTTCTCTTCATGGTAAGTATAGTTTGTTTCAACTGTTTTGTCAGTGTGATGGTGCCTAGTGGTTGGCACCCACAGGGTTGTCGTAGATACCCTATGCATTGGGTTCAGTTTGCTCTTGGCTTCACCATCCTACCAGGTACCATTCCCCAAGCTCATCTATTGCTGATAAGTTTCTGATGTGCAGGTAAAGTTTACTTTACTGAATGGGGCAAAGGTCTCAACAGGCTAGCTCTCAGATCAACATTTGCTGATCAGGTTTCCCCCTCTAGATATTGATAGGCATTATTTGTGTATGACACCTCTCTACTTGCTTTTTGGGGAGTTATGTCACCCACATTGTAATGGTCTGCAATGCATACTTTTAGACAGTGTGAACAAAGCATTGATTATGAAATAAAAAATTTGAATTTGCTTTGGTAGTCTATTGCTTCCAAGGTTTTCATGTTGTTTTGTTTTTGTACTTTATTCCACTTACAGGGCAATGCCTCACATACAAATTAAATAAATGAATTCAAATTTTTACTAAGGCTGGAGGAATTTGAAAATGGCTTGTAAATGCTGAATATGCATCAAATGTTTTCTGCCTCCGCTACACCAGAGAATTTGTACTTGTGAGTAAATTGAGGATTTGAGTAAAACTTGAAATGTCATAAATATGGTTACCTCATTGTTTTCAAAATGTTTACTTTGTGTTTACACTAAAATGCAAAGCTGGCACTTTCAGATTCCTCAAAAAGCTCCATTTTCATGGTGGACTTGTGTGGACAGTAAGCCAAACCAGAAAAATGATACTCTGTTTTCAAATTCCTCCAGGGTGGTGTGGGCAGAGGCAATTGCCTCAGTTTGCCTGTCATTAGCTATGACACTGAGTAGTACCTTCTGTTGACTTGATGACGACTTGAGCTAGTGCACAGCCAGAACCAAAGCAAGGCCAGTGCATTAATGAATAAGGAATCCAGTTCCCAAAATCATACACTGGCAAGCTGACAAAATGAAGCCTATCTTTCCATAACTCAACCCAACTCTTGCATTTATTATTAGTTCTAGTTGTATGATGGTTTCTCAGTTGTGAGAGTTTGTAAAAGGGTTGTTTTTCCAAATACCCAACATGGTTTAAGTGATTGTGATATCCGCTGCTTGTGTGGTATTGCGGGCAAGTTCTTTTTAAATCATGTTGTAGGAGGTTTGACTTCCTAAAAAAGCAATGGTTAAAAAGAGGTATGTCATATTAGTATCTGCCAAAGGAGGGTACACATTAATATTTTGGTAATGTTGATGATTATATCATGACACTGTTTCTAAGCTCCAAAATAATAAACATTATACAATACACATATCCATTCACAAGCCCAGTATAATATTTGCATCTAATCTGTAAGATCAGACACAAAATAATTAGTCTATTTGTACCATCCTTCCAACTTGATGTAAAGTTAAGCAGTCATTTCTCTCAAAGTGTTTACAACTCTGTAAGGTAGACAGTTCCTTAAGACAGATGTGCCATGTTTGTGTCATGTCTCACTAATCTCGGCTGAATTTCACCCATTCTTCTGTAATCAAACTTTCTTTTATGTGGACAGCTCAGTCACTAGTGGACAGCTAAAGCAATCTGGGCACCTTAACAAGAGTCCGCTGTACAACTAAGTACATGTAATTTAAACAAAAAAAACTACAATTGCAGTCAGGGATGGACATCAGTCTTATTTAGCTGTCCGCATACACTTGTTGCATAGCAGTTGTCAGTTACCTTTGGCTGACATAGCGCCCACAAAATTAGGAACTATAATCAGTTGGCTTTTGTAAAAGTTTATTATCAAAGTCAAATACAATTTTAGTTGCATACTGCCTCATACTAGCTGTGAACGATGAAATACATGTAATAACTATTGTTTTCTGCAGGATAATATTACCCGATCTCAAGCCCTGCCTAATCTTCTGCAATATTGCCTGATTAGTAAAGATAAAAAATACAATAACACCAACGCATTGGCCATCATGTCGGTCGACATACTATGGACAAACTACCAATCATGTCAACCAACACACTGTCAATGCATTGGCTGACATATTTTCGATGCACTACTGACGGACCAGACATTGGAATTACATTAGTCAAATAAGGCACAAATAAGTCCCAGACACACCACTGAGACACTGACACAGCACTGAGACACTGACACAGCACTGACACATCTTGTACATTATAAGAATAAAGAGTGACCAACGTGTTGACACATTGGCCGATGCATTGGTGGGACCAGATTCTCTGCCTTTACTGCCAGATTATAGCTAAAAAGGCTTGTAAGTACCGGTATCCAGTCATTTTTCTGTGCAATTTAATGGAATTATTGTGTTACACTCTAGGTTGCTGCACATTGCCATTTATCTCTGTGTTCCATTGACAGTCTTAGAAAACACAACTATGCTATACATGTAGGGTGACACTGCCACAGGGTATACAATAAATTATTTTCGATCCAAATAAAAAAAAAACCCATGAACTGTCACCATCACCATCAGAATTTACAATCATTGTGATTAGGCCTCACTGCACAAAGATTCAGGGGCCACAAGAAAATTTTTATTTCACTCGGGGGATATGGGGTCGACATCCCCCGCGTCTAAAGAGTTCCCTCTTCCAGTCACCCCACAGGAAACACTTCTTTGTACTACGGAAGCGAAACAACCAGATACCTTTTCACTCACCTCTTAAAATAACTCTCAACAGCTTCATAAAGACGTTTCCTCAACCATAACACTTCCTCCATGGAATTAGAATCTGACGATGACATGAACACATAGTGTGTGTTCTTTGGTGAAAGCTCAATGAACTCCTGGAGTGAGCTGTCATTTGTCCACAACGCCTCTAAGAAAGCCGAACGTCTTGTGAACAGGTGAAATATGACTGGGTGTCTTGGCGTTTTAGAACTTGCGTTACTTTTCTTGTAAACAATCCTGCCATTTAATGTTTGGAGAGCAAACGATGGAGCAAAATCTCCCGGTTGTAGGTTAGGAAGTTGACATTCCGTGACAGCGAAATGAACTACGAAGAAAAACAACGATCTGCTCGCCAAATCAAACCACATATCAATCTGAGTTGTACAGCGATTTCAAAATTTGTTAAGACAGATGACTTCCGCCAACAACGGGAAGATTTTTGCATACGATGTAAAGGGGAGCACATTTTTAGAAGCATGATTCCATATCCAGGGTGACGAAGAACATTGAGAAAGGGCGTGATATGATACCCCTTGTGTCAATAGTATGTGTTGAGAAAGTCGACAACGATCAACTTAGATGAAACTTAATACAATACATGTGGAGCCTTCAACCGGCACGCGGTGAAGAGGTTTGAGTAGAGATCAACTTTACTCCAATCCGAAATAATTCATCGCGTGCCATTTCAAGCGGGAAAGCTTCGACGAAGGCCAACGTTTTCAAGGGATTACGAGACAAATTCTCCTTACACGATATTGAAGTACAGGTGACCCAGGATCTTAGAATATTCCGGTAGCGGGAACTCGGAGGAAGAATTTGGCAGATAAATTTCTCTTTCTTTTTTCAGCCCGCTCGAAGTTAAAGGCTTCTAATTTTATTTTCAGGTAAGTTTGAACTTTGAAATTTGTAGTATTACGTGTAGACCACGCGTTGACGTGGTTAGAGACTGTAATAATCTAGCGGCCATTGCATTCCAGCCGTTTGTGATAAGTATATGCAGTTTATGCTGTCAGTTAAGCTATTGTTTTCTTCTGTAGAGAATTATTTGCATTTGCAACTTTTGCAACAAAAATATCCCCTGAGAGTTTATTGTCCCCAAGGAAAGTGCATGGCTTAATTAAAGAGTCGCGAAAATTAACAGGAACAAACATACTAAAGTCTTACTTATTGTGTTGAAGATCTCTGAGCTGATCTACTTGAATCGCTGATTTATTTTAAAAATAAGAACAGGAACTATTGAGAAAGTCCAAACGTTAGTTGCTTTTCTTATTTATCAATAGGATCAGTGATCTGAGTTGATCAGGTTCACATTCTTTTATCCCATCTAAAAGTCATATATGATAAGGGACTGGGCAAGATTGTCTGCAGGTGTTTACTGGTGGACATTTAGAGACTGAATATCGAGAACTAATTGGAAACAGGCTGGATCAGGCATACTAAAGGCATCCACGATCAAGTATTGATGGATACCCTCATTTGACGGCATTGACTGATGTCTTGATTAACTAGATCAGCAGTTGGTTGATAGTCAGCTAAGTGCCAACCAACTCTTGGATCAAAAATCAGTAGAGTCTCAACTGACTGTGGACCAAGATGTCAATTGAGTGTTGACCAAGGTGTCAGTGGATTGTCAATTTAGTATTGATCTAACGTCGACCGAAGGTCAGATGCCTTTAACTGTATACGTGATCCAACAGGCTAACCTGCGCACTATTCAAGCTAATCTTTGTTTTATTCAGGCTAGCCTGGGTGCTATTTAGGCCTAATCCAGAGGGCCTTATCAGTCTGCAAATGTCATACACCAGTGAGAATTTACTTCCACTATAATATTTGTTTCCAATCTGTCTTGAAAATGTCCTGTTTACAAAAAAATTATACACTGCCAGTTCAACAGGCAAATGGTAAGCTTAATAAGTCTCGTCTCTAGAAATCAGGGCATATATGTGCTTATCTGGCATTGATTTGACTCCTTTTCTTGTTGACCCTTTCAGTGGAGTCTTGCGCATTACTTAAATTAAATTAGCGGCAACAAATAAAAGCAAATACAGTATTTAGAACCATTCATTTAACAAGTAATCACCGGTGATTTTATAAGTGTCAGTGTTGTTGTATTATCCTTTTTCTTCTTTAGGTGGTCGTCAAAAGACACCAATTAAAGTATTAAATCAATGGGATTTGAGGAAGGAAAATTCTTGGAAGCTGCTCAAGAAATTGACAACATAAAGCTGGATGGATATGAGTTCTTTACAGAGTCTGTTAAGGAATGTGTGGAGTGTAAGATCTACAGAAAGTATGAAGAGGTCAGTACTGCATACCAGTACCGCTATTAGTACCCATTACCCCTATTGGTACTCAGTACTGCTATTGGTACCCAGTACCGTTATTTGTAGTCTTCGCAGAGTCTGTGACTGTTAAGGAATGTGTGGAGGGTAAAATCTATAGAAAGTATGAAGAGGTCAGTACTGCATACCAGTACTGCTGTTGGTACTCAGTACCGATATTGGTACCCAGTACCGTTATTTGTACTCTTTACAGAGTCTGTTGAGGGTAAAATCTACAGAAAGTATGAAGAGGTCAGTATGGCATACTGGTACCAGTATTGGTACCCAAAAACAATTACTGAACTACTATACATCTCTTTTCTCCTTCATACCGGTATACATTGTATTATTAGCAAAGGTACCAACCACTTCCAGGAGATAAAGAGTATTTTTTTTTTAATCACAACATTTCCCGAAACAAAGTCAAGAAAAGCATAAAGATCTAAGAAGAAACCTATCATATAAATATTCATTGTTCTCTATGCTTACTGAGCACTAACTTGTCATTTTCATTTATGTGCCTGTAGACTTCAGGGTTGTATGAGTACAAAATAATGGGATCACTTGAGGATGTTGGTCCTGATGTGTGTAAACAAGTTTATATGGACTTAGAATACAGAAAGAAATGGGATGAGTATGTTAAGGGTAAGTCCATTTTATTAAGGAGTAAAAACTCATTGTGCCAGCCCAGCCATAATCTAATACCCTAAAAAATCCGAGGTGTGCCATTATTTTAAGAGGTGTCATAGAGAGAACCTAAGATGAAAGAAACATTGTTCTAAATATTGTTCTTTATGAAATTATGATCACATAGAAACTGCATGCATATGGTTGACAGATGGCCATTATATTTTTGTAACTTGTCATAACTCCATCAACATCTTCACAATGTAATGTTGCTAAATGTAATATAAAATAATGTAAGGTAATCTTCATCAATGCTGTCAGTTGGTTATGTCCTGTTCTTGTGACTCACGAGTGGCACTGAAGCCTTAGGGAGGCATCTTTAATCACTGTTAGTAATACGTAGCTCCCTACAGTACAATCAGGGTTTTTTAAAGTATCTTTGCTTTCATGTGCATTCTTCAACCATGAACCTTTGCTGATTTGCTGACATCTGGCAGTTTCCATGGATGTCTATAGATGTATCACATCTAATTACACAAGTCTGTGAGTAGGGCCCTAAAGCAATCAATATATGGACCTGCCAGTGGGTACTGATTAATCTTTTTTTCTCAGTAGGTTGGTCATTAGGTTAGACTAAAACAATACAATGTAGCTCCTTGTTCCTTTCTGTTGACTTTAAGATAGTTGGAATGCCATCCAATTGTTATAAGTTTGAATTCAGTCAGAAATAATAACAGACATCTTAAAAGTAATTTGTGTTATTATTTTACGTTCAGAGCTTTATGAATTTGATGATGAAGGAGTCCAAAGTATATACTGGAATGTAAACTATCCTTGGCCTATGTCAAACAGAGATGTATCCTTTGAAGGTCATGTTGTAATATCTATACCTTTGCACAGAGTGTGAATCTTCAGAGTATAGTACCACATGACTTGTGTACATGATTTAAAGAAACATTATCTTCCAATTTGTCATTGACTGATTTACAATTCTACAAGCTCAACCATAACATTTACCATAAATCTTTCCTTACAAAAGTCAGTTTTTTTTCCAAAATTCAGAATTCACTAGCAGTGAGTACAAACCACAGGACTGAACCCAACCTGTATGGAAAGCATGAATATATCCCTATATATGAGGCCCTGATAGGGTAAATTTTGACGAGCGACATGGCGTTAAAACAGCGACATCAGGGAAGTGAAATGGCGACAAGTGACTAGATTACTGCTGCAATCTGCGAAAGCGACGGAAAAAATTTTGGAAGGGACAGCGAATTTTGTCTGTCTAAACATTCAACAGCGACTTAGGAGCATTTAGTATATAAGCGCCAGCCATAGCCATTTTAATACAGCGCTAATTATTAACCATAATTTCGAGAGACATCCTTACGTTTAAAAACTTTGGCACGACATTGATGAAATTTGTACAGCGACATCAGAACCATCCAAAATGGCAACATGACAAAGTTTAAAATTCAGACGGGGGACATCTATACCCCCTCTAACAGGCCCCCATATATGGCCCATCTAACATTGGCACTCCCACCAGAATTTTGTGGTGGACTACAAAGTGATTAACTTAACTGC
>OMLO01005810.1_pt1 | contig 10377 bp, 5 predicted proteins | sample 1674811 | NCBI WGS metagenome assembly OMLO01 (sample SAMN06265003, study PRJEB25207) | coral metagenome | isolation source: Coral host | place: Mexico:La Bocana,Puerto Morelos, Mexico | collected 2008-11-13
ATTAAGATTAGATATCTGCCCTGTGGCCTTCTGTCCCAGCCGAGGGTTGATGAGGATGACAGAGTGATCCAAACACCATCACGGTCATTGCTTCCTTTATTTATCTTGTTCCTCATATTTAAATACAACATATACAAAACTCAAAATTCCCTTTGCTTCTTGTGGATGCTGTGCAAAAGAGAAGCTCTACCACATTTAGCGATATCTATAAGCCGGATAAAAGAAACTCCCCCAACGTACTAAGTACTGGGCCTGGTTACGTCATAACCTACATAATAAAATCGTTTATTTTGGTAAAATAAATTCCTTTTGTTTAAACAATGTCAAACACTAAGAAAAATTATTTAGACCAAATTTATGAAGAATTTTAAGCACATTTGTTTTTCTGCGTCTTTACGCAGCCTTTGTAAATTGCATTATCACTTACACCACCTTTCGCTCGAATAATGATTGCAATGGTGTAGTAAAAGAGTCGGTCCAAACGTGAATGCAGCCTAATCCAGATTACACCCAGCACATACAATTTATTTTCAGTTAATTATTTTGATAAACTATTCATGTCTCTTTTTCCCTGCACGATTCAACAACAATAAATAGAATTTTGTGGGTTTCAGATTTTACCAACAGACGAGATTCACTTCCTCATAGCAGTAACAAACCCCTAAGCGAAATTTGAGTGCTAATACAAAATTAGAATACATTCCACGGCATAAATAAACCGACTGAACTCTTTCTAAGTTTAAAAGCCCCTACTTGGACTAATTAAACTAGAATGCACTACATTAATTTTATTTAGACTTGTGAAAAAGGGCTTTTTTCTCAAAAATAAGCCTTTTTATTTCATCTGCAAAATACATTTTGGTTAATATTAATAGCGCCTTCTTGTCTGTCGTAATCTTGATTGTCATAACATTGATTGGTTCATTTAACATCCAGGATGATGTATTGGTGTGACTGGGGTGGCGACCACAAGATTGAAGTCGCCAACATGGATGGTAGAAGCAGAAGTATACTGGTTAAAAGAGGACTTCAATGGCCAAACGGGTTGACATTAGACGATAAAAATAGAAGGCTTTACTGGGTGGATGCGGGGTTTGACACATTAGAATACTATGACTTAAACGATCATACAATAACAACTTTGATGAAAAACAGCACAATCTTACCTCTTCCATTTGGTTTGACGCTGTTTGAAAATTACTTGTACTGGACGGATTGGACTTTGGATGCGGTGTACCAGGCAGAGAAGGATACTTTTTCAAATTTAAAGATTGTACTCGGTGGTCTTAGTACGCCCATGGATATTCACGCGTATGACACAAATAAAAGTCTCCCAGGTAAACAGTACTAACTAATAAGCCCTTGAATCTTTCTCTGCTAGTTTAGCTCTCTTTTTAAATCCAAAGCACTTAGCAAACAATTCTTTTACACTCCCTTAACATTTGTAATACAGACCATGCAACACTACAGCAAGTAACTGCCTGGCTGTGTTTTCTTTTCTTTTTTTTTCGGCTGTGTTTTCTGCCACGTTCAGGAGCATAACTATCTACTAAACCACCACTAATTAGTGTTTATTGGTTTTATAATTTATACTTAGGAGTAAGATTGAGTTCACAAGAAAGACCAGGTAAAACCAGTGACTGAGACTTCAGAAAGGCTCCTTGCCTTATGATTTCAAAATTATTTAAGTTTAACTTTTCAAATGAATGTATGAAAGATCATATATTTGAACTGCGGAGAAAGATATGAATTTATGATTGATCATCGCAAAGTGACCAGCTCCCAGATGGCTTGATAGCTCAGTCGCTAGAGCACTGCACCGGTATTGCAGAGGTCATGGGTTCGAATCCCGTTCTGGCCTGGATTTTTTTTAGGCTTTAATTTCACAACTGCTTAAATTGCGTGTGTAAATGCGATGTTCGATCATAAATTCATAAGTTTAACTTTGTTTTCTTATTAGATCATCCATGTTCCCAGTCGTATGTTGGCTGTTCTCATCTTTGTCTTTTAACGCCGGATGGATATCGCTGTTCCTGTCCCAATAACCTTACCCTTTCGCAAGATGAGAAGACTTGTGTTCCGCACAACTTTGGTAAGCGTGGCTAGTCCTATTAGCGTGGCAATTTATTACTGATGTCCGTATTAGAGGTATAATAGTTAAGAAGCAAAAAGCAAAACTACTGACTTTTAGCTAAGAGCTCATCTACTTGCTTGGTTGAAAAAAATGCTGATCTTTCTTGCACGTTTGAAGTGCAGTTCTTTACCGTTTGTCAACCTTACTTACCCTCATTAAACCAGTCAATCATGTTATGAACAGATTTAAGATTGGTAAAGTAAAACATGGCGTTTACCTTAAATAAACTGTAGTTAGGTTTCGACATTCGCTCTACTTTTCACACTAATAATGGCTTGGTCCTTGATTTTACTTTCTTTTAAAGTTTTCCAGAAATTCCTTGTCTTCGCCGACGGTAGTTATAGTCAGGCAAAGATATCCATGTTTCCTTTGGATGGTTCCAGTGTGGGGGCCACAGCTTTACCAATAGAGCTAAACATGGCTCTCCCGCTTGCACTTGGTGTGGATATTACAGACAATAGAATTTACTGGACAGACGTGACACTGAATACAATCTCGAGAGCGTTTATCAATGGTTCTTCACCTGAAGTCATTGTTTCATTGGACGTTTTCACTCCTCATGGACTTGCTGTTGATCCACTGGGAGGAAACATCTACTGGACAGACACGGGCACAAACAAGATTGAAGTCAGCAGAATGGACGGATCAATGAGAAAGACTCTTATAGACCAAGACCTAGACCAGCCGCGGGATATAATTCTCGATCTCAACAAAGGGTAAATATCCGCTTCTGGACTATCTTTTACTAAGATCAATGAATGAATGTTATTCTATTTCAGGTAAATAACTTGCGCTGCTAAATCTTTATGCAGGCTGGTTTATTGGTGCGACACGGGCAAGAAGCCCAAAATTGAACTCGCCAACATGGATGGTCATGGTAGACAGGAACTTGTTACACGAGGACTATACTGGCCAAACGGGATAACATTGGATGACTTAAATAACAGGCTTTACTGGGTGGACGCATACCTTGATGTCTTGGAATACTACGACTTAAAACTTCATAAAATAACAACTTTGCTAGAAAAAGGTATTCTGCTGCATCCGTTTGGTTTGACGTCGATTGATGATGAGTTATACTGGACGGACATGGCTAAATCCGTTGTGTATAGGGCGGACAAAAAAACAGCTTCAAATGCCGATATTCTCGTCAGAGGCTTAAGAAAACCTATGGATATACACGCGTACGACAGAAATAAAACTCTTCCAGGTAAAGAACAATTACCTATTACCTACTTGTTTCTGTTTTTTATTAAGCTTTGTTTTTCTTGTTGGATTCATTTCTCAGTAGAACGGTAACCTTCAAGTTCGTTTGGTAACAGCTTTTAGTGCGAGTACCTCACTAAATTCCTAAATCGCTAAATTTTTAAGAAAAGGTGACCATGATTCCCCACATCAGGCTTCGTGAAGTAATGCACTGGACTGTGAGTGACCTAAAAATCAAGAACACTATATATTAGTGAGGGATTAAACCAGAACTCAACTAGTTATTAATTAGTTAGCTCTCTGTTATAAGTAGAATATCTGATTTTACTTGGCATATAATTATTAAAAATGCTACACAAGTTCAAAATCGGAAATTTTAGATAAATAAAGGTCGTAGTCGTAACCTACTGGCTAAAGCTGATAACGTTTCCTTTCTTGGTTGATGATTACATTTCTAATATTTTTACTTTAATTACCACTCTCGAGGATTCTGATGTTTTCGTTGCTGTTTTTGTTCTCCATCAGATCATCCTTGTTCCTCTTCTCACGGCGGCTGTTCTCATCTCTGCCTGGTAAGACCAGACGGGTATCGCTGTTCTTGTCCAGGTAACTTAACATCTGGTGAAGTTTGCAACTCGTCAGGTAAGTGAAGAGAAAAGTAATCGTTCCTGAAATAGAAATAATTAAATTAATACTTCTTTAATCAGTGGGTTAACGTCACCATGGAAAACTGTGACATAAAGGACCGTTCATTTTTAAGGGATGGGGAGGGGAGGCTGGTGGGATTTTGGGGGGCCGCCCCAAAAAAATTAACAAAAAGAGGGGGTCAGGCGAAAATTTATGGAGTTTTCATAAATTGATGAGAAAGTCTCCTCACGAAATAGAAACATCTTTAATATGCTGGGAGGCGCGGTGGCGTCATGGTTAGTGAGCTCGACTCCGGATCGAGTGGTCCGGGTTCGAGCCCTGGCCAGAGACATAATGTTGTGTTCTTGGGCAAGAGACTTGACTCCTACAGTACCTCTCTCCACTCCGGTGTATAAATGGGTACCGGCGGTGTTGCAATATTTCTAGTCGCTTAATGCTACAGAAACCGGAATAAACTGCGGCCTGATGGGCCACTTAGGCTCGTATGAAGACTTTACCTTAATATGCTAAAACAGTTCCAAAGTAAGAGGAAAAATTCTTAGCAACGTTTAGATCAATAAAACTAACTACAAATAACAGCGCTTCAACAGCAACAGGCTTTTGATTGGTGAAATGTTGTTCTAGCGACTATTAAACTGCTGAGGTCGTTTTCTTACTTTCAGTTGCAAAACAAAACTACCACAAAAATTTCGTTCCATACAGTACTTTATAATGCCTTAAAATAGCAGATCTAACTTTTTTTCGAGGCGACCAGGTGGTGGGGCGTCAGGTGGAAAAATTGGCAATTTCCCACTGACACTCCCCCAAATCCCACCTATCACTTAAATAAATACGCCATGAGTTAGTTATAAGGCAGTTCATTCTCAACAAATATCAAAAAGCTATACTTTTATCCTCAACAAAATCCCTTGGTCAAGAAGCTACAATTTATTGATATTGCCATCTTACTTTCCTTTCAGTTGTTTTATTACCTTCCTCTTCACCAAGTACATCCCCTTCCCAAACTACTTCATTTACCGCAATAAGCTCATCGGTTCCATCTACTAGTGTGCAACCAACTTCTCTGGGCCCTACTGAATGCCGTCCCAATACTTGTAAAAATGGAGGAACGTGTGTTGTCCCAGGCTACTATTGCGTGTGTACAAAATATTATGTGTGGAACCAGTGTTCTGTTTATGTTGGTAAGTGGGTGAAAGAGTGGGTGTTTGATAGGGTCCGATAGATGCCAATACTGTGTTTTGTTTTTAGCCACACATTCACATATGACAAGCTTAACGTCAATTATCACTTCAAAGGAAAGCTTACAGAATTCCACCATCAGCATAGTATTTCATAAAAATCATTGTTCTGGATATTTTTCAAGAATCCGAATGCGGAGTCTTGGACAACAAGACTTCGCCCACCTCCAGTTCAAGGAGCGTGATTTTTGAGGAAAGTATTGGATAGAGGTTAATTTGCGGCGGATTTAGTCCTCGCTCGTCAAGATGCCAGTGAAAGAAACATTAAATTTTTCCTCCGAGGCGGCATACCCGTCAGTGAGAAAAACAACTGCCCAGAAAATTTTATTGGAATCTATAAAGTACAAAGCCGAGGTAGGTCTTATGTCTGTGAATAGAACGAGAATGTTAACCTGGTTGGGGTCAACTAAACCTGAAAAGGGAGCAGCGTTTAAACTAAATATTTGCGATTAATGCCTGATCCAAAATTTCTGCGGATCAAAGAGGCTCGAAAAAACTCGTTGGATATTGCGAGTGAAAGTGTATTAAAATATCTTATAAACACTCAAATTTTGTTGTTGTTTTTGTTGTTTTGATTTAGGTTCAAGTGCTGTGGAAATTAAACTTACTTTTTCACAAGAGGTACGGGTGCTCGATGTTTTCCATTTACCTCGATAAATAATGGCAATAATGATGATAATGACAATCTATTAGTTTCAATTTAAATTGTCCTGTAGAATTGGTGTGCAAAAGAGGAGGTAAATCTAGCTCAATTGTACGGAGAGGTATAGTCTGGTAACTAAGTAAGTTCGCAACTTGAGAGTGTCACTTAGCCGGTGCAAAATACCTATGGGAAGATTCATTGGTTCGAAAACTTTTACTAATTTCTTTCGCTAAAAGATTAATTGCATTGGCTAACATGGAAAGATAGGGCTTAGTCTTCGCTTCAGTCCAGTGCCCCATCAGTCTAGCGCTTATCTCCGGGCTCCGAAACACGTAGCGACTGGATAGGTTGCTATTTTAGCGCAAGCTTACCCCCCACATTACATTCGCTGCTACCCAATTATACAGTTGGGCAGAGAGACACTGTATCAGTCAGGTGTCCTACCTAGGACACAACATGATGACCCACCGTCAGGGCAAGAAACCGGACCGCTCTATCCGGGAACCAGCTCACTACCCATGAGCCCACCGTGCCTCCCAACACGGCTTAATATATCTCTTATTCGGCTACACGAATATTCTATTATTGATTGTCTTGACTTTTTTTACAGAAACAATGGAACGAATTTAACTTCAAAGTTGCAATCGCAAAAGCTTGTACAGTTTTCTTTTGCAAGAGTGGTCAATGTAAAAGGTAACATCTTTAAATCTGCCTTTAAAGCTCGACAACGTTGTTTGTTATTTTTTTTGTTAGCTCTTTCGGCCTTTACCGTGGAAAACTCTCAAAAGGTGGCTACTTACGTTTGAGCAACTAACCAGTAGAAAGTTTCAGCTACGTAACTGCACGATCGTAGTCATAGTCGTATCGTATCAACATAAATCTTGCTGTTTTTACTGCTCCTTAGATTTTACCTGCTTTAATAACCATTTATCTAAATAAACTAAGGTTTTTCTAAGAACTCTCTAGTCGGAATAAACGTTGCAACTTCCAGCAATGAATTTTAAACTCCAACATCCCCTGGTGTAACCTCCTTATCTTCCCCGGTAATAGTCTTGTAAGTCTAGTTTTTCCTTAGACCCTGCACATCACTCTCTTACCATTTTTTCTCGTCTCTTGCAGCCCGTCTGGACGAGTGAAACGTTCTGAAAGTGCAAAACTTATTCAGGATTCTGATGTCAGAATACTTGGACTTTTGCCTAATGGAGAAAGTACTTGGCAAATTGAGTTTGCTGTTCTTTTTCCATCTGTGGATGGGAAGGCTCCCCAACCGTCCAAACCTGAAGAACTGGTTCAAATGGTCAATGAAAATAAAAAGGATCTTGGGAAAGCGGTTGGAGGTTCAATCGATCGGATAACGATAGGTATTTTTTTTTTTCAGTGAATATTACCATTTAAGAGGTTGGCCCGGTCAGTAGCTATTAGTTATGTTGGCAGGTTGGCATAATAATAATAATAATATTAATAATAATAATAATAATAATAATAATAATTTACTTCTTTTTAGGTTTCTTATATCATTTGAGTAATTTTTTATTTTATTTAATATTTTAGGCTATGGTATTAATAAGCTACGCGACCGTAACTTGTCAATATCTTATTTAAGGAGGCATCCTCACGTTTTACTGCCCATAATAATAATAATTACGAATATTATCAAAGGGGTCCTCTAAAAAAAACTATGATGAAACTGAATAAAGTAAAAAGGCGTACAACATCAGTAAAACAGTTAGGTATGGTATGGTTGGTCGGCCTGTTGCTTTCTGGTTTGGTACTGGTTGGTTAGTTGGTTGATAGTTGGGTTGTTTGGTTTGTTGGTTGCTTGGTTCGTAAGATGATTGGTTGGTGATTTGGTCGCTTGGTTGCTTGATTTGTAGCTAGGTTGCTTTGTTGGTAGGTTGGTTTGGTTTTTTGGTTGATTTGGCAGGTAGGTTGGTTGACTGTATTGGTTAGGTGAGTGTTTTTGTTTCCCCTAAGACTACAGAACAAGACTGTCGAATGTGAACTATTCTATTTGAATGCACGCTTGAGTTTTAGTCTCCATCAATTAATATTCGAAACGGTGTGTCAGTTCTCAGTTTGTGGAATGTAGGTTGTAGATTGGAATTCGAGATTTTAAATCTCATGGGGAAATTACTTCGTAAGATATGGTATCTTCGAAACAGGTTGGTTGATGGGTTGGCTGTTTGGTTTGGCTGATGGGTTGGCTGGTTGGTTTGGCTGATTCCTTTCGTTGGTTGATTGGTTGGGTGTTTGGGTGGGTTGGTTGTTTGATTGGTTGGTTGCTTTGGTTGATTGGTTGGTTGATTTTTTTATTGGTTGACTGCTTTGGTTGATTGGTTAGTTGATTGGTTTGTTGGGTTAGTTGGTTGATTGGTTGGTTGATTGTTCGGTGGGATGGATGGTTGGTTGATAGGTTGGATGGCTTACGAGGTTACCTGTTTGTCTGGGAGGCTAGTTAGAGGGCAGTCGGACGTAGCACGCACACGACTGCTTAGTTGTTAGTTGAATACAAACTAGATTATTGGTGTTTGCCTTTATGCATTCAATAGCAACATGCCATATTACCAACAACAACTGTTTCTTTATTAAGGAAAACAACCAGATCAACCGAAAGGCGGCGCAAAATCAACCCAAGATGATAAAGGAACGTCCGCAGGCCTGATTGCCGCTGGTGTCGTATGCCTTATCATCGTGTTGGTATTAGTGGCTGCGTTTGTTATTTACCGAATTACACGGTAAGGATTCCTAGATATCTTGATATAGCCAACAAGTGTGATGTTACTCTACAGTCTCTACTAACGCATGATGGGCAAACTTCATTTACCTACTAGCATTATCCCTAAACTAAGAGGTCAGGTGGCGAGACTAGGAAGTACTAAACTCCAGTTTCTAAGACTTAAAGTTACTAAGAGTATTACTACTCCGTCCGCATGAAATTATAGTCCAGTCCAGACTTCCCAGAAATTTGTTAGGCTGTCCCATCAATATGCGGAACTAACTTATGCATCTTAGTGACGCACCTTAGTGACCCGGCGAGAGTAAAGCGTCTTATCCCAAAACAGAACACGATTCGACCGGGACTCAAACTTGGACCTCTCGATATTCCTATCAATCAATCCGAGTTCCAACGTGTTGACACCTGGATCGTTCCACCGCTTATCATAAAAATGAAAGCACTTTCTAAAAGTATTTATTTTGCCTTACAGCATGAGATCTAGACCACATGATTTAAGACCAGCAGACGATATACACATGGAAAATAACCCGGTGACTAATACCAACTCGCACACTAACCCTGCCTTTGGCCAAGATCCACTGTATGATTCATTTTTAAGAGCAAAAGGTGGCTCAGTGGCTAAAAAAATAAAACAAGTGAACGACGAAGACGGCAGCAAAGTGATATCTAATCCAACGTATGATGTGGGTAATAATGTGGATCATGGAATCGAAGATTCTGAACTGCGATATGCTTCCCTAAGGAAGCAAAAAGAGTCCAATTTCCCTCAGCACTCAGCAACAGACGTCGACAACTATGAGAAAATAATTAATGGCCACCTTAAGTGAATGAGTTGACGGTATTGATTTTAGTATTGATCATTTAAACTGTACTGTTAAAACAGAAAACTGTCATATAATCCACATGTTCATCATCAACGTAATTTGATTTCCTACTTAACTATTATTTTTATTATTTCCTATTTAACAAACGCTGTTGTCGTTTGGCTTCCATTCACTAGTTTTTGTATCCGCTTTAAAGAAAGTTCTTCAAAAAGCTCATTTTGAAGCCATCAGGGTAACAGCAAAACCAACCGCGACCTGTGTCTTTCATTGCTTGGCGCTGTTTAAGGTTACCGTGCACTTTCAGACGGACCATTTTCTTAAAATTTTGATTTTTTGGTAAATAAATTGTTGTAAGCATGATCTTTCATCTATAAAAAAAATTACTGAAAAATATAAAATTATGGCGGAGAAAACACGGTTTTTCGTTTTGACCGGAAGTAAAACTTTCCCTTCTGACTGACAGGCCGTTGACAACCAGTGCGCGGGAATCTTTCTATGAACTGGCGAGTTGGTAGGTGGACTTTTGGTTAGTTAAAAAAATAACGATCATCTTCGCACTTGAAAATCACCTTCGTCGTGCAGAAATACTGTAAATAGTTTTCATAAAAATGATTTGCTGAACATACCCGATTGTCGCCATCGCCACAAGCCTCTCTTGTTTAAAATTTCCGTCTTCGTTCGAAACCGTCGCGCTTTCTCTGCATCAATTCCTTCATCCGGCTCGTCTGGCCTCACTGGTTTTAGAGCGAGCCTTGGTGGCCTTTTTATCTTTCCCAACGTACAGAGACGGTAAAAGCAGTATTCACATTGAAGCTTCACTCAAAATTTTGAAGACTTCGTGTGGAGATGGATTGCGCAAAAATTTCATCAGGGGGGTTACCGGAAGAAAACCTTCCCAGCGCTGATTCGCCCAGTTATCTGAGAAGGTGTTTGCGGGTACTTTGTGG
>OMLO01005811.1_pt1 | contig 10376 bp, 4 predicted proteins | sample 1674811 | NCBI WGS metagenome assembly OMLO01 (sample SAMN06265003, study PRJEB25207) | coral metagenome | isolation source: Coral host | place: Mexico:La Bocana,Puerto Morelos, Mexico | collected 2008-11-13
AGCCGGTGACCCCCAATTTTTATTTCATTTCTGAAACAAGTAAGTCATTATCTCTCCGCAGTAGAAGTTTAAAAAAATCTATCGAGTAGAAAATTTTCGCTCGAGCGTCCTTAAACGAAAGAAGATACCATACGAGCGTCGTTTACCCATCTACCTATCAACCCTTATCAACAGGCCTTAACTTACGTGATCCACTGACATTCGCCCTTAAACTACTCTTACACCTCTGACAAAATTAAGAAATACAAAGAGTTTTAACTTTTAAGCTTTGACCTTTTTGGTAGGAATAACAATTACACTGGTTGCAATTTTTCTTTTACCCCGATAAATAACAAATAAAAGCAACTGGGGCAAAATGTTCTGTTTTAAGACTACTTTTTAAAGATTGAAAAAAAAAACTTTCAAGAAAGACGAAGTGTAACTTAGCGATGTGTGGAAGTCTTAAAAATTACATAAAAAAACTACCAAGACGAAGCATTATGAAAACATGTGAGCGACACTTACCCTGATCCGACAGGCCTTAACTGACGTGATGCAGTGACAATCGCTTGTGCCCTTACACTACTCTGCCACCTCTGTCAGAATAAAGAAATATGAAGAGTTTTAACCTTTAAGGTTTGACGTTTTTTTTATAGGAATAGCAATTACACGGCTTGCCGAAGGTGTGGTTAAGCGACACAGAAAAAGTCGTTCGAATTTTCACGATTCGTTAATTCGTTTATTTTTCAACATTTATTTAAGACAGATTTAAATCCACGATATCAAGCCCACCTAACACGTTACTTAGACCCTTTATTCCCTGTTTAGTTTTGTGCTTTGATTTAACTATTGTAGCCTGCCATCTCTATTATTTCTTCATTCTCCAAGTCGTCGCATCGAACTCTGCCTTGCTGCTCGGCACACATCTCGAGTGCACACGAAGGCGTTTTAAGGCATTTTCATAAGTGAGTGTTTTTGTGCGGAACAAGGTGAAGCGATCATTATTATTCAACTAGCAAAAACAGAAAGGAAATAAGATAGATAAGAATAAGACAGATACAATACAAAACACGATAGGACATTAAAGTTCAAATATTCTATGCATCGCTCTCTTTTTTCCTGATGGTACATAACCATCCGTAGAAGCGATAATCGAACCAATTAACAGCACGAACTGACAAGGCAATATTGGCCTGCATATTTCCGGCTTTTTTTCCTGAAGAAACAGATTGTATTTTGTTTTCTAGTAGGAATCACTTTATAGAATCTTTACCTCTGTTATATCCAATGAATTCCATTTCTGTTCAACCATCAATTTTAAAATAGAGCTTAGCTTTTCCTTCTAGTGTCTAATGTGTTCGGCTTTTTCAAAGGCGGAATATTCTATTCATTTATTTTATGAGTAAGGAAGTTGAGTTGTTAATTTACCTTTTACACCATTAAACGTTTTCTTTCTAATTCGGCAGAACGAAAGCCCGTTTCTTGACAGAAATACATTAAATAATGTAATATACTGTGGATACAGGTGTCTTAATTACCTGTCTTCAATTAAATACAAAGAAAAGTTTTCTTTTTTGTTTTCGTTATAATTTATTTCCTTTCGTCGGCCTTTTGGTAACTGATAGTAGCAATTATCTGTCATACTATAAAGCAAAGCCATGCCCAAAATAGCTGCCGGCAATCATCTCCTGCCAACCGCACTAACGACGACTTTTACCTTACTTTAAGGGTTGTCTCATATGTCATGCATTAAAACCATCAATGTTAAAAATCGTGTCCTGTTACACATTAGCCGTGAGCGTTTCAGGAAATTAGGAAGTGCTAGAAAGTCCAGAGCGAGTGATAATTTAGTAAACAAAACTGCAAAGTGTTCAGAGCATCAAGAGAAAACGATACCGAAAGTTGCCAGCAAACCCGCTCCTCTCGCAGTCCTCCTGACTTAAGGCAAGGATGCTTCATTAACAAAAAAAAAAAATTACTATTTAAGCTGAAAGGCATCGACACTTATTGTAATGTGACCTTGACTGGAATTAAATTGCAGCAAACATAAGTATAGTCCTGATGCAAGGTGCTGAGTAACTCGTCTTTGAAATGCTCTATCAACCCCTGTTAACTTTCCACTTCGGCTCATTTCTAATCATTCAGTATTGCCACAAACGTTCAAATCCAACGATTTTGTCAGAGAATAAAAGATCCCGGAATTGTTAACAAATTTCTAACAAATTCCCAATGAAAAATGTACTTCTCAGTTAAAATTCGTCAAGCGGCCATCTTGAAATTATGATCGGGTTGAACTCGTCTTAGTCTCGTTCGGGTAATTATTTGTTGTCTTTCTTTTCTTTTTTCGATTAAATGGTAAATGGTCAATTGAAATGCAACTTATTACCAGAGACCTGTGCTTACCATTTAAACGAAGCTTTAACTAAACGGTTTCTTCATGTAAATGGAGGTTAACCTGAGTGTCATAAGTGCATTCGTAATCATGCAGGTTCGCGGTACAAATAAATAAATGCTTAGTTGAGATGACGGCTGTAGTGAAGCGGTAAGTCGAAACACATCACAGTTTACATTTAACCATTCCATGTATTTATAGAAACCCTAAGGCCTTGATGGGTGTTAATGTAGAATTAAGGAAAGAGCCGACAGGTCCCATCAACCACAATTCCAAAAACAGCTTCTTTTTACACAAGTTGATCTAAGTATATATTGTGGCTTTGAATATTTAGCCGCGCCAACCAGACACAAAAGTAAAATCTACGTTTACCGCAATTTTGCAATTGATAATTCGGCAGAATTGTCTTTCATTGGTTAAAACCCCGGCAAAGATATTATAAAAGGTTTTGCAAATAACAAAATATTATCTAATTCGTGGATAGAAGAAAAGAGCAAGTATGCAGGCTAAACTACTCATTGTCTTCGTGCTTGTAGCTGCCGCAGTTGTCTCTTGCACAGAAGGCTTTAACCCACCCGTTTCGCAAGGACCCATTGGAAGAAAGAGAGAGGTATGCTTGTGTTTTGGTTTTTAACTACAGTCACCAGTTTGGTCCTGTTTTTTTTTTTCAGAGAGCATCGTTAACAAGAATTTTTACTTTACTGGTCACGGTACCCAAACTATAATAACCAAAGGATTATGCAATAATTCTTAAAGGTATGATTATAGCAATGAAACCACTAGTTTCACTAACACTTTTCTTTCTATTATCATTTTAGTTTCAGAAGGTCCAACGAGATATATGCCGAGCAGCAAAGCAGATTCAATGTGATGACTTGGGAGACGAAGGAATGAAAGAGATGCCAGGCTACAATCGTTAAATGGACATTAAAACCCGGACCTAAGGAACGTTTTAACTGGGCATGATACCATGGAATTAAACTTGTCTCTAATTAAATAATGTAGGAAAATAAACAGATTTAGGAATCCTACAAAAAATAAGCGCCTTTTTCTCTTTTACTTGCCCCATTCATTACTTTAATCTTGCACCTAGTTTGGCTACAATCTTGGACAGATTAAAAAGGAACAATTAATTAACCCCTTCCCCCATCTCTCTCTTAAAAGTAATTCTGAAGGAGCGGAAAGCAAAAACGCGCCATTTTCGCATCATTAGGTGAGGGGGGGGGGGGGGGGGGGGGGGGTAAGTGAGGTGGCCCAGATGTTTCATTTATTTTGCCCAAGATTGTAGACCTAGAACGAGGCTTTGATGTCACTTAGTGTATTGGTACACTTGTAAATAGGTCTCTAGCTACGCCATCGCACGTAACCTGGTAAGCCCTTTTTTCGCACCGATCTCGTGGTTTGTTCGGGAATAAGTCATCCAGGGTGAAAACCATCCTTTGCATCAGTAAGCCCTCTTGTAAGCACTCCTATTGCCTCAAATACCATTTAGGAAGTTATTGTACAATGGCTATTAAAAGACAACAAGCAGAGCATCTGTGAAATTATAAAGAAGACAAAACTTCATCTTACTTCAAAGGACTTTGTTATTGCATCTCAAGTAGTTTAATTTAGCTATTAATTATCTCCCCTTGGTATAAGATCGCCGAATACACTCCATGCTTTTAACAAGCCTGAAACGGCTCTTATGAAGTTGTATAAGCCTTGCGGTGAAAAACAGGAGTTAACAAAGGTCTAACAAATTTCCCCGTGAAATATTTACTTTCCAGTAAATTATGATCGGGTTGAGGTCGTCTTAGTTTCGTTCGGGTAATTGTTTGTTGTTTTTCTTTTTCTATTTTAATTTTGAGTAAATGGTAAATGGCCAATTGAAACGCAACTTACTACTAGAGACCTGTGCTTACCGTTTGCACAAGGCTTTGACTTAACGGTTTCTTCATTTCTTCACTCACAACCTGAGTGTCATAAGTGCACGGGGATTGAATTGCGTGTTTCGTAATGTTTGCCGTACAAATAAATAAATGCTTAGTTGAGATGACGACTGTAGTCAAGCGGTAAGTTGAAACACATCACAGTTTACATTTAACCATTCCCTGTATTTATAGAAACCCTAAGGCCTTGATGGGTGTTAATAGAGAATTAAGGAAAGAGCCGACAGGTCCCATCAACCACTTGTAATTCCAAAAACAGCTTCCTTTACACAAGTTGATCTAAGTATATATTGTGGCTTTGAATATTTAGCCGCGCCAACCAGACACAAAAGTAAAATCTACGTTTACCGCAATTTTGCAATTGATAATTCGGCAGAATTGTCTTTCATCGGTTAAAACCCCGGCAAAGATATTATAAAAGGTTTTGCAAATAAGAAAATATCATCTAATTCGTGGATAGAACTGAGAAAAGAGCAAGTATGCAGGCTAAACTACTCATTGTCTTCGTGCTTGTAGCTGCCGCAGTTGTCTCTTGCACGGAAGGCTTTGGCGCCGCACCCGCTGCGCAAATACCCCTTGGAAGAAAGAGAGAGGTACGCTTGTGTTTTGGTTTTTAACTACAGTCACCAGTTTGGCTTTTTTTTTTTCAGCGAGCATCGTTAACAAGAATTTTTACTTTACTGGGCACGGTACCCAAACTATAATAACCAAACCTGTCTCAAATTAAATGATGTTGGAAAATAAACAGATTTAGGAATCATAAAAAAATAAACGTCTTTTTCTCTTTTACTTGCCCCATAGTCTGGCTACAACCTTCGACAAATTAATTAAGAACAATTGACCCCTCTCCCCTTCCCCCTCCGTTGGTGACCTATAACTTTTTCTGTTGTTTTGAATTGAGCAATAAATTTCTCTTTGTAAAATAAATAGGGCCCAGTTCTCAGTGTAGAACAAGAAGCAATGGTGGGAAATCAAGCAATCGTGACTATAATCATAGTGCTATTATTATTAGGTGTAAACAAGGTACTGTTGCTCCTAAACGAACATGGGGACCCTTCATTTTTATTTCAAAAATTTAAGTTCCTATAATATAAACAATCAATATGCAAAGTTTGACAAAAATATCAGTGCAGGTTCTATTTCAGTGGAATGACCTTAAGATGATTGAGATATAAGCATATTTGCATTGCCTTTCTGTTACGGGTTTTCGTTAAGTTATCTAGTTTAATTTGTCTCGCAAGTGCTCCTAAGAGAAAAGAAGGAAAATAAAGAAGGTTTTTACGTCTCCACCGTATCAAACACACTGATGATTTAACAAAATAATAAATAAATTCTTTCGAACCTGATTTGAACCAGCGATTACTGAAGGGTGTCAAATTGTTTCAGTACAGTTAGTTGTTGAACTTTGTTTCTACAGTCCTCCGCTCTACCAACTGAGCTATCCAAGGTCTGTACGTTATTCCTTTGCAAAACGCTGTAACAGTTACAATAAAAAGTGAAGTAAAAGAGGCTCTAAAAGCTTTCTCGGAGAATTCGAACGAATGGTCAAAGGATGTAAAAAGATATCATGCATTTGCCATGCAAAAACTATTATGGATTGGAAATCAGAAGAGGCGTTAGATTGGATTTAACTTGAAAAAGCGACCTGAGAACTAGGTACATGCTACAATAGGTATTGTGTATGATCCTATTTTCAAGTTTATAAGTGCACACTATTTACAGGAAATAACTTAGTATTAGACGGTATACAATAATTAAAAAAAAGAGAATAATAAAAATAGTAGTAAACTAGAGGAAACAATATTTAGTTGTGTACAGTGACCAAAGTAGCCGGTAAGCTTTCGAGTTGGTCACTGTCATGAAGATATAAATTAGCGTTGGCCATATATTAGGTAATATTTAAGTATAATTTAAATTAATAATCACATTAGAGATGATATTATTACTGTAAGAGAAGAAAGACATACATAAATGCAGATGGATAACGGGAAAGGGAAAAGGAAAAGATGTAGCTAACAGTTAAACTATGGTCAGTTTTGAGTAGTCAATAAAAATCTTTCTACCGCTTTTTGAAGAGCAGGTAAGGAAAACGTTTTAGTTCTGGTGGGACAGATTCCCAGATTCTTGTTGCGGAATGACGAAGCGAATGACGAAGGGCTAACGCTCGAAACGTCAGCTTTATAACTCGTTACGGTGGCCAATTTACATTTTGAACTTAGTTGATATAACCAAATTACCTTGTTACCCCCACCGACGCAGCACCACAGTTTCTTTAGAAACTTTCACCCTTTATCGAAGGAACACATGAGTTCATGAGGGATTAAAAAATGCACCTTATTCCTTGGAAAAAAGTCGTAACTGTTCATATTTTTTTCTCCTAAAGGAGAAGTAAAAAGGGCTCTTAATTAAAGCTTTCTCTGAGATTTCGAACCAGTTGTCAAAGGATATAACAAGATATTATGTATTTAACATGCAAAAATGTCACGGATTTAAAATTAAGGGCTTTCAGAGAGCTCTATCAGTAGTTAATCAAACATTGACTGTACAAAGTATATGTTCACTTTCAATAACTTATTTAAGATCCAAGGACCAAAGTTTTTAATTGAGTGCCCGAAGATTACAACCATTGTAATTACTCTGGTCAATCACAACGGACAGAGACAATCCATTAAAGTAATCAAATATTGATGTAATTGCATGTAGCTGACGTAAAACACCGTTTTCTACTCGTTTCTACTCGTCTGCACTTGTCTCTACTCGTATCTACTCGTGTTTACTCGTGTCTACTGGTGTCTACTCATGTCTACTGGTGTCTACTCATGTCTACTCGTGTCTACTCGTGTCTACTCGTGTCTACTTGAGCTTACTTGCTTCTATTACCGTAGGAGGTAAGAACATATGCAGCTCCACATCAGTAACCATCCGCCTATTCACCCTTTCCAAAAGGTCTTAACTTATACATGATCTACCGACAACCCGTACAGCCCTTAGACTACGCTTCCACAGATGCCGGAGAGAATGAACAACTTTAACCTTTAGCCTGTTTTGTACGAATAATAATTACAGATTCAAAATTGTTTTACCACATAAATATCAAATAAAAGCAGTTGTAAATTACATTTTCCTTCCAATAGAGGTATTGAATATTATGGACAGTGTCAGACGTAATACCATTTGATATCTCGATGGTAAGAAGTAGCATGTTTAGCTATTTTATGGAAACAAAGGATGTATTTGGTGGAAAAGTTTGATAACTGTTGGAGATCTTCTTCAGTTAAAACCAGTTTTTGATAAAGGGGTCTTTGAAAATTCTGCATAAGGGACGCAAGTTTCGTTGTCAAGCATATGAAGGATACGATTGAGCATAGAGGAGCAAAGCCCTGGAATCTTAATGAGACAGAATTGCGATGCTGCTCAGACTTTCAGCAGTTTCCCGAGAATATGTGTTCCTTGCTTCATTTCTTCCTCACTACAAACACGATCTCGAGAATGTTGAATTCGATAGTGCTTAACCCCTCGGACAAAAGATTCTTAGAAAAAAAAACAGGACAACAGACCTCCCGAGTTCCCTAAAGCTTAATCACTTAACCACAAAATCTTGCACGCCACTTTTACTGAAACACGGTACTCAAGCCACCCCTGCGAGTAGCGCGCAGAAAATTCCTCCCCCCCCCCACCGGGTGAAGGCCACCTTAGGCGTGGTATCTGGCAGAGGCTTCCGCCATCACCGGTAACCCTGTGCCTGCACTTACATTACTAACGGATACTCCCAACCTAAAAAAAGAGAAACTTCTGTGGAGGAAAGAGGCCCGGGGCTTCTGGCAATCGATTCAATACTCGAAGCATTGTTGCCGTTATTTGCTTGGCAGCACTTCGGACAATATTCGCAAAAGCCGCTTTTTGGGAGGGGGGAGGGTGGGGCGGCTTGGAACAGTAGTCTCTTCTCCCATAATCACTCCAAATTTCAGCGCGACCTGAGAGTAATTCAACCAGTGACGTCACAAGGCTGTTTTGGCTGTGCCAACATGGCCGTCAATTTTGGGCTCAACCAGCCAACCTCGAAAGGCTGATAAAGCAGTTTTCGCTTACCGTGCGCGAAAAAAAAGTTGCAGTGTCTCCAAATAAGTTTCAAACTTTATTATTAAGCAAATACTCACTGGCACATTAACATTAACATTAATTTAAGACAGATTTAAATCCATGATATCAAGTCTCGTTAGCACAGTACTAAGGCCTTTTACTTCTTGTTTATTTTTAGAATTTAACGATTGTAGTCTGCCATCTCTTCCATTCCTTCATCCTCCAAGTTGTCGCATTGAATATGTGTTGCTGCTCGGCACATATCTCGTTGGATCTTCTCAAACTAGTATAACAAGGAATGAAAATGGGAAAAAATACTGAGATTTTAACATACACCGTTCAAACAAGTACAGACAAAGGCGTTTTAACGGTACTTTTATAGGTTACTGTTATTGTGCGGAACAAGTTGAAGCGATGATTATTATTCAAGAAACTGGCAAAAGCAAAAAGCAAAAATAAACTGGACAAGGTAGTTACAAATAAAACATGAGTGTACATTAAATCTCAGATATTTTCTGTACCTCTCTCTTCCCTGATGGCAAAAAGCCATCCGTGGAAGCTATAATCGAACCAATTAACAGCGCGAAGACAGATATGTTAGTTACCTGGCGGGAGGTCCGTATGGGAAAAAACTGTGCCCGAGGTCGTGAGTACGGCCCGAGGCCGAAGGCTCAGGGCCGTACTCAAGACCAAGGGCACAGTTTTTTCCCATACGGACCGACCTGCTCGGTAAATAACATATTTATTATTTTTTTTTGTATTTCTTGTCTTTAAAGTTGGGAAACAGATTTATAGGCGCCATTTGGTTCAAAGTTTCTTCCTACGGATAGTAAAAATTCGCTTTCACTGTGTTCGCTCTCATCAGAGTACATTTTCCTGAACAGTTATGTTTCGCTAGCATATTTTTCACTACACGGGGATGTTTACAACTAACTTTGTAAACATTAGTACTTTTAACGAGCCGCCTTGATTGCTACAGCAGGGAAAAAATCCGGCCCGTGGACCGTTTCGTAAAAAGCTGGACCGTGGGCCGTTTCGTAGAAAGCTGGACCGTGGGCCGTATCGTAAAAAGCTGGACCGGTCACGTACGAGTGCTTAGCCAATCAAATTCGGGGATTTAGGATTCCGGCCCGCTCAGATGCTTGAAAAAAAAAAATAAAAGGCAGTATTTGGCTTGCATATTTCTTTTTCTTTCCTCCGGAAGAAATAGATTGTATTGTGTGTGCTAGCAGGAAATTATTTTATAGAATCTTTGCCTCTGTTTAAACCAATGAAAAGCATTTCTGCTCAACCATCAATTTCAAAAATAGCAGTGAACTTAAATCTTCCTTTTAGTGTCTAATGTGTTTGGCTTATTCAAATGCGGAACATCCCATTCGTTTATTTTGTTAGTAAGGAAGTTGATTTGTTAATTTACCTTTAGCACTATTAACTTTTTTTGTGAAAGGTTAATGAACTAACATGACACGAGCGTGGGACAAAGAAACATCTGAGTCCCCGACAGGAGTCGAACCCATGACCTCCCAAACACATCGCACATATTTGACAGGACGAAAGCCCGTTTCTCGACAGAAATACAGTAAATCGTGTAATATACTGTCGATAAAGGTGTCTTGAAGACTTGTCTTCAATTGACTGCAGCGACTTTTTTTGTTTTCGTTAGAATTTATTTCCTTTCATCTTTTGCAGAAACGATCTTCTTTATAACGTTTAGTCCATAAACTCAATGGATATCAAGGTTGTTTTGATCCAGTTCTATTTAAGAATTGCCTTGGTCCATACTTTGACTGTGATTATAGAGAGCTCAACTAAGACACTGGCCAATCGGTTCTGTCTTCCCTCTAAAGACGTTAAGAGCGAATGTCCACTAAGACCGAGCGAGAGGTGGCACATGATGAAAAATCAAAATTCTTTATTTTTCGCCCAGAGATAGCCTATGGTAGGCCTAGAAACGTGCTGGGATTTTTTTCTTGAAAAATCTTTTAAACCGGCCA
>OMLO01005812.1_pt1 | contig 10376 bp, 8 predicted proteins | sample 1674811 | NCBI WGS metagenome assembly OMLO01 (sample SAMN06265003, study PRJEB25207) | coral metagenome | isolation source: Coral host | place: Mexico:La Bocana,Puerto Morelos, Mexico | collected 2008-11-13
TAGAAACGCTAACCCTTGGCACCCAAAATCACTTATAATCATCTGGGGTCTGTGTAAATGAACATGTATCGGGGCAAATTACTATAATTCCTAAACCTGATTAAGGCAATTTTGGGGAGATTCCTTCACTAAACCACTATTTGGGGTGACCTCGGCTGAGGTCGCTATAATTTCCTCAGATAAACATAGATATATCTAAGTTAGTACAGTAATACACTAACTTGAAAGAAGAATAGTGAAGGGCATGATGTTTGAGCAAAGTCCTGTACCCCATTTGTTGAGATGTCCTCACATCCCACTTGACCAGTGATGAAAACATTATACATCTTAATTACAAGCTTGTAAATTGTAAATACGTAATCAAATATGCACAGTACAGTGGTTTAGATGTGTATATATATATATATACATCTTATATACACGTATATTGTACATAAATATGGGTTAATTATATGTAAGGATCTTTCAAACACATAAAATAAAACAGGATCCCTTCATCAACCAACAATCATTTCGACTACTGCATTTCTCAGAGTTTGCTGTTCTTTTTAAGGAATCCCCCAAGACTATGGAAGATGCAACTTGATTGAACAAAAAGCGATACAAAGACTATACAACATACATGTATATATTTAAAAACATACACACACATGTAAATATATATATAAGGATTTCCCCAGTGGTTTGGTACTTTGCCCAAATGCAACCAGAACTTCTAAATTACAGTCTGTAGGGGAAAGATTTCATGAGCCACTTGATGTGATTGGTTGATTGCACTGCCAACGGACCGCAGCTTTTTTCAACTGAGCCAAAGCAAGTTGTCCGCAAAATCGCCAGCCAGCACCTCAGCTTCTGCAAGCTGCATGAGCTGCACCACGAGCAGCATCCCTTGCCTTGCAGAAATCAACACTAAAAAATGGAGGAAGTGAAAAATCACAAAAAACCAATGGCGCCTCTTCATTGGAGAATCCAGCTTTGCGTTTAGCATGGTAGCATCGCGAGTAGACATTGTTATAGTCTTGCTTCAACTGCTTGCCCTTTGTTTTGGCCTTTGGCTTGGCTACATTTGCTCCTGCTGGTCGTTTCAACTGAGCCTTCTTTGCTGACTTCTCTTTGGTTGCTTTTGAAGCTTTGGCACGATTCTTTGCTGCAGCTTTTGCTTTGCATTTTGCGGTTGCACGATTGCGCCTAGTTCCTGCCAGCAGTTTCAAACAAGGGGTTGACTTCATTGACTTCAGTGGCAAAATTCAGTGATAAAACGATGAGAAAGCGCGGTCACAAGCAAGTCCTTCACTGCCTGCAGGAAATGCCTTTTTGTCCTGGAAGCGTTCAAAGTTAAATTCAAAACAGAAATCACCATGGCAAGCCTTTACAAAGCAACATGTCCTGCACATTTTGCTTTGATCTAGTACTTGGAGAGGTCAAATCCTGAAACATGGAAGTTGTTGATGTGGACTGAAGTCTGTTTCAATAAAAGTTGTTTCAATCTTAGGATGTGACAACAACAGGCCCACCAACATCCTGTCAAGTTCAAGTTTTTGCTTTCTTTCAATGGACTTGAAACTCAGCAAATCTCAGTAGAAGGCCTTCGGAGGCTGCATGTTTTCAGGGGGATGATGTTCACCATCACCATGATCCTGACACAGTGAGTTAAACATCATTTTTTGACAAGACGACTTTCCGTTTTGAACTTCTTGTTTGGAAGTTTCAAAAGCAACAATGAAATTCAGATGGTCAACAACATAATGTAAAAACAAGCCTTCTTCTCCTTTGGATGCAGATCGCCAAACACAATGGCCTGACACAAAGGTTGAGTGATGGGATCTACTTCAATGCCACGGTCTGCATGGAGGCGCCTCCCTGCGGTACATCCTGAAGCGGGATTCGGCCAACTCCTTCCAAGCAGTAATGTGAAATGATCACTGATTGGAAACTGATTTGATATTATGAGAAGCAGTTCAATTCCAAACAAAAGGGGTCCTTCACTGTCATCTCTGTACCAGCCTCAATCTGGACTTGATCACCATTGGGCCACTCATAGATGTCTGGTTGATTGATAGGATCATCTAGCGCCCCAGGAATGCATAATAGCGGGATCTCCTCATCAGTCTCATCAGCAGCTGCCCCAAGCTCCTGTCAATTTTTTTTAGAATCAGGTTGGAACAAAGTTGAACAAAGTGCCACAGAAATTTTCGAATAAGATGAAGTCGAATGAAAACGGCGACCAAAGCACTCAGCTGCACTGACTCAACGACTATTTTTCATTCTGTGCGGACACTGCAAATCATCCTATAGAGCCACTGCTGCTGCCACATTCGGGATTGATAGGACAATAAGTATTTTCTTTGTCAATGACAAAAGCGCACTAAGACTTCCAGTTTCTAGTCTTTGTTTTGAAGTTGCTGCAACATGTTATTTTTGGAGGTGTGCAGCAGTCAGTGAACTTCAAAAACCTCACAGCGTATGAGTAGCACACTTCATTTGGTGCGTCGTGGACCGCGGTGGCTGCTTGTGAAGCTTCCACCTTCTGGATAGTACGGTTTCCACCTTCCCCGCTCCTCATCCCAATAGTAGTCATCATATTGACTCTCATCATCCCAAGGGTCACGCAGCTCGCGAGTGCGCTTCTTCACGTAACTTTCGTAGACTTCTGACTCCTCATCCACGTTGGCTTCAAATTTCCAATATCCCTTTCTCTTCTTTGGAGCTGGCTCTGGTTCCTCCTCAGCTTGAAACTCTTCTTCAGGCTCTGACTCTTCAATTTCCACTGTATCTTCGTCCTTGCCCTTAGCCTTGCCTTTGCCTTTGCCCTTTCCCCAGGGAGAGGATTTGGCTTTTGTCGGCAATGACAGCGGCGGTTTGACATGTGATTTGTTTTCATCTGGTGAAGCTGCTTCCTCCGTTCCCGGCACTGGTGGTGGTGGTGGGGCCGGTTGTGCGAGATGCGGTGGTGGGACAACTGGTGGCATAGGAACCATAGAAGGCATCCCTGGCTGGGGCACAGGTGCAGGCACATTGGGCGCATGCATGGACATGAGGCCATCATTTGGAGGACCTGGTGGAAGTGTTTCTGGCTGTGCAGGCAACATAATAGGAGGGGGCGGTGCACCAGGTGGTATCAAGTGGGGAATGAATGCCCACACCCACTGCCAGCGCCCCATTACACCATCCGGCCCCAACCCTGACATGGATCTACCAACTTTACCCGGTTTTTTCCGAATTGAATCACAGCGCTCTTGACCCAAAACCCGGTGGAACAGCCACAAAAAATCAAAGAGGATTACATCACACCTAAGCATTGATTTTTACGATCGTTATTATGCACTTAAAAGATCCCACACGCACACTGTATCAAAACATGAAGTACCGACATGCAGTCAGTCCAGCGTGGTGTCGCTTGCGTGGTTGGACTCCGAAGGGCTTTGCAACGCGACCTGCGTAGCATCAAACACATCAACATGAGAAGCAGTTATGACGAGTTCGTGACTGTGACTTGCCAGGCCTCAGCAATGCTTGTGACTTCAACTTGTTCAGCGATAGGCTCAACAGCGGGGGCTTCCTGCCAAACGGCCAGGAAAGCGAAGGACTTGTTGATCATATCTAAGGTTAAATTTAACCTTGGGATCTTATAGACTCAGACATTGAAAAATGAACCAGAGCAAAAACACTGCAAAAAATACTAAGTTGAATTTTCTTATGGATGAAGATGCGACTCGGAAAGGTGAATCAAAAATACTCAAGAAGATTTGGACTCAACGTACCTGGCATATCTGCTCGCTAGGCTTAGGCTGAACAGCTGGAACCAGGGCCTGCACAAAATGGTTCAAACGTTTGATAGAGACATGGTTTGACATTGAAGATTTCAAAAGGTCAATGACAGGTGACAGCATTCAAGTCAGATTTATGGTTTATGGAAACATGTAAACATCGGCGTCCAAAGGATGATTCACAACATTTCTGACGACTTTGAAAATGTAGCTGAGAGAATCCTTCCAGGACAGTATGGCCAGCCTCTTCAGCAGTCCCAAAGCCAGCGCCATCCTCAGAATCCTGGCAGGGTGGATGCAAGTAATGGAGATGCCTCTAAAGACGATGACAATAAATTTGATGGATTCATTCAATTCTGATGGCAGCGCCTGTTTCAGCAAAGCATGGCATTCTGCTACAGCTGCCAATCGAAGTGCTTCTGTCAACACGTCTTGAGAGACCGCAGACTCCAAAGCCACATTTGACGTAGATCCCTCGCAGTCAGAGTCAGAGTCGTATGAGGAAGACAATCCACTAGCATTCTTTTTCTTGCTGTGCTTCGATCGTTTTTTCTTCTCTTTGTCTTTGTCTTTCTGGCTGCCAGCACCTTTTGCAGCAGATGGTTTCTTTTTAGTTTTCTTGCTGCGCTGTTTCTTCTCATCTTCTCCCTCTGAAGCACCATCATTCGGTTCGTCATCATCATCATCTTTGCCCTTCCCCTTGAACCCTAGAGGAGCTGGTTCCTCATCCTCGTTTTTCTTCTTCTTACTCTTCTTCTGGTTGCCTTTGCTAGACACTGCAGGTTTCTTCTTGGGTTCTGTCTCTCCATCTTCCTCTTCAACTGATTCGGTCTTAGAACTGGACTCATTCAGCTCGCAACGTTCAAGAAGTCCTCCTGCAGCAGTACACTAACTCAAGTTTGATTTAGTCAGTACTTTACTTCGTACTATGACTGCGTTCCTGACGATTAGGATGATGCTATTTTGTTTCTAAATCATCATTGGCATTTTAATAAGAGCAATGTTTGGGTTCAATGTTGGAGTCCTCCAGTGGTTGTTGACGATCTACGGGTGCCACTAGAATCTGCGGCAGCTTTGGGCTGCGGCACAACACTTTCCACTAGCATAGCGTAGGACTCCATGGAAAAGTCAGGGGTTGAAAGAAAGTTTCCTGCAGCCCCTTGCCCAGGTCGAGCAGCCATTGGTTCGTTCAGCCCGCAGCTAAAACTACCGACTGTCAGAAAACCAAGGGCCAAAATCTTCACTTCACAAACAAAGGGCCTTGAAACAAACGCAAGAGAACACTCCAAAATATGAAGTTGATGGACAATCAATCATTGAATCAGAAATCAGTGGTGCTGACGTAAAGATCCTATGAGATCAAGGCGGCTTCAAGTGTTTTACCTGACGTGAGGTTGAAATCTGCTGGTTGGCGTTGCTTGCAGCTGCAATTGGCAAGGCTCCCAGTCGCTTCAGCCACTGTTGGGTTGCAGTGGCCATTGCTTTTAGCAATGCGCCCTTTCACTGGCCACCCCAAACTGATTGTTTTTTCGAAGCAAACTAGCAATAGCTCAGATCAATTTGATTGGTTATCATCAGACTCAGCTTTTTGAAAATGGACTCTATTACAGAAACGGCCAGTGACCCTGTGAAGTTCTTTGACTTTATCCCTACCTAGCAGACCTAGCAGCAGTGGCACACAAAGAAACATCACCTTGAAAAACTTAGAAGTCAGTTCTTTATTCTTTTTTACATGGAAGTTGACTGTCAAAATTTTCCCCAGCCACTCATTCGCCTTACACAATTTGCAAGACCTGATCAGCTTTTAAGCAAATAGAACCAGCAGTCAAAGCCACCGGTCGCACTGGCACCAACTTCATAGAGATGGCCCCCTCAGATTCGCTATGGATCCTGCAACGCAAGTAGAGAAAAATTTAGTAGACTCAGACTCAGTAGACACATATTGTTGTTTTCACAAGGAAGACTGGCCTCAATCGCCAAATCATTTGAATGTTGTTGCAGCCACGAAGTTTGCATAAATCCAACTTGGCACCGAAAGTCAAAGCGTTGGCAGCCTGAAACATCAAGCGCTGACAATTTTAGTGTCTAAGAGTTGAGTCTAAGTAGCCACATCGCCTCCTGTCTTGTGCAGTCAAGCCGCCTTGTGTTTTTTGCGGTGGTTTTTTGGGGGATCGAGCACGAAGCACACAGGCAACATAGGCCTGACAGCAAAATTACCAGCGCTATCTTTCTCGAGTCGGTGTTCCGCCAAGCCGTAGTTGACTTCTCCAGCATCTTCTAACGCCTTCATGAGATCGTTGAGTCGCATGACCTGCACGAAAGACTAATGATATTTCATTGTTACTTTGAATTGATTGGCAAACAAACCAAACATGAATCTTTCAAAACTGCGCCTTGTTCCAGAAAGTTTGGCCCTCCAAGTGCTCTTGTACCTTACGGCCTTTTTCCAAAATGACCAAGCTATTGGGATCAGAGATAGCGAAGCAAATCCAACGGCCTGTGCTGGAAGCATCACTCATTGTATCCTCTGCCTCAGATTGGCGAACGAAGCCACCAGACCCAAACCCAAAGAGCTCAGTTGCAACCGGCACTGTAGCTTGCGATGTTGCACCAATCCAAAGAGACCCATCGCTTTCTGCCCAGGTCAAAGTGAAATTCCCACAGTTCAGCTGCAACCTCAGATTGGTGGAAGATGGTGAAAGGTAGTCAACTCAGATCAACTCAGGGTTGTCAGTTATTATGTTTTTTATGTTTTTTAGTTTTTGAAAAACCAGGAATGGGAAGATGCTGAATCTGTATGGTTTCAATCGCCAAATTTCAAAGTGGTCAGATATTGCAAGTGTTTCCTTATAATTTGATTTGAAATCCAAGCAGCCTGTCTGCAAACTCACCCTCCAACTCATTAAGGGTTTTGGCTTTGCTTAAGCACAAGCGTTTGGCAGCCGGTTCTTGTTGTTGATCATCTTGATCTCGTTCCACTTGCGACCCACCACGTTTCAAGTGTGTAGTGTTGAACTCTTTGTCGTGGGATGAGACAATTTGCAGGATCTGTTCATTGAAATCAGGTTTCGGGGACCAAAACTGAACCAACGCCTCCTGAATCACCAAGCTGTTGCCGACGGCCACGCAAACTTGATATGCAGGAACTGGGCATTTTTGAAATTGCTTCAATTCATTCAGCGTGGCCTGGAAGTCCGGAAACCCAGCAAGTTGGAACTCCTTGGATCGGCACATTCCAAAGAGCTTGTTTGAAATGCAACCAGTCACATAGGACGCTTCAGCAGTGGTGTGGCACACTGTTGCGCAAGCATACTTTTTGCCTTAGTCATGACAAATGATTGTTTTCAATGATTGATTCAGAAATGGTCCAAACAAAGTCTAAAAGAAAACTCGCGAGCCAAAAAATATAAAGCCTTGATGCCATTGGAGTTTTGCACCAAGCAATGCATTGCAGCGAAACCATCCAGGCCGAACATGTCCAAAACCACTGTTGGCCAATCGGAGGATGGTTGTAGACCCTCAATGATCTTGCTCACCACGCTGACGCCAGAGCAGTACTTGCGACAGGGGCAGGTTGTTTTCATTGAATAGTCTGGATTTCAACAGAACTTTTGATTAAGAGAACTTTGGATTTCAAAAAAAAAACAAGTCAAGTCGCAATGATATATTGAAATTCAGTCCTGCTTCATCTCTTGCACGCGAGTGAACCTGGTTTCACCACCAAAGTACTTGGAGAGATCTTTGGGCACTTTAGCCATCTCTGCTCGTCCGAGCATCGTCACTCCAGTCACTACCCCAGTGCGCCAAAAGGCACTCTTCATGAAAACATTTTGCTTGTCACTTCCTGTGACAAGCAGGATTTCGTGGAAGCCACTGCGGTTGCCATAGATGCTCGCCGGGTCGAAATGGATCATCGCTTGTTTGACCTCAGGCCATTCAGGTACTCAGGTGGAAAGAAATCATTCAAAATATTCAAACTCACAATGGGCAATCGGGCAAGACATACTAAGCACGCGCAAGTCGAGACTTCAAGAGGCAAAGTGTTGGAAAAATTGCATGTTAGAAAAATTAGTCCCAGAAACGGTGAGCTTTCGGTCTCTCTCCATCAGGGCACAGCGCAATTCGTAGTTGAAGTCTCGCAGGATGTGATCTGCTGCGGATACTTTCCCACCATCGCGTGCATCACCATCGTCACCATCATCACTGTCGATTTCACCTGCGATTTGAATTTGTATTGGGCAAGACAGACAGAAAAATGATTTGATACTGGCAAATCCAAACTACTTCGAATTTGGCCATTATACTTAGAATTTGAAAGTCAATCCATTTGTTGACTGTTTGGGCCTTGTTGCTCAGGCTCGCTTTTGGCGCCCTCATCGCCAGATTCTTCTGCTTTCACCTCAGACCTGATTGGCTGGCGAAGAAGGAAACAATATGATATGTATGTATGTTCAGGACTTAGTCATGAAAGTCTTAATCAAAATATAATAAGTCAACCCCTCAAACAGAGAAAAATCCAATTGTCAATCAAAGGGGCTTGACAGTCGTGTGCCGCATGTCACCTGCCCGATTGGGCAAGATCACTACACCCACGAAGGTTTTGCCATGTGCATGACAAAAAGCAGTGATCTGTTGAAGTAGGAAGTGTTGCTTGCTCAAGCTAAGCGCCCCCTGGGTCGTGAGGTTGAACAGCCCCACAATGCATTCACAGCTCTCACGACGAACTCCATTGTTCAGCCCAGCTAAGGTGGTTGCAAGCCATGGTTGAAGGCGAGCATCAAGTTTCCCGCTGGTGTCTGCATCAGCATTGGTACCGCCTAGAAATCAAATTGAAATCACAAAGCTTCACGGCTCAGCGGAAAAACCAACTTAATAACTTAACATTTTAAACTTTATGATCCTATTATCTGAATTATTGTCATGACAAGGTACCCAGGTTTCCAAGGGCCTTACTGCTCTGCGGTGTGTTGCACCATGTGGGACATATTTCAGTCATGGTTTGATTCACCAAGCGCCATCCAACTTGATGCATTTTCTGTCAGGGTCAAAGATTTTTTGCAAACAAACATTTAAGTAAGGTTGAAATCTTAAAACGTTGCAATCTTTTTCTCCTTTAAAAAAATGCGCCTCCAGACTGGACACCACAGCAGCTCTTGCCTTGGCTTCGTCTCCGCTCGAAGCTAAGAGCCACCGACGATGGGCGAGTTGATCGTTTTCCAGGTTGGTGGTAAAGAGGCTGAATCCAGCCTGGAGGGAATTGTTCAAAGCACTGTTGGTCCTGCTTTGCGCTTTGGCCAACTCATCATCTTGTAGAGATCCTTGGGCTTCAAGAACGAAGCTAAGTTTCTTGTAATCCCAGTCGTTCACCATTGCCTTGGCATGGGTCCGAAGTTCTGCATCCAATGACCTCATGCTAAGGCCATGTGAAGGGAGATGAAGCAAGTGACTTGGATGAGGCCTTGGTATACTTTTTCACAGGGGTTTGGATTATAAGGTCTGGGCACTATAAATTGGAATTATATTCCCAATTGTCTCCAGTTTTGCGGGATGTAATGTCCGGTTTTCAAAACGAACATGGGCGGTTATGACCGGTTTTCACCCCTTGACGGAAAACAATGTCCGGTTTTCAAAACCAACATGGGTTTCTATGACCGGTTTTCACCATGCTGACGGAAAACAATGTCCGGTTTTCAAAAATCACGCGGGATTCCATACCGTGGTTTTTAAAAACCACTGTACTATCATAATTCTTGCAAGTTGGATTTTGATGGAAAACCATGTAAAATCCATAAGTGTCAGACTGATTGCAAAAATACCGCGGTTTTCAAATTTCCCTGTATATTTTCCAGTCTGTGAATATACCATGTACATTTTGGACTTCAGATTTTTTTTGCCAGCATGACTGGTCCAGATTTCTACCACTGATTTGTACCGCGGAATTTAAAAAACCATGTATATTTTTCCAGCTGGCCAACATCCTAGATTTTACATGGTTTTTTGCCAAATGCCAGAATTTACATGGCTGCAGTTAAGTGACCCATTGACAAACATCTCGCAGACCTTCTCATGATGGGTTTTTCCAATCAAGACTTCGATCTGAGGGCTGATATCCACCCACAAGCAGCAAATCTCCATAAGATCCTTCATGCTGTTGAGATCTCGTTGCGACTGCTTCTGCAGGGCAACAGGCATATGTTCAAAGTGACTCATATTTATTCATATAGTAGACAAATAACACAACGACAACCTTGACGCAGTGTTTTGTCAGTAAAAAATCAATAGTTACTGACTCATTGCGTATTCACATCAAATCAAATCCCTGCCTTGTGTTTCACTGGATCCTCTGGGCTAGCTCGCCTCTTGAAGTCATTGAAGACACGATTCGCCCAGACAGTGGCGCTTTGCGCAGTGACAGTCTGCAATCCAGCGAGGCAAGCTGTGGGGAATGGAACCTTTTGAATTTGAAATAGTTCAAACAACGAGGGTTGCAAAACAAACTATGTTGCATGTGGGCCTTGACACCTCGCCAATAATCACTTGCCACTGGTCCAGCGATGCAAGTGTTGGGTACGAAAAACTCTTCTGCCATGTTGTCGATGGTGAAGCCTG
>OMLO01005813.1_pt1 | contig 10375 bp, 7 predicted proteins | sample 1674811 | NCBI WGS metagenome assembly OMLO01 (sample SAMN06265003, study PRJEB25207) | coral metagenome | isolation source: Coral host | place: Mexico:La Bocana,Puerto Morelos, Mexico | collected 2008-11-13
TCTTTTCAGAACTACCTTCACCCGGACGATCACACTATACGAACTACTGATACTCCTGGGTTCAAACCATTTACAATCTAAATATTATTGTTCACCAGATTTAAAATTTAATGTTTCTAGGTACACGTAGATGTGTTTACCCCTGGACATATTCTTCCTTTTGCATGAAAATATAAAAAAACAACAATAATTTCTCTAAAACATTATTACCCTTTGTTGGTACCTCCAATGGCTTCCCCTTTCTTCCATCCCATTCCACGCAACATGGCTGCTCCAAATGATGACACAGGCATCTCTTCATAGTCATCCATTGTGCTCTAAACAAAGATTACCTTGTGAACATAATTTTATAATTAGACAAACTGCAGAGACCAAAGTGTCTCCCAATCTTGCATGAGTGTTTCTATTTAACAATTAGATTATGAGCTCGAGATTTTGATGAGGTGATAGTTGATGAGGCTGAAGGCCAAATAGCTATCACCTCATAGAAATTGAGAATGAATAATCTACTTGTTTTAGTAGTATTCTAACTGAAATTTGCTTCAAATAACGATTCCAATTATTTCTGCTCTTAATATCAAACTTCATGCTTAAGAGCAATCACACGGACTGGGTCAATTTGACATTTGCAGCTGTGTATGCACGCTAATCATTTTCTTTCGAAACGTTCAAGCTTTTTTAATTCCAAAACCGTAAATGCCCTCCTTTTAGTCTTCTCAGGAATTTGATTATCCATTTGTGCTTTCAAAAGTTCAGAGAAACTAGAACACATTTTAATTTTGTCAAGCACACCAAGCTACTGCACACTAATGGCTGATTTAGTGCAATGAATCAGCCAATCAGATTACAGCATTTGCAATTTAGTGTTCAAGTAGAATTATACTAATAAAAAACAAGATAGAAATACAAAGAACATGGTTTCTATTTTCATCTAATTCACTGCGCCTATCATAGACAATCTTTCCAGTTTTAAAAAACAAAATATATATTGTAGCGGATGACACGCTTCATCGCTTTATATATCGCCCTTCATCTGTAAGCTTGTCATGTGACTCGAATTGTTTCGCCTTTGTCTACCCCTTATAAGTATTTTCATTACATCGTTTTGGAGCTTAGCGTGCTTTAGCCTGAATTGACTCTTCTAGGTTTAGAATATTGTTTGTGTGTGATCTACGCTAGTTAGGCCCCATCAGGCTTTCGGACAATGTGTTGAATTGTCTTGTCTTGTCCAAATTGTAATGGAATGACTGGAATGTTACATGTTACCTTCGTATGCAGGAAATTAGCTTAGTTTTCTTTGCTTGTATTTGTTTCAGTTTACGATATGACCTTGAATCTTTGACTGAATAAATTGATGTGATTGAGTGTTCTGTCCATAAAATATTTCCTCTCTTCGTGTCGTATTCTTAGCAAGCTAGTCGTCGTAAAGCTTTGGGTCCAATCACTACATATATCACAACTAAATATAATTTACAAGTGAACTTAATGTCAGCTTCTGGCTCCAGAATATGGTTTTTGAGCTGTTGTTTTGTTTTCTTTTATGTGTGTGTACGTGTGAGCTTGACAGTACTTTGCATATGTACTTTGCATACTTTGGAATTCCATTTTTTTTCCATCTTTCGTGTAAACCATTTTTCACATCTTCCATCTGTAGTTTTAGTTCCAACAACTAAATAGTATAACAGATATATTATTTTTCCACTCATTTCATGTAACCTAACCATGCCCTCTTTTTTCCGTTGAGCCCAAGGTCCTTTTTACATATATGGCTCGCATTTACTGAGAATCCGAAAATGGACACTCAGAGCAAAAACAAGTTACATCCAACACTTCACTAGGTGAAGAGAAGAAACTCTCATCAGTTTGACTATTGCCAGTGCAATGTCTGGGGAAGAGCTAATAGCAGGCCTTTACTTTAATGATGTTCAAGGAAGTTGAGCAAGACCAAAATTGTGTTTATCACATTGTCTACAACATAGATATATACAGTACATTAATGAAAGTGTGAACTGGTACAGGGGAACAATACAATTATTTTTTTTTGCAATTTTGGCTCTTTTTTTTGTTTCCTTTAAGAGCCATCACTCATAGTCATATTAGCAAGCTGCTGTTTATGATTCCTTTTGATTAATAAGAAAATACATTGGGCCAAACTCACTTAATCAAGCTTTACACAAGTTTTCAGGGACAAAACATTGCTTTGTTTTTTATCACTATTCAAGCCTTATCTTCAAAAATAATACCAGCATCTGTCAAGAACAATTTTTACCAAGTACTACACATATAAGCCAAGATAACTAAGAAAGAAAAAGTGCCAAAGTTACTATAAGTTCAATTCTGGCAAGTTGAGATCGAATTCAAAGATGTCAGAAATGGAAATAATTTTCCTTTCAATTGAGTGTAGGAAATTTGACCTACTGCAAAGCTCAAAATTAGCTGTTAAGCACTAAAAGTGACAGCTTTGTAAATAGAAGGAGTGCAACCATGACTGTTTCAAGTACTTACATGTAGCATCTTTGACACTCAAGTGTCAGCTTTTTGAATGTGAAAAAATTGTACCCTTTATATCACCCCAAGAACCCAAGAGAAGACCCAAAACTCTCAGGAAAAATTGTAAATTTTACCCAACAACGCTCACTTGCTCAGGCCTTAAAGCAATGTCTGTCTTCTCATTCTTTTCATATCCATGAACATCAGGCAAAGCATTCCTCATCAAAAGTGGAATGGAAATGTTACCATTATCGTTTTCTTCCTTATCATCTCCAGAAACATCTGAAAAATTAAGGAATAAAAATAATATGTTACGTACACGTACAGTACCAAATTACCCTTGTGTATTAGTTAATATAAATTTATAATATGTTAGCTAAGAGCTGAGTATTTTGTGACAAAAATGGCTAGTGAAATCGTTCCCCCACTACTTGGAAAATAATATTTTCCAAGTTAAAAATGATGTGGAATCACAAAATGCAGGTTTGTATGCTTAAACCAATAGGCCCACATTCCTTAACATCATTGTTAAACCTCTTAAATGCGCCATACAATAAACCCAGATACACTATATGTAAGGCCAACATTTGTGGCTTAGAAGCACTTGGAGTAACAATAGAAATGTATGGTAGATTAATCCCCGTACTGTTATAAAAAATACTGGAAAAAATACACTTTAATTTTCTACTGAATATTCAGAACTGACCCTGTAGCAGACACTTCACTAGATAGATTGAGAGCCATAGAGCGAGAAAATATTGAAACTTGAGGAAAAGGCCACGTCTTCACCAACAAATTCAAAATTAATTGCAGAAAATCGAGAAGTGTTGTACCAATGCCTGGTGCAGTTCACATAAAAGACAAAGAACTTAAAGCACCACAACAAGAATATGGTGACCTTGCACATACACGTACATTGTACTTCCTGGGAATACATCACCCACTGCAGGTTAGTGCAGTAAAATTGAAACAGTAGAAGAAAGATGATATCTCTGCTCCAAAGCAAACAAGGGTGCTTGAACTTCTTTTGACTCAAGCAGATAAGAATTCAAGAAGCACTGAAGAAACCCAAGAACATTTAACCAAACGAAATGTCCATTCAATCAAATAAAAGATAAAAATTCATTAACAAACAGTGATCAATTACCCAAAAATACCACAGAAAAATAATTGCTGTTTTTGCCAAGCATGAACATGAGTTAACATCCAAGTCAATAAGCATGAGCTAAAAATAAATCAATATGCCAAAGACACAACAGTAGTCGTACATGACCTTGACTCCGTTACCAGTCTATTGAGGGTGTTAAATGATTTCAAAGAGCATTCGGGGGTAGAAATTAACACCACCAAAACCGAAGCAATGTGGTTAAGCGAATGGAAGGACAGAACTGATGAACCTTTTGGTTTTAAGTGCCAAAAGAACCTATCAACGTTCTTGGTGTCTTTTTTTCTTACAACCAAGCAAGTGCTAACAGACTGAATTTCGGTGAAAAATACTTAATCTCGAGAAAATGCTAAACACTTGGCAACAGAGAAACTTAACCCTTTATGGAAAGATTACCATAGTCAAAACACTGGGGATATCTAAATTAATTTACTCAGCTTCGGTGCTCCCTGTCCCAGATCACTATAGCCAAGAAATAAACAAACTAATTTTCAACTTTATTGGCAAGGGAAGCCCCCTAAAATCAAAAGAAACACCATAATTGGAGAAAAGAAAGATGGCGGATTGAAAATATGTGATTTTAAGGTCATGAAAAAAGCGCTCAAGATAGTTTGGGTCAAGACGAGTCACAGGCCTCCTGAACAATAATTCCTAACCAGCTCTTGCACAAATATGGTAGTCTTGCCTTCTTAACAAAATGCAACTTCGCAACAAATACACTAGACCTTGATGAAACGCTTCCCTCTTTTTATAAAAAAATGTTAGGCTATTGGTGCGATTTCAAATTCTCAACGGACATTGATCCCAAAACAAATCCTAGAAACGAAATAGTGTTGAATAACAGGAAAATTCTTGTCGGAAAAAAATCCGTTATTTACCAAAAATGGTATGACGCCGGCATTATCTTGATAAACGACATATTGAACCAAAACAATGATTTTTTGAAATGGCATGAGTTTACATTAAAATTAAATTTGAACGTTCCTTTTACCACATACTATGGCCTGGTCAATGCAATCCCTAAATACTGGAAAGGTAATCATAAAAACCCTATTCAGAGCGTCAAATATCATAACCACTGTTAGCACCCTAACAACCAGTTCTATTTACTCCTCTCTCTTAAAAACCATTTTCGTTCGTCCCACAGCCAAAACTAAAATTCTACGCCCCGGATTTACAGAAAATACCATCCAGAAAGTTTATCTTATGCCACTCTCAGTCACAAATGAAGTAAAAATAATAATGTTCCAGTTTAAAGTGATTCATAACATGCTTCCAACCCGCGCTACACTTTATCGAGACAGCATCTCAGAAAGCCCCATATGCAATTTATGCAATGCCAAAGAACAAATGTTGCATCATCTGCTAATAAACTGCAATCTAACAGTAGACTTTTGGACCCTTTTTCAAGACTGGTGGCACCAAAAAAACGAACGAAACAATAACGTTATCCACAAGCCATATACTTTACGGCTGGCATGATAGGACAAAACATTGGCAAGTCCTAAATTATTGTTTACTGATCGCCAAATATTGCATTTACTGCATAAGCCTTTGCAATGTTCTAGATTTTCAAAGCTATTGTTCATTCCTGAAACACTTGAGATTCTAAAAGAAATCACGACAGTAAAAAAAGCATTTCCAAAATTTTATCACACATGGGCTGTTTTACTTTAATTTCTCCTGATGTTAACGGTTAATTAATATTCATTTTCATATTTTAGCCTTTAGTTTCATAATTAAAAAACACACATATTGTGAGTAGTGTATAATTATGTAAAAGGTAGAGCAAGATAATTTATATTAAAAAGCTTAATTTAAATAAACCTAATTTCGGTAGTGTCTAACCTGAGTATTGTTTCATTTTTATTGTAATTAGCTTCGTAAGTAATGTTAACATTGTTAGTATTGTAATCTCTGTAAGCGTTGTATGTTGTGCTGTAATAAAATATATATATAGAGTTAATGTTAAGCTCAGTTGTGAAACTAAAGCAGTTGTACATAACTGCAATAATCAATCATTAATTCATTTATTTTTTTCCAAGCGGGCATGGTAATGAATCCTACAACATGATTGGTTCTTAGCATGGTCCGGATTTTCCTATCCCTACGCTTGCATGATTTTTTTCTGTGAGTTTTTTGTTGTTTGATTTTTCATATATTCATTTGCATTCCTTCACCTTCTACAGGTACATTACGAACTTACGATGTGACCAGCTCCCAGATGGCTTGGTACACCTGTAGCTCAGTTGGTAGAGCACTGAACCGGTATCGCAGAGGTCATGGGTTCGAATCTCATTCAGGCCCAAACTTTTTTCAGGCTTTAATTTCACAACACCTTAAGTTGTGTGCATAACTGCGATGATCAATCATAAATTCTTATATCTCTATTGTTGCCACTCTCAGAGAGAGCATTGTTTTGTAGGGTAGTAGTGTACATCAGCTCCATCTGTAATGTTATATCCGGTACATTTTAGAGATTAAGAAACCCTTCAGTCCCACACTGAAGCAATACCTGGGTTGCCTTAACTTGGGTGAGAAACGATGGGCTCATCAACTTCCCCTTGCTACCAAGAGCTTGGCATAGGTACATGCCACCCTGCCTCAAAGCCCCATCTCATGGTCTTATTTGCCACACACTGACACTAGTCCCCAGTACTGGCCTTGTGCATGTCAGGCAGCTCTTGGTTCCAGGACCTTCCACATAAACAGTGTCCTCTATTGTGCATGACATCAACATCATGTAGGAATGGCACACACAATAATATTGGTCATCTTAAAGCTAATACCCTCAAGTAAATATCTACATGAACAAAACAAGTGGAAATGGTAAACAATACTGTCAAGTTTCTCATAACAAGGCTAAAAAGTTAAAAAGTTAAAAATTGTAAAATTAAAAGGTCAAAACCAAACGTTTTCGGCTGTTTGCCATCATCAGGGTTAAAAAATGACGGTCCACACGCATGCATATATATCTTATATCTTATGTGAGGTTCCTACCAAATGGAAAAGGAATTGCATCACTGGCACACTCCACAGAGCTAAACGCATTTCTACCGATTTTGAGAAGGACATTAAAACTTTAGAAACTTCTTTCATCAAAAGCAGGTTACCTGAAACGCTTTATCTCGAATACAATCAACAACTTTCTAACCGACTCATCACAAGATGACAAGATCATTTCGGATTTTCTCTTCAAAGAACGTAAGAAAATTTTCATCAAGCTCCCGTTTTACGGCAAAAGCGAAAAACTCAGCAAAACGTTTATTCATCTTTATAATCCTGTGGCAAACAAGGCAAATCGAAAGCCTCTTCAACAACAACGACAAAAACATTCACAGATCCAAAGTTATTTACAAAGGAGATTGTTCTTGTGGTGTTGATTACATTGGCGGAACATTCAAATCCTGCTCACACCTCTGAACCTGCAAAACACCTGCAGGAATACCCATCACATTCTTTCACCTGGCGTGTTCTTTCCCCAGCACAGACATTCCACAAGCGTAGGATCGTCGAGGGGCTAATGATCCAACAATTCCGCCCCAGTTTGAACAAACAAGTTATTTCTTATGTATCCAAACTTTTCCCAACGGGAATTACATAACATATATATGTATGCGTGTGGACGGTCATTTTTCAACCCTGATGATGGCAAACAGCCGAAAACGTTTGGTTTTGACCTTTTAATTTTACAATTTTTAACTTTTTAGCCTTGTTATGAGAAACATTAATTTTTATAGAGTGAACATTATGGACAATACTGTCAAGCTCGCATCCTATTTGACAAAGGATCACCACGAAACTTCATTATTCAAGGACTAAAACAAAAAACTTCAACTAAAGACAACAGCAAATGAACTTCTAGATGTTTCAAATTCGACACAGTGCATGACATTGCACTGTTTACACTGCAATCATGGAACAATACATCCCTACATGTATTTCATGTATTTGCCCACCACTGTCTGCTAAGAGGAAGAACTTTTGAATATACCCTGAATTAGGATTAAAACAAAAACCTGATAGGAAATCAAACAATTAAACTTTTAGAGGACAAAACCTGGTACCAGAATAATTTTAAGTACATTACAGTCCTCAGAAATTTTGCAAATACAGGTAAAATTTCATCCAGTTTCATCAGTTTCACTTCACCAATACTTTCAAGTGTTAAAAATCAACTTTAACATTTGTTTTTGACATTGGTGTTGTTAGGAATGATTTCTTTTGAGAAGTTATTTAAAACAGTCACATAGAAGTTTGCAATATAACACAATGTAAACAACGTTGGTACTAAGTTTTTTTTTCCAGACCAATAGTAACTCTAACTTTTGGTGGATTCTCTCTTACGTGGCTTACTACAGCTTTTCCAAGAATCAGTAGTGAGTGCTACTATTGCCTGCCAGACGTCAGTATTAGTCTGGCATGTAAAAATGACGCAAGCAACCCAAGAAGAAACAAAAACCCTTTGGTGTACGTAGCAATAGTTTCAAACTCCGTTCAAATATGTGTTTAGGCTGGGGCCAAAAAAATATGACAAAAAAGGTTGATAAACATTTAATAAAAGAGCTCTAATTTACTCTTGCTTTCTTGCATAGGATACATGGTGTCACATGAACGTGCACTTAAATGTAAAGGGTGCGCGCCTAAATAAAGGGTATACGCAATTAAATTCTCTCCAAGATTGTAAAAGCCAGTCTTTGATTGAGGATTGTTCAAAAACCTAATGTATAACCTTTGATGAAATGTTCACAGTTGATTTGTAGGGATAAATCAAGTTAAGTGCCAAAATTTACTAAAAATCTGTACGACAGATTTTGAGCTATACATTTGATTTCACATTTTCTTAGTTTGTAAAAAATCTGTGTCCCAGATTTTTATTTTACTGTGCATGAATGTTAAATTAAAGCCAAATTCTTATTCCTGAAATTTTGAGGTAAGTTCAAATGGGTATTTGTAGATTTTGAGAAAAATGTGATTTTAATTAACCTATTACTGTCCTTAGGTACTCGGTCATTCATTTTGGCCATTTGTTGATGTTTAATTGTTTAAGTTTCACACAGAATGGTTAATCAATACACAACTTCTAGGAAAATCAGAAAAATACCTGAAAAAAACAGAAAATATTTTTAACAAAAACCACCAAGTTTTAAGAAGCAACTGGAACTACTATTAATAATTATACAAATTCAACAACAAGCTTCATTTTAAACAAGAAACAGCTAAACAGTCTACAAAAGGTCTATAATTATAACTGGACCCAGTAAAACTTATAGTCTTGGATTCATAGAGAAAGTATATTTTAACCTCAATCATCATAAATTATGTACTACATGCCCCACTTTCCTGTTTTAACACAAATAGCGCTACAGTGGAGATGCAAATAGTCTATGACACATCTGACAGAATGCCACTGAAAGCATTATAAGCCTCAACGATTATCTACACACAGATCAAAAATTTGTTGAAAGACTTGAATTTTAAAATTCAGAACACACCAAATAGCCTGCATAGCAGATATACACAGTTCTAAAAAGAAGTGAATTGGCAAGAAAGGGATGCCACAGGATCCTTCTGGCTTAAAAACATACACAATCAGTTAACAATACAAGTAACATTTTGCCACCTTTTATTTGGGGCAGCACCCTCACCTTTTCTGCTAAATGCAACAAAAAGACCACTGAGTAGCAAAAGACTTGATGGAGAAAATATATATGGACAACGTACATGTACAGTATAGTCACCAGAACTGATTGAGATGACAACAGCGTTAAAATACTACTTATCATCATGATATAATTTTAACCTACACGGTACAAATATGTATGAATTTATACCAGTGGACTCTTAACCTAACTGTCTTTAATTAAAGAGCACAAAGAAGACAATACACACAGCTATAACAGCAAATATCCAATGAAACACAGAAAGTAATATGCTGAGAGTCACTTTCACTTGAAAAATGATCAGAGAAAGAGATACAACATGTATCACAAGAACCACTAACAGATCAGTACAGACAACCTTTGCATCAAAAAATTAATGTCTGACCTCCTGGATTTTGTTAAACTCATTATGAACAGTAAAAGCAATAAATTATTATGAGGATCATGTACTAAATGCATACACAGTTTAGTATCTATTCATACCCTCAATCAATATCCTTCTATCAATACCCTCAATTGTCATCTCAATCAGTACTTGATGAACATCCCTTTTGATACTTGGCCAACACTCAAACAACACTTGACTGACAGTGGGTTAGTCGACCAAGTGTCAACCAAATCATAGGCACTAATCAAAAATTATCAAACCAAAACATTGACACTGAAAGATCTACTATAGTCAAGAATAAATGTTGCCTGGGCTAAAAGAGTGTGAAACAACTTTACAATAGGAGGTTAAAATGAGCAATAATTACAAATTGAGAATATCTTGAAGATAAGGTGATTGGTGTGTTGAGTTTGCAAAGTCCTAATTGATGTTGGTGACATGATTGGCATGCGATGAGAAATTTTGAAAGGGGGAGATGGTTAAGGTTACTTCAAACCTTCGCGGGGCTACATCGGTCGATTTTTTTTTTTTTCAATAAAATTTAAGTTTGCCATTTAAGGTATCATTTCCCCAAAAATGTAAGAAAAATATAAAAAACGCGCGCGAGTTATCGACAAAAAGAGATTTTTTAATAAAAGTTAATAAATCACCAAGGTGTCATAATCCTCA
>OMLO01005814.1_pt1 | contig 10375 bp, 6 predicted proteins | sample 1674811 | NCBI WGS metagenome assembly OMLO01 (sample SAMN06265003, study PRJEB25207) | coral metagenome | isolation source: Coral host | place: Mexico:La Bocana,Puerto Morelos, Mexico | collected 2008-11-13
TTGTTGTTGGTTCTCTTCTCTGCTCCGAGAGGTTTTTCCCCGGGTACTCCGGTTTTCCCCTCTCCTCAAAAACCAACTCTAGCTTGGAAAGTGTCCCCGATTGGTGTGAGAGCGCTAGAAGACATTGACACTTAAATCAAGTGATTATTATTATTATTACTATTATTATTGTTATTATTATTATTATTATTATTATTATTATTATGAGCAAATAAGCATGCATATTTTGTTTGAGCTATTTCCAATTATTTTTTACATACTATTGAAAACTGCAGGTTCATGTTTATTGTTCTTGTGATATGCATGACTGTATTAGATAATATTATTTCGAGTTTGTGAAATAAGCATATTCACACTTATTGCAATGCAATTGACTTACATCGCATCCAGGAGGAAGTAGAAATATTCTTAGTCACTTCATGCTACAGTAGGGGGATGACTAGGGGTATGCAAATCCACCAATACATGCCTTTTTTCTCCAAATCCGTTGATCTGCCAATGTTTTCATTCAAATCCCAAACCACAGACACACGTGGAAACAGAAGTTAAAATGCACAAATAGTTAAGAAGGAAACATGTTTGATGACTACAACTCTGTAGTTCGAAAAAAGAAATATTCTTGATGAAGCAATAACGTACCGACTAAGGCTGATGAAAGATGTATCATCCAAACCTTGTTTAGGACCCATGATCTGAACCTCAAGACAGGGAGAATCTGGAATCCTTACCAAAATTCCCGGTTGACCCGCATTCCATCATGTTTTCAAAATCTGTGAATCTGCTCAATTTATCGCAAAAGTCCACAATCTGTGCACTTTTTAAGGCCAAATCCGTCAATCCAAAAAGCCTATTCACCCCTCCCTACAGAAAGCAGGATAAGCATTGGCCTTATAGACCACTTGGCTCGTAAGCAGACTTTACCTTGTCTGCCAATAGTATGATAATACCCGGTAATAATAATTATAATAATCATCATGATAATAATCAATGAGAGAACCCAAATCACCATAGCAGTTTTCAGTATTTGTATTAGTATTACTTTTATCAATCTAAAGCTCTGCGCATCTAGTTTGACACTGATCTACTTTAATCTATTTAACCTACCTGTCTCTGCTTCTCCCATGTTTTTTTCGTCCACCAGATATTCATAGACTACACCAAAGGAGTTATGAATTCCAAACACTATAAAGTTGACGCTGAATGTGCCACAGCATACAACCCAGCCCCAGCCCCCTTCGGGCTTTACACAGTTGTCTTGTTGGGATTCTTCTGTGTCTTGTTGTGATTCCTCTGTGTCTCCATCAAACATCCGTTCTTTGTCTTCCATGTTCACAGACGTATATTTTATAGGGCTTTATCAGAAATGGTTGGCATGATCCCAAGAAAGCTGTGAGGTAATGAAAATATCAAATATTTTTACTGAATATTTTGTTGTAAACAGACATCATTTTGAGAATGAAGCAATCAGAGGATATTTCAGTGCTGTCCTTACAGATCAAGTGCACTACAGGCATCTGTGGTTGAGTGTTGCAGGATACCCAGAATCAACCTTTGGTCAATACTCAATGCATACTCCATCAACACCTCAGTTGACACTCTATCAACGCTTAATATTATTGAGCTCTCAGTTGATTACTTCTTCAAGCGAATCAAATGAGTTGGCCAACTATCAAATTGGACTGTTGATTCAGTGTCAGTTGAGTGTCAGTAAAGATGTTGATCAAGTGTCAATCGAGTATTGATGGGGATGTCAGTTGAGTGTCGATCAAGATATCAACTGAGTGTCAGTTGAGGGTATCGACTGACGCTTGGCAGTGGATGCATTTGGTACACATGATGCATCCTAACTAGACTTTTAAAATCATGCCTGTATTAGCTAGGAAATAAGTCATTCAAAAAATATGAAAAAATCAGTGTTAAAGTGATTGGTTGCAGACAGAAACATTGTAAACAGCTATCCATGCCAGTTAGGGTTTACCTATTCAAACATACTGCAAATTAAATGCTTGAAAAAAGAGTCAGACCACATATGTAAGGAAAAAGCCTCTACCCAAAGAAAGATGCATAATTCATATTTTTGCAAAGGGATTAATAATATACATTACAATAATTGCACGCTCATTGGCTAATTTTCCTTGATAACTTATGCAATACGTGATTGTAAAAAAAACAAGATTGATGTCAGTTTGTCATGCATCTGTCTGAATATTGACATTGAATTTCATCTTGATCTTTACATAGAATATTAAATTTATCCTAAAAATAATGCCATATTCTTATTATTGAGCATATTTGCATTTCCTTTCCTGGCATCGATCTTTGTCAACTTCAAGGAAATAAGCTTTTTGTGAAAATTCAATTACTGACAGAAATGGATCTGATCCCTACTGTGATCTTAAAAGTAACAGGCACTTATGTCAGCAGCTGTGGCCCTCAACATTGCCAATTAGTTCAATATGCTTGCTCGTCACTGTATTCTTCTACTGCTACTTGAGTTTTCAGTTCTAAGCCAGAAAAAAATGTTCAAATTAGCTTTTCCAATACCTGTCTAATATCTACTTGTTCCTGGAATTCTGACAGTTAATAGCAGGTGAAAGGCCCATCTGTCTCTCTTGAAAAAAAAATGTATAAAATTGCTTGTTAGACAGAAAATACAACTAAACACAGGATGCGCAAAAGGTTTACGATATTCTTGGGAAAAACGATAAGCTCTTACACGTCTCAATTAAACTCTTTGAACATTAGTATACTGAAAAACATGAAGTTCTACAAGCACGTATTTCCATTTTTATTTTAGAATAATATAAGTTAAAATAATGCTTCCTTGATTGAAATAGAACAGGTGTAATGTTTTAAATTAAGGCCTCGTCATGTGGCACGGCACGAATTATTGCTGCAATAGGTGTGAATTTTTTTTGCCCGAAGCATAAAACATATATTATTGCACGAAACACCGGTTGTTGAAGCATATAGTAATTCTTTCCAATTCCGCGTAATTAGAATGCTTTAAATATTTGAGATTAAGTTCAATTCATTGTAATTCCTTCTAAACAGTGAAATTCTTTTAAAACTGTTTAAAATCATCAAATAAGTTTCAGCTAAGCCGCAATCGACGAAGGATTTACAATATGAATTCACAAAAGCTTAGTTGATTATATTTAAAGTAAGCCACCAAGTTGCTTCAGAAATTATAAAGTGGATCTCGTTGTAAGAAAACCTGCTCTTCAGAATTGTAATCCGTTCAGGTAACGCTCAAACTCACTTCCTTACGAACATTATTTTCGAAGCGTTATTCGATCGCTCTGGCTCAAATGGATAGTTGAAGTAGTTCGAATATTTGCTAAATACTTACATCGAATGAGTCGCCTCTTCGAGAACTTCATCTTACGAAGAGACTCGATCTGACGAAAGAGGAAGTAACTAAAACAACCTGAGAGACATTTTCTCACCTTTTGTTGCGCTTGAGGAAAAAAAATATCACATTTCTCAATAGTAATTTGCAAACAGACCGTGGGAAGGAATGGAAACGGATGATGCAACAGTGTTGTTTACGACATTGTCAAAATATGGACTTCTGGATTATGGAGAGACGGAATGAAGCCTAAGAAAGCACAAAAGCCAACTCTCTTTAGTTTCTTACACTCTCTCTTACAAAAGATTACCTTGATAATGTGAAAACTACAAGGCAACGATGTTTTTCGAAAGTTGAAGCGATCGAAGCGTAGTTTCGAAACTGATTGATTCATCAACCTTTTACTTTAATTTTACTTCCATACAAATAACGAGAAATTACATTACATTGAACAAGTCAACCCAATGAATTTGAGGACAGCTTAAAACAGAATACTGACAAGACTCCTTAAGGTATCGTAAAAATAAGCAAACAATTTCCTGCGAAAGACTGACACGGTGTTTAACTCCCTGATTTTAAGAGGTAGCGACAAACTCGTATAAAATATGAATTCTTAAAATTTTCTGTGCGACTAAACGGGACATCGAGTGTTAGATAATCAATCTTTCTCAAAGGCTTGTCGTAAGTTCAAAAATATCTAAACTATACATATTCTCTTGGAACACTTTTTTACATTAAACTCAATTCCCCAAATGCGTGACCACTCAAATAACTTATTCAGGTCTTATTCAGGTAGGTGAAAACACTTAGAATCCTGATCGGCAAAAAGGCATGTCATTTATGTAAACCAAGAAGAGCAGGGGTCCCAAAATTGATCCCTGGGGGACTCCAGATGCGACTGGGGGAAAATCAGACGCCTCATTATCAATTATAACCCTGTATCTTCTGCCAGATGAGTAAGATCTAAACCAAACTAACAGAGGACCCTTGTTTCCAGACACTCGAGCTTAAGCAAAAGATATTCGCGGGGAACTCGATTGAAGGGCTTGAAAAATCAAGATAAATGACATCGACTTGTTGTCTCATTTCAAGAGCTTAGCGAACTAATGAACTACTTGGGCTAATTGAGACACAGTTGATCTACCGGACAAAAAGACATGCTGCCTTTGCGTAATGTAAGGGGATATAATACCAAAGATCTTACTATAAACTTGAAAGCACATCAAGAATTTTTGCTTTCATTCCGTTTTATCTGGAATTTGATTAGTGGCTAAATAATCGCCGGACATGTCAAAATCAAACCAAAGTCAATAGGCAAAAATTAGTGCTTTAAATAACATTACATACTCAGAGACCCAGTGGCAGGCGCGGTGGCCTCATAGTTAGTGCGCTCGACTCCGGACCGAGCGGTCCGGTTTCGAGCCCTGGCCGGGGTCATTGTGTTGTGTTCTTGGGCAAGACAATTAACTCTCACAGCGCCTCTCTCCACCCAGGTGTATAAATGGGTACCGGCAAAATTTAATGCTGGGGGTAACCCTGCTATGAACTAGCATTCCATCCAGGGCGAGTAGCAATATTCCTAGTCGCTTAATTCTACAGAAACTAGGATAAGCTCCGGCCTGATGGGCCAGTTAGGCTCGTATGCAGACTTTACCTACCTTTACTCGGAGACCCAGGGACAGCTAGTCGGAACGATGCGATATTTTCGGGCGAAAGTTTGCAACAAGATCAATAAGTTTCCAAGAGCGTAGCTCGAGGAAAACTGTGAGCTTTGAGGAACAGATAAAGTCGAAGGACAAATATCCGAACATATTTTCGGGCCAAATTAAGGCTACATTTGTATTGTGTTTGTTGTCTTTTAAGTATTTTTCGCAACAGGAGAGTGTTTTGAAAAATAAGGGATTCCCCAGTTTTAGCCGTGAAAAATTCAGTCAGGTGACGAGTTCACATTAGTGTGCGCAAACGAAAATATTTGTATGATGGATTATAAGCTCGGACATTTGTCCTTGGACATTAACTATTCCTCAAAGCTCACAGTTTTCCACGAGCTACGCTCTCGGAAAGCTGTTTGCTTCTCGGAACAGATAATGTCCGCGGACAAGTACCAAGTTAGTATATCCTCCATAGGAAAAAAGATGGCGACTGGTACAAGTACCCATAATTCTTAGCGCGCGAAAAACTTAACAACGTTTATAAAAACATACGGAAGATTTATAAAATCTTCAAACTTAGGCTTCAAAATGCCCTTAGTGCAGCGACAAATATTTTAAAAGTTTGGCTTTCTTTGTGCCTTATAGGTTGTGTTAGGTTAGCGAGGTATTGTGGTAAAATGTACAACCACCACCTTTTTTCCTACGGTGGGTTGGAGCGTGTTGTTTATTTAAACCGTGCTTTACAAAGAGTAGGACTAATCTATGGAACTACAGACTGCGGAACCCGCTGAAATTTCGGAACCTAAAGAAATGACTGTTTTTGTTGCAATTAGTCGACTCAGCTACTCGTTATTTGAATAATCACACCATAAGACTAAATCTATTTAATTTATATGATGGACAACTCTTCAGTAAAATCAAACGAAAGGAAAATGCTATGGTTGTATCGGTCACATGTTTTCCTCGTGTGTCTAAGTTCATCTTTTCTGACGCTTACATTTTAATTAATTTCCTTTTTTGCTTAAAAAAGATGACCTTAAGGTGAATAAATAAATGTTGCGTGTACGGTTATGATGCAATCAAAAAAAACAAAAACAAGATCACTGTAACGACCAAAAGAATTAACGACCTTAGGATTAAAAATCACTTATTCACAAAAATAGCGATCGATTTTGTTCGATTATCAAACACACTCGAACTCTGGCGCACGATTTTTCGATTAAGTTCTTTCGTTAGAAATTGTGATTATTGTATCATGAGCACTAACTGAAGTTCCATATGAGGCTGGATAACAGAGTAGAAAATATTTTGAAGTAAAATTCGCAAGGGTGACACAAATAGTTTAAAAAAGTCCATTTCTTCTTAAACGTAAATATTTCCCGGTTCGTTAACAAAGATTTAAAGAGACGTTGCGAGCATTATATACTTGTTTTTAATTCCTCCATCCAGGTAATGTCCGTGACTTCAAACTGCTACGCATGTGATATTGGAGTGGCAATAAGTCATGTGAGATGACGGGAATGGAATCATAATTCAATTGGCTGATTCCGACTTGGGATTTGTACGCCGGAAATCTCCTTCAACTACTTGGCTAACTAATGCGCGTGTACTTGAAGTAGAACGAGTTTTAATTTTAGTCGGTTTGCCTTGTGTTAAATAGTCTCGTGATCATCCATGACTGTACAAGAGTCAAGGTCATCCCTCACGTATCTTGTGAAGGCTCCTTACTCGTTTCCAGTGTCCAGGAGTTTTAGCTTTGTGTGAAAGATGTTTTTAAACATTTGTTTTCCGTCATGAATAGTCGTCCCTTATGCCAACTCACGACTGATGATGGAGGAAAACAAATGTGCAGTAAAACATCTTAACAAGACACTACCCCAATTCCACACTTGATTCAACGAATAGAACTCCCCAGCTTTACGCCAAAACAGGAACTTCAGTAGACAAACCGCAAACATGACCAGCGATTGAAGCTCAGTGTTATTAAAAACTAAATCCGCTACACACTTTAAACGAGTAAGGAAACTGAAAACCTTAACACGATACGCGAGGGCTGACCTTGATTCTTGCACAGCCATGGATGATCACGAGACTATTTAACACAAGGCAAACTAAAATAAACAGTTTAGTAATGAACCCATTTAGCTAGTGCCATCGCATGCTGACAATGTTCGGCAGGTTGCGTCTTCAGCTTGATTATACGGGAAAGGCCTATCCCCCCCCCCTTCATTTCCTAGACTGCTGTTAGTCTACCTTTCTATTGAAATCAGGCAGACAGTAAGAGGCGAGACGTTTCAGACTAAAAGGCGTGGCACTCATCAAAAACAAAACAAACATCGAATTACAATACGTAAGCTTGGTAATCGGTTTGGCTCAGAACGATTTTCTTTGTCTGTTCACATGAGAAATTTCAGCCCTGTCGACCGGGATGAAATTCAAAGAAACAAAATCGTGCCACAAACAGTTATATTGTTGAATCTATGTTGTCAAAAAAAAAGGCCTCGTTCTGCCTTGCAGGCTGGAGTATTCATATGCATATTGTAAAATTCTTCTCTCTTTCTCCCTGTTACCGAGATTTCGTTAACTGTGCCAGACCAGCTTCTCATCTCAACTCATATGATCGGGCTTATATATAGGTCCTTATGAAACAAAGAGGAAAGAAAGGAAGGGGAAAAAAGGAAAGAACGAAAAAAATACCCCACAACAAAAACCAATTCAGCTATAAATCATAGGATAACAAAAGAACACGACAAAAACTCGCATATCGGTCCCCCAACGCTGGTGGTTTGTACGACGAAGCTTGGTAATATGTGGCAGGAAACGAACTTAATCCCATTACGACTCAGAAAATAACCCGAACGCGAGCAAAGAGAATTTACATTTTGATGATCAAAGTAAACAAGTTGATTTTCTTTTTTGCGTTGAGATATTTTCGAAAAAGCTGTATAAACACTCACCTGCGGCTCGTGTTCCCACAGTATTTCTCGTTCTCCCAAACTTTCACTCGTGTTTCTATAACTCGATAGAAACACGGTACATGTTTTCGAGTAACAAAAGCAACCTTAGTCTAAAGGTTGGTCATATGATGAGGGCTCATTCCGTCGCAGAAGGTCCTAACCTTGGTTCAGTATTTTAAAAGCACATTTATCAGGCAGCATACAGTGAAGAGATTATTTCAATTAACCTGGATAAAATAAAAATATATGAAGCAAACAAATACCACAAGCATACGATTTGGAGCCATGTTCACCAATCAGACCTTGACACTTGTTGCTTTGCACCAGTTGTCCGACTCCTCTACGGTTGCGTAAACAGATTGTGCGAATGCCCCAGGGCGAAAATTGCTTTGTCGAGTCGGACGAATTCATTTGAATATGACCCCTACAAAAAATGTTTTGTCTCCTGTACGGATCGACCCCAGACCTAAAAATACAATCAGGTATGCACTTCACAAGTTTGAAGTTTTTTTGGGGGGGAGGACAAAATTTCTCTGTTGTGTCCTCAACTAGCTATATTGGAGAATCAGGCCAATAACAATTGATAGTATAGCGTCTGTTATGCTCCAAATGATGCCGGCATGTGTCAGTCCTAACGAAAAGGAATTTGCTTTGTCCTTCTCAAGTGGCGCGATTCCCGACTCCGCTTTGCCTTTGTCCATGTTTCTTTTTGTTACCTTTCGATTTGTTTAAATAAATTCGCAAGAATCCGCGGGTATTCAGCGAGCAAAGCTGTTTAGATGTCAACGGCTTAACTAGAACGTTTTTGGTTCTGAGACAAGATGGCAAAAAGTGGCTCGTTCGAAAGGCTCGACAAAGCTCTAGAATCTGCATTCTTCAAGCGAATGATTCCAGAAAGAACAGGTAATTTATATTATAAAGTGCACTTTTTAAGTCCATTCTGTAATTAAAATTGCATTCAGTAAACATAAGTTGTGTTTAGCTAAATACATGCGCTACAGCTGAATATATTTGGAAGGAAGATTCCTTATGTATCAAATGCAAGAATTTGCAAATTTTAAAATGTGTTTTGCTATTAATGCCCTCGTAGTATGATTTAACATATGTCGAGTTTTAAATGTTAATCGATATATCTCAAACAGAAAACAATGCTCTTTGAAAAGGTTAAGTTTGAGAATATATGCATGGGTCAATCTACCTCGGAATTTATGTTAGATCAGACCGTTAGATGTTAATTCCTCGGCCTCTTCAATAAAAGTCAATTAAAAGGTTACAGAAGAGTTGAAGTACAGAGCTCTGTTGCTGTTGTAAGTCTCTGTGTGAGAGACATGCGCGCATTACACGCTGATTACAGCAATCCCGTTTGTTCTTCGACATCTTAGAGGACCTGTAGGGTTTCCGTCGTTCATGCTCCGTCAAAATGTTAAAAAGTTTGAATCCTTATTTAATGCTAAATTTAATTTTCTCACTATGAGCTAAGGCCATGTTAATAGCAGAAATATCCCTTCTTTCCTCGAAATGCCAGCGGTCTATTTGAAGCCACTCAATACTAGACGAAAATCGATTTATATGAAATAGTTCTGTTGATAATATTATTTTGCAGAAATTTTAGAGTGTGCTTATAAGTGATCATTCTGCCCTCAAGAATTAGAGATTGAACTTTCACTGAGATGTGGTTAATCTGACCTTTATGGTGCCTCAGTCAAGCAGAGCTGAGAGCCAATTTTTCTGCAAAATCCCTTGTTCTAAATTTCAATGTTTCTTAATGCAGGGTGACCAATGACAGCATGTCAATCTTTTATCTGCAGACAATTCAACACTACCGTCAATATTCTCAACAAAAATTCACTTTGATGATTTATTGCTTTTTTCTGGAAAATTGAATACATTTTCTCACCATTTTCAGTCATTCAACTTTAAAAAGATGTTTATAGTACAAAATGCTTCCATGAGACTTCAAAATTTGTCCTCCTTTTACATTATCACTTTGCAAGCCAAACGCTTTATCGACTTTTTTCAAAAGTACGCCTTTCGAGAAACTAGGAAACGATATTGATGTTAAAATTATTTACGAGACTGAACACAGTTATTGTCTCCTCAGCATTACCTCTCCCCAGGTGAACTTTTCTAAACTGATTTCTTGAGGGTGGATGTATCCAATTAGAGAGCAGAGCTAGTGATAGATGGTATTGTCGATTACATTTTAGCACATTAACCTGTGATGTTTTTTGTTATTTTCACTATTTAGACGAAGGACAAGAAGAAGAGGAAATACACAAGAAAATATTTCGAAAATGGATCAATTTCAAACTTGCAATGGTAAGCCTTGCTAGCTTCAATCAAAGGCCTCTTTGAGGCTACGACTATTTTGCATGATGAAGTACATGCATCAGTATAAGCAAAAAAGATGAAAA
>OMLO01005815.1_pt1 | contig 10372 bp, 6 predicted proteins | sample 1674811 | NCBI WGS metagenome assembly OMLO01 (sample SAMN06265003, study PRJEB25207) | coral metagenome | isolation source: Coral host | place: Mexico:La Bocana,Puerto Morelos, Mexico | collected 2008-11-13
ACCGGCCATGTGTGGTAAAAGTAACATATCGTTCAATTTTTAGGTCAGTATATCCAGAAATACAGTTATAGAGAAATCTCTCAGTTCCCTGTCATATGTTAGTGGTAACAAGCGAAGAGTCAGCAATCGTTGTTAATATTACGTCTATAAAATATGGCTTCCATACAATCAGTCTTACCATGTGATAAAACTCAGTAAGCATAGTCGTAAAATTCAGTTATTCATTATCCAGCCTGAGAATTTTCTAATGGCATTTAAGAAATGGTGAGCTTGCAGCGTGCAACTATCGAGTTATGGATGCACGCGGGAGGTTGCTAAGCACGAAAGACCAGACCAGTCGTTGTTTTTGGTCCCGCGTCTCTGAAGTTTTGTTCCGCCGAGAAAAAGTATAGATAAAGAAACTGACGTGAGCATGCAACCCACGGGCAAATGGATCGAGTGTATTAGCCAATCAGAACGCTTTCCTTAGGCTATGTTATAAACAAATGTGATATACCTACAGTATGAGCTATATGATTCTAAACGTATGCTTACGAAAGGTGACCTATTTATATCATAGTTCTTTTCTTTCATTTGGAATTTGGGTAGGTCATTTCAGTGGGAAAGGGTTTTTTGTCGAAGTTTCTTTTTAACGAGAACTTGACTGAGTAACTTGATGTTAATTACCTCCGCAATGTGGTCCAGTGTACTGAGGCGTACATATACAATCGTACCCATGAGGCAGCTCTACACACGTGCCTCCATGCTCACATTTCTGGTTCAGACAGTGTCTTCCAGTAATAACTTCTGGTGTCACTTTGGCTGAGAAAGAAAGTAAGCGAGCCTTTGTCAATTGAGGATGAGAAGTTATAAGTGAAAAAACATGCTAAGATCTTTCAATAAAAGTACACTTTTTATGAAATGTTTTCTTTCGCCAAAGTTCAGATTTAGTTTTATTCTTTCCAATTTTCATTATTTCACTAGTGTAAAGAGACTCTTAGTAAAAGAAAAAGGCTCCAAGAAAAAGGACGGGACGACAAAAGTTACGAGTAAACGCAAATGTAAAATTTATTAAAACTCAAGCAGAAACACAAAATATGATGAAGAGGGGTTAGATATCAGAAGCGACCCAGCTTTAAAAAATTAAGTTCTCATTAATTTTAAACCCCTTTTGCTGTGCGTGTTCAATTGAACCTGAGAAAACTATAGGCCTATAGTCATGTTATAGACATTATTAACACACCTGAACAGTCAGGGCCTGTATAACCGGGGAGACAGGTACATGCGTACTGTCGCGTACCGATGTCGACACAAGTGGCGCCATTTTTACATGGTTTCTCACAGGTGCATGAAGTGCCTAGAATCCGTGACCACAAAATGTCGTAATTAATTGAGCATAATTCATTAATGAACACAGTTAATTTTCTATCGATCATAAATACTGAGAAAAAAGGACATAGGGGAAGATAGAAACTTTACGCTTTTTGCTAGCCTGCTTAGCTGGCGGAATTCGCGAGCGAGCGGTTATTTATCGGTGGAGCCGCCATTTTTTTTCCTCACGACTCACGAGGAAATTCGCGAGTTAAATTCCCGCCCGCCACATTCCTTATGGTTTTTACTTGCTGCCCACTTCTATCACCGTTGTTTAGTCAATGAATTAAGCCAATCAAAGAATAATTTGTAATACTTAACTTGTAAAGTTTATTGGCAGGCCGGCATAGACTCCTTATGCATGTGGCTTTGCGGTTGCCACGCGTTGGCGTTCAAATTTTTGTTTTAACGAGCTAGTTGATAAGCGATTTACTTCGCTTGTGGCATTTTGCAACTTGTTTTTAGCAGTGGCTGAGTTTCGAATGAGATTCCTCAATTGCATACATATATGAAAGCGCACAAGAGCGCTAATAAATTGTTGTTCTGCGTGACGTTTCATAGTGCTATTTCTCCTTTTGGAAAGTTTCGTCTGGCGTTACATTCAGCTTTGCCTTGTATTGAATATAGTTCGGCCTTTATGCCTTGTCCCTAGCTAAATGCTGGAGGTTTCTCCTAGTCCAAATCTAGGTTTGGTTCTATGCATTTTGTGGTCGTCGTCCGATGGATGACTTTTTCGTGTTCTTGGTGGAAACATCGTTTCGTTGTTTAAATTTTAGTTTGTTGCTTTCAGATTCCAAAACCGTACAGCCTAGCGGCCTGATTTTGCAATTGGGTCTTCAATTTATATAACCGCCGAGTTGGTATGGCTTTCAAGAAGAGAGATAACCAGGACGCAAGTCCTCGCTGATTGCATGTATTGGCCCTTCGTGTTAATCATGCTTTGACTAACACCCGTGGGTAGTAGTGCCAAGATTTTCTTACAGTGCCAAGATTATCCTCGGATATTTATTGAATCAAAACTTTATGCTTCACGTCATTTTTCAAATCGTCACACAAACAGAGACGTTTGTCCCTTGGGATAGATGAGAGGTACCATTAATATCTGATTGACGTTTCCTTACTCGCAGCCAATCCAAAACTCGCGTGCACTGGCGAACGCATAATTCTACTCGACTCCTCACCAATCTCCTCGCGTCTTCGCCGATCGCGTTCATTGCTTCGCCACAAAACAGAAGCACTCGCGCGCAAAATCACGCCAGCTACGCAAGCTAGCTCTTTGCATATTTTTTTCTTCAATCTGCATGGAATCTACCAATTGGTTACATAGTGGCATTCAAAACCATAACTACACGTCTCCAACAGCAGCTCTTTAGCATTCATGTGCATGCTCTATTTACTCTATCTGAATCTTTCTCTAAGATCACATGTTTAGTTTTGCTCGATTGGTTGGTTGGCTGGTTAGTTGATTTAGAAGACGAGATTGATTTCAGTACATATCAGATATAAAAAAATACGCGGAAGTGGTTCAAATACCAAAACAACTTTCTCTAATGCACTTGATGCAATATGAAGTGTTCTCTCGTTGTTTAGACATACATGTACGTGAGGACATGACATCTGTTGATCCGCATACTTACATTCACATCGAGTTCCATAGTATGGAGGTGGACAGTCAATGCAGCTGAATGAGAAACTTGAGTCAACAACGCAAGTGCCGTGTACACATGGCTTACTGGCACATGGATTAGCCGCTATAATCAGTAAATAAAAAATTAGTATTTGGGATTTAGGCCTAACTTTTTTTTTATTTATTTATTTATTTATTTATTTATTTATACGTTAATTTTTTTTTTGTCATTTATATTAATATTTTTCAACATTTACAAAATTTTGATCGCGCGGTGGTAATTTTGTACGAGAATAAATCATACTTTTTTGACCAGTACATAGGATATTGAATCCATTGGGTTTTAGGCTCCACATTTCTTATATATCTAAGTAAACGTCGTAAACGAAGCCGCTATGAACAAAGCAAACGAAGATTTCTCAACTTGTCAGTCTCGATATTATAGATCTGGAAAGCACGGACACTTAATTGCTTTAAGTGGTTTCAACCGTTAAAACTGGTCTCTTCAAAACATGCATGTCTTAGACGATCGCAACATACCACCAACCACACAGCCGTTATCTGTCAAAGTGACCTCGCCAGCATCAGCGATAGCTGGGCACATGCATTCTCCAATTTTGTCGCAAATGGCGTCTACAATAAGTTTTCCGTCTGATCGTGGCTTGGCCTTTGGGCAATTGCAATCTGAAAACAGAATAATGAAGCGAAGACAGTGTCACACCTCGAATCCAATACACAACTGAGTACCCTACGCTGAATGGACCGCTCTGGACGAGCCTGCCCCGAACCAAAGAGACTTTATTTACACATTTTTCATTCGCTGCTACATAACATCAAAAGTCTCTTAGGTAAATGCATACAGGTATACAAACTCCAAACTCGAATAATCCAAAACGCATTTAACTTCAACAAGCTAGACGTTGAGTTCACGTGATCGCCCCCAGTTGAAATACAAATGAATGAATTGCTCTGAATTATCCTTGATTTACCTGAACAATCTTTTCCAGTGAACCTTCCTAAACAGTCTTCGCAGATGTAGTCATTTTTGTCCTGTAAAAACTTGCATTTTCCGCCATTTTGGCAAGGATTTGGATCACATAAATTAGGAAGGGTACCTACGGGAACAGAAAAGGAAGAAATAGTCAGTAACATCTCATATTCACAATGCATGCGTGTGTAAAATTGACCTGAGATAAACAAACTAGCGGCCCATGGCAATTATACAATTTTTAGATTATTCTCGCATTCTGATTGGTTCTTACTTATAAGATCTATTAGGGTATGGACGCATAGGGGACGTCATTAACAACAAACAGGTAGCTTAATTGTTGCTGTGTGTCTGTTCAGTAAAAGATCACAGAAGACGTCAAAATGTGATAAGAACATCAGTGACACACTCGGCTATCGTTCTTCCCACATTTTGACGTCATCTGTGACCTTTTAAGCAATTAGATTATGAGATCGAGATTTCTATCACGTGACAGTTGACGAGGCCGTGGCCCGAGTCAAATATCCTGCATAGAAATCGAGAGGGAATATTCTAATTGTTTTAGTATAAATCTTTTAGTCGTTCAAAACTTTTTCTAAATTCTCTTCACAGACACTTCGAAGACGCCAACAATCTCTGCTACGCTACTCACTATCTATCATACAAATACGATGATACAAAATTGTTGACGTTCACTACGCTGAGATCGCTACTAAGGAAACGAGCGTTGCTACGCAACATGTAAGTGTTTTCGAGCGGTTTTACAAAAAGGAAGCTTCTTATCATAAACAGAGACAGCTCAATTGAAAGAATTGAAAGACGCTACTGTCAGTGTTAACAATGGTCTCCGTGAGCCACACTTACTGCTAACAAACAGCTCGTTTATATTGCGTTTGTCTGAGTCACAGGAGAAGTTTGATATGGGTCAAATCTTTCAAAATTCTGAAGCAAAAATTTGAAAGCCAGCTTAATGTCATCCACCCGTGCTCTGTTCTCTGATAAAGCACGCTGTTTCAACCTATTAGACCACGCGTGATAAGGAAACTTTATTAAATTTTTGCTTAAAAGCTGTAGGACTGAATATTCTTACACCAGGATGAGATATTCATTCATACACTACCAGCTATGTTGCAAATTAAAACTTCTTCAAGCCATCAGAACGCACTAATTATGGCATATCTACATTTGAATTCTGGGCAAAATCTGAGAATCTGTCCCACCAGAACTTGGAACGTTTTCCATACATGCTCTTCAAAAAGCAGTTTTTACAATAACTGTCCAATTTCTCGCGCTCCGATTGGCTCGTTTTTATCATCAGTAAGAGTACAGACGGATAAAATTTGAAAACTCGGACTTGCACGCGTTGAACTATGAAAATGAGCTACTTGTACGCGTCAGGCTTGCCTTTCAAAAACTTTATTTATTCCCGGCATTTGACCAGTTTCTGGTCTTGTTATTGTAAGAAAACAAATTGACATCAGTTTTTTATGCGTCTGTCCTCTTATTGAAGATAAATTTCGTCATAACATTGTCAAAGTTTGCTGCGGAACCACTCGCCTACGGCTCGTGGCTCCACAGTCACTTTGACAATGTTATGACGCAATTTATGATCAATAAGAGGACAGACGCATGGAAACCTGCCGTTAATTTGCTAAATAAACGATTTCTATTGACTACTCAAAACTGACCATAGTTTAACTATAAAAAACAATGCTGTACAATATGCAGGACATCTTTTGTTTTTTCATTCTTACTTGCATTTGTGTATGTCTTTCCTCTCTTACGATAATAATATCGTCTTTAATGTAAATGTTCATTGACATTATACTTAACATGCAGCCAACCCCAACTTATATCTTCATGAGACTGACCAACCCTAAGGCCCATTAGCTACTTTTGTCACTGGGTATATATCTATTGTTTCCTCTAGTCAATTTCTATTTGTATTTATATTTTTTGCTTTATTGTATACCGTCTTATGTTAAGTTGTTTTCTTTAAACAGTGTGTATTAAACTTAAAATTTTGCTTCTTCACCGACGGCAAGCAACAAAACACGCGCGAACTTGACATGATCATGCACACGGAGTGCGCCTCACCGAATAAATTTTATTTATTGTTTTTAAAGTTTATTTTACCATTGCAGTCGGGTTGGACGTATGGAGGTACACATATGCAAGTTCGTTTCTCCCCCTTTGAAATGCATTTCCCTCCGTGAAAGCATGGCCATAGCACGCAAGGCTCGCAGATATCTGAGGAGATAATCGTTAGTCATGAACAATTAAAAAACAACCAGCGTTACCCCACACATGCACCAAAATCCACACATTCCACAATAACCCATTCATGTATCAAATTTCCCTCCATAGTCCCCGAACCGCGCCACATAGCATACTCATGTTGTTGGTCAATCACTATAATTTGATACGAAACGTGTTGATTATTGAACAAGACACAGATATTTTGATGGCCTAGTAACAGGATTGGCTATCCAGCTATGCAGATAATAACGTTTGAATGGACCATTTAAAGCAGATTTCTAACTATTTCCATCACGACTGATGCGATAGGGAAATTCAGCAAGCAATTTCTAAATGCAATACTTGCTTATAAATCAGTGAATTTCTAAGTTCGAGATATAAACAAGGAGGTTAGCAAAGATCACCCTTTATCTGTACCTTTACAATCCGGTCCGCAGTACCCTGGGGCACAATGGCAATCGTAAATACCGTCCACGCTTTCGGTGCATGTGCCTTGATTCAGACAAGGATTTGGATGACAATGGCCAGTCTTTACTGCAAAGAAGAGGAGAACAATGAACAACTTTTAATGACTTCGCTTCGTTGACTATTCTCTCATAGAAAACTCAGGCTCGCAGTCTAATTGTTAAATAGAAATCTCGAGGTGATTAGGAGGAAAATAAGTAAACAAAAACGACTTTTTTGTAAATTGGTAATTATCGATGGGACTCAGTAAAGCCATGAGCCCCAGGCTTTAGGGAAAATGAAATTTTACTATATCAGGGACAGCCTTTGGATTATTACTTAAATCAAACACTTGTGAGCTAAAAAGAAAAAGCTATCTAACTTCTTTGTACTTACGTTGACAGTTCTTTCCGTCACCGACGTAGTTTGGCTGGCAAACACAATGGTGGTCAATACAGTCAGCATTTTTATGACACAGAGAGCAAATATCAACTGAAAGAAAATTTTAAATAACCGTCGAGGTGATAAGACTTAAATCAAACAGCTATCAAACGTGTTTAAATTGTGAATAGAAGACTAAATAGCTCTGTAGAGTAGCCACGGAGAGTTACCCGTGGGTACTCTACGAAGTTGTCTATCGGAAGTCGCCGCCCAGAGGTCCAACCCCATTACCCTAAGTGTACCATTTTGACCGAAAAGGTACGCCTTTCGTAAATCTTAAATTGAAAAAAGGTACTCCTTTTAAATGCTTTCATAACCAGCCCATATCATGAATAAACCGCTAAAAGGGAAATCTTCTTCGTAAATTGAATGATATACTTTAAAATAACTTATTACAGATCCATTCCCTTTCGCATAGCTCAATTTATAAAATCCCTCCCCTTTTATATACCTGAAGCCTAAACAACATACACCTTTTGTCGGTAACCCGCCCACCCCCGGCGCCTATTGCATGCAGTTATACGAACAAAGTTTTTCTTGTCTAACTGCGTGCAGTCAAATATAAAAGTATGGTTTACTATGTAATAATTCTTGTCGTAGGATGCAGTTTCTGAATTATTATACGATTAAATTAATCTCAATGAGGAAGCCTGCTGTTTCTAAAAAGCTCCGCGATAAAAATAGCAAAGAAAAGCACTATGAACTTAAATGAACCTAACATCTAAAAGTCTGTTGTTCTTTCTCACCTCTATATGTAATAAATCAAACACAAAGCACCGTGTCTTACAACGTTTCCTAACATCAAGAACAGAGTTGAAAATGCGACGCGATACGGAGTATTTTTGAGGAACTTGGAGGTGTTTGGAAAAAGGGTAAAACACTGTCTTTAGTGTTTGATATACCTTCTCAATCGAAACTAGAACTAAGGAGAAATCGGAGAAATAAAATCAGATTGGAACAGAGCACTTTGTTGGCGAGCTGTCACGTTGCAAAAATCAGTAAGAAAATCGAAGCCGGTTCTTTGTTGTCTCAACAAACCGCCAAGACTCTTAAAATAAGTGTTTGGCCAATTTGGATTATTAGCAACCACTAAGGACAATCACACCACACACTGTGTGAAACATCCTGTCTTGATTAGTTACTTACTTTCACACATCGATCCAGTGAAACCGGGCGAACAGTGACAAAAAAACTGCAAATTCATTTGCAGAGGACTTAGTTCATCCAATCTGTTGCTTTTCTCGTAATCTCCATCCGAATTGAAGGTGTCCACGCATGTTCCACCGTTCATACAAGGCTGCCGGACACATGGATGAGGAACTAATGAATCAATAGACAATTATTTTAAATTTATTAGCACCACAAAACATTGGCTAACAGCCAAAGAGCTAAGCAGCAATTTGCTTTTCATCTAGCGTTCTTCGTATTGTTCTCGAACGACCAGTGTGCCTAGAAGTCAGGGTAGTTCTTATTTTGTTCTTTTCATAAAATGCCACTTACTATGACAAATTCTACCGCGATACCATTCTGAACAGCTGCAGTGATAATTCCATTTGTTGTTTCTTGACCCAATCGGATGATCTACTACTTTGCAGGCGCCTCCATGGAGACAGGGATTAGGATGGCACACGTGATCTACAGGGAAAATTATATCCTTAATTTTAGCTGGTTTAAGTAAATGCTGTAAAACTCAATATGTGGATTAGGAAATCAGGCATGCATGGAAAAGTATGCGCCATGATCTTTTTTTTTGCTTCTCTTTTTCTTTTTTTTCTAGGAACAAAAAGGACAGAATACAATTTTATAAAGACAGAAAAAATTTCCATTTATTCTTGAATTCCTTCTCATTACTGCAAGCGACTGAGATATATTTTTCTAGATTAATTTTGTCGCGCACAAGTGAGATAAAATCATCGAATTGGTACGTTATGGTATTTATATCATATAAGAAATATTTACCCAAAATAATGAGATGGTTGAGAGCTAAACAGTAGGTGTGGCAGCGAATTATTCCGAACATAACCTCTAGTTTAGACAGTAGCAGTTTCATATTACTACAGAGTGAGTACCACTCCTGGAATCCATTCCAAAAAAAAACTTGCGTGCGTGCAGTTTATGAATAAATGCCACAGGGTCTGACACTCGGAAGGACAGAAGGGACAGGAGGGCGAGAAAACTTTTTTCATTTTGTGTGATAAGCTGTTCGTTGGTAAAATGTATTGGAACATCGTCACTTTTAATTCTCTCATAGGTCTAAATGCTAGGAAGTAGATTTTATTCAAGTCACTTTTCTCCACTCCAGACGCTAAAATTTTTTTCTCAGAAGTTGGTGGAGGTAGATTTTCTGGGTTAAGCAGGATACTGTATATTGCCTTGCATGATAGTGAACAGATTGAGGTGGGAGGCGTAACTGGGTCTTTGGAATCTTCTTGCAATAGTTTCTTCCAATTTTGGGGAATAGAAGAAAGAATGCTATAATATTGTAAGAAGTTACATTTTGTGACAAATACTTGTGAAATAGTTCGTAGCAAGTCTGACGCTGTGCTTCGTCTCGGCCAAGAGACTCTTCAGAGACCTTTCAGCATCTATCAGCAAACTCGTTTAGCATCGCACTCAAAGTCCCGTTCGCGAATTCATGTTAGCGGTCTGGCCCTCTACGTTACGTTGAAGTTATTGCAAAAAGAATTAAATGGGAGCAAGTGGCCCTCACTGGAGTTAAAAAGGTCCGAGATTTGTTTTATTCCTGCTTGAGGAAAGAATACCATTTTCTTATTCACAGTTAAAAATCGGTTATTCCAGATTAGCTGTGAGAGAATCTCATTTTTATTTTTAGGTGTGGCCGTTGCGATATCCTGCCAGCAAAAAAATGATTTGTTTGTAGAAAGCAGGAAGATGGTTGTCTAGGTCAAGGAGATTATAATCATAATTACATTTAAACAGTTCTATACCGCCTACATTGGCTAGAAGCGATTTTGGTATGTACTGGCATGGAGCATCAGAGTTATAACATAACCATTTCACCCAGTTAAACTTAAGCGCTTTGTCGAAGAGAGGAAATCCTTCATGTCCAGACCGCCAGCTGTTTTTAGCTTGATAAGGGTAGTCTTTTTTATGTTGGCGGGTTTATAATAATTTCAAATAAAGTCAAACGTGATTTTGTTTACTTCCGTACTGAAGTCCTTACTGAGGGGTGTTCATGACACTGCAGATAAAAACAAGTTTTGAAAGTGCTAATGTTTTAATTATGTTTATCCTACCAACGA
>OMLO01005816.1_pt1 | contig 10369 bp, 8 predicted proteins | sample 1674811 | NCBI WGS metagenome assembly OMLO01 (sample SAMN06265003, study PRJEB25207) | coral metagenome | isolation source: Coral host | place: Mexico:La Bocana,Puerto Morelos, Mexico | collected 2008-11-13
GAAAGCACTTATTAGCTTCATGGAGGAAAGAAAAAGAAAGAAAAAACATGTCGGAGGGAAAAAAGAAAAGAAAAAAATTTGTGCGTTTGCAACTCTCGCCCTTCACGCTTTCCTAGCTTTCAAATACAGTATACCAACGCATTGAGCTAACTTAATACATAGGTCCGCAAAGCATGTATGTGTCTAGAGCATTATGCATTATTGTATTGCGGAGTTAGGGCAGCGATTAATGCGTGATTTTAAGAGGTTTAAATAGGGGACAGAAGAAAGAAATTTATTTTTGCAACAAAGCCAAAATATTTTCATCTTTTCCGCTTATACTGATGCATGTACTTCGTCATGCAAAATAGTCGTAGCCTCAAAGAAGCCGTTGATTAGAGTAGCGATTCATCAGGCCAGGACCTCTTGTTTCTGTAGCATGAAGCAACTAGAATGTAAATGTTTTGTGTTCCCTGAATGGCATGTTGCTCCTTAACAGAGCTATCCCAAACTGCAAACTTGCCTATACCCATTGAAAAACCATATCAAGAGAGGCACATGAACAAATATACCCATCCCACATAGTTATCTGATGGTATAACAGTACAGGAAAGCCAACTAGTATATGTATAATTACTAATGTACCGGTATGTGACAACATGCAAACTGTTCACTGTCTGGTTAATTAATGCAATGCGTTCTATGTCCTGCTGCAGGTTCAACTCTCAGAGATCAGAAGATGTGTCTTACTAAGTTACAATTCAGATACAAAAACCATTGACTTCAGACATTAGTAAGTCTTCATACCCATTTAATTTGTTTACAATCAAGAGGAATTTTTTGCTGTTTTATTTATATCATTCAATAAAATTGTTTATCATAACATCCATCAAAAAGTGATAGATAAATGTAAAAGAAAGAGGTTACAAACAGTGTTTATTTCATGATTGTCAATTATTTCTCATCTTGCAGTAACATACAAGCAGCACCTATTGGAATAAGTCGTGGAGTGAAAAAGCTGATCCAAACTAAAGTTCCCAACATGTCACAATTGAGTGACATCAGTGATTATGTCTTAAGGTAGCACTGTCTGCCGTAATTAATGGAAGTTATATATTCACAAAATGAGCATAATTGTTTTTGTCGAACAATGTCTCTCTATATTATAATTATATGTTTGCCTATTTATTCGGAGGCGTACAGGCTGTAGTGACTTTTTGTGAGTTTGTCTAGTTGATTGTGAGTTTGACTAGTTAATATATTACAATCACTTTGTTTGCATGACGCCGCAAATAATGTTATGGCATGATATTTATGTTCTGCAATGGTCAAAACTCTTGGGACAACTGATGAGGTATTTGCTAAAAACAACTTTCTCTCCCCCTCTCCCCCCAAACAATGTTGAATTTTGCACACTTTGTAAACATTACTATGTTGTGACTATTTGGATTTATAAACATTACAGCAGTAGGGGGGAGGGGGAGGGTGTTTATATCCACTTACTTTGGCAAAAAGTGGTCTTTTACAAGTAAGATATTTTGAAATAGGATGTGTTTTCCAGAATTGTACCCAGAACTTTTGGCCTCCATTGTGGCTTGAATGGGTTTATTCTTTTAACTAACAGACTAACAGTGGTTGACTGTATAAGAAGTTATTGGCCAGATGCAATGCTGCAATGAATTTATATGCGACTTATATATAACATGACTTACAATAAAGCTGTTATCATTCCATTGTGTTTATTGGATGCTATCACATACTTTCCTGGACAGAGGTGGGTGTGGTTATGGTTCAGAGAGTGAAGGTGAAGAGCCTGCTGACTCCAGAGTCACGTTACCTCAGAATGTGCAAGGAAGAGGCAACATTAAGGCACAACAGAGTGCAATTAGACTTACTGAGGTATTACAGAAAGTTTCCTTGCTAGGTTCTTCCATTAGTTCTGATTTCTTGTTTGCTGCCTTTTTCATTAATCACTTCAACCATCCTTAAGGGATGTAGCTGTGCCAAACTTCATTCCACTTTGAAGCTATAGATTAAAATATTGCATTACACACAATACATTACCCGTGACCTATGACCCACAAACTATCTATGATGCAGGACACGTAACTCATTCACCCACAGCTCACCCATGTGATTTAGCCTCGCCCTACAACATGTTAAGAAACTTTTTCTTATTGTTTTCAGCTTGGACCTCGAATGCGTCTTCAGCTTGTGAAGATTGAAGAAGGGTTGTGTTCAGGAGAAGTTCTTTTTCATGAATTTGGTAAGATTAAAATATACAGTATGTTGTAGAACATATCTCTTAAAAAGGTTGTGGTTATTCATCATGGTTAATAGCAATAAAAGCGTAGTTTTCCATTTGTCTCATGATGTAGTCACATGTTTTGACTGCATACTGCTAGTCTTTTACAGGCGATGTGATGACCGGTCATGGCTTACAGATTCATGTTCATGCCACTTTGAACCACTAGATTGAAATGACGTATATGTAACATATATCTTGTTTGTAGACTGTTCAAAGACGAGAAAGTCTTCTTGATATTATTGTACTTTATAGCATATGGTAACACAACATTGAGCAGCTCAGCTGTGGATGAAAAGCATGCACTAAAATAATGGAGATACATGTAAATAGCCCTCACAAAGTATTTGTGTACGGCATAGAACTTTTAAATTAATCAAGTATAATTTGTCACATTGACTCATTATTGTGAATATTTGGGAACTAGTTTAGGCCTGTCCAGTACCATGGGGTTCCTGTACCATGGCAGCATGATATGCACTATAACCAGTACTGAGTTGTACAATATAGGTCAATTCCATGTACGAAAACTTTGCTCAGCTTGCAGTGAATTCCCTTGTTAAAACTTGGTTCTGATAGATCATGAAATGTGCTTTTTCTCTTTCGTACGTAATTTATATGATATTTGACCTTTTTCACTGTTCAAGTATTGTTATTTTGTGTTATTATTATTTATTTCTTTGATGTGTCAAGTGTTAATACATTTTAAATGAATGACACATGCATGCATTGCGGATCTATTTTTCATGTTGTAGGCACATGCTAATAAGATAAAACTTTGTGTTTCCATTTTATACATTCTGTTGAGTTACGTTAACATGCGGCATTGTATGTTTTTCTTTTCCACCAAGTTAAAAAGACTCCTGAGGAAATCAATGAGATGAAGAAACGGAAAGAAGAAGCAAGGTATCTGCTGAAAAGAACATGCTCAGTTTATTATTAGACAGCAGATTGTGGATGGTACAATTTATTGTTGTTATAAGGAGTATGTTACTCCTCTTGTTATGTATCCTTCATGGGTGTCTTTGTCACACTAAAATGGTGACAGCAACTGTCTTACTAACACTGCATTGTATAATAACAGGAAATTAAAGGAGCAGAGGAAAAAACAGCAGCAAGAGAATATTAAGAGAAAGGAAAAAGAAAAAGCTCTGAACAAGTAAGTCATCATTTTGTCTGAAAGTATTGAGTACTGTAAACACTTGTGTATAAGCCGCGCTCATGTATAAACCACACCCCCAACTTTCAGGCATGATTTTGGTAAAAAACTTCCAAAAAAGCACTCTCATAAAAAAAGCTGGTCGTATTTGCAGCAACGTTAATAAGTTAATCAACTCTCAAAATACCTTTAAAAAGCATTTTTTTAATCGATTTCCCTATTACCTCTGACTGACAACAGTTGTCTTCGTTGCTAAAGCCCACAGTTGAGATGAATGGAAATAAAGCGTAGGAGAATGATGCAAAACGGTAACTTGGTAACCACGCAACATGGAAATGTTCCCTTTCGAATCAGTGTGTATGGAAGCCATCAATCAGAGAAAAGGGAGTTTGGCTGAGCCCTATGGACAAGTAGTGGTGGGCAATTAAACGGTCGGCCATTTGCCTCATGAGTTCTCCCAAATAGCATGGTATTTTCTTGCATGGAATTCCATGCCAGTTAGAGTTTACCTGCTCAAACATACGTACTGCAAATGAAACGCTTGAAAGAACTACTGGAGAACAAGATTTGGATTTAGAACCTGAAGATCCAAACAAATGGCTCCTTAAGGAACCATCACTTCTACCGAAAGCAACAATCAACATTAGGTTTCAAAAAGTTTAATCTTTATTCACTGAAGGTTTTCAGTTCAATTTATGACCCCTACAAGCATATTTACTCCCTCTGAAAGCAATGACCTCGTGTATAAGCCACACCTGCGATTTTTGGCCCAAAACTTAAGCAAAAAAGTGCGGCTTATACATGAGTGTTTACAATAATTAGAAATTAGTCTGTTCACTTGTTCTCAAGGCAACAAGACACAGTTGAGTGCAAGTGAGGAACATCTCCTTAAAATGAATGTTGGGGGAAAACAGAATTAAATAACCCAGGGTACTGAATAGTCTCTTTAAGTTACGCATCTTAAAAAAAAGCCTTATTTAATGCCTCCACTGGCAGCACCTAACACCTAATTAGTTTACAAAGACATTTACACCATTACATGTTATTTCTTGCACAGGGCTCGAAGTATTGAAGGTCAAAGGAAAAAACAGAAGTTGGAGGAAGATGCTGATGGTGCAGGTTTGTAAGGAGTAACCCCACCCCCCTCCCCCATCTAACTGTCCCAGGCTTTTTTCTCTGCACTGTGATTTTATAGCGATAGTCACTTCTCAGAACCAGTATAGTGGACATGATGGGTTAACAAATTCCTTATCTGGCTGACTCATATTTACAGTAATCAAGGTTTTAACCTGAATCTTAAAATGTTACATAAACAATCGATTTCTTTGACAGATGACATAGCCATGGATACAGGTGACGTCATGGACAGTGATGATGCTGATTGGTACAGAGAGGAGGTTGGCAAGGAACCTGACCCTGGTAAGGCATGGTGCCTCGCACTATAAAAAAGGATACCATTTGAAAGGATTACTTCCTTTACTTAGAAAGAGGATGATCCCAGCACAAGAATAATCTTCTTTTTGACGTGGGTCAAACTACAATAGAGCTTATTTTGTGTAATACAAAAGCTTTGTTATTCATTGGCAAAAAACGCTGTCCTTTACAACGACTGGTAAAGGATGTCAAGGTTTTTGATTCTGATTGCTAATATTAGTACATGTAACTACCATACTAGCATTACTATAATTATAGTGTAGTAATTAGATTTTTTTAGCGATTTTATACTTAAATTTACGCATTGTATTTTATTATTATTATTATTATTGATTATTATTATTATTATTATTATTATTATTATGATTATTATTATTATTATTATTATTATTATTATTTGATAAAAAAAGTACGTTTTTTGTTTGTTTGTTCACTGTAGAGCTTTTCCCAAAAGTCTTTAGAAGGAGGCCCAAGGAAGATACGACGAAACTCGGAAAAAAGAGGAGGCACTCGGAAAGAGTTGATAACACAAAAACAACAAAGAAATCCACAAAAGAAACAAAACATCGAAAAACCGAGCAAGAAAGAAAAATCAAGAAATCTGTGAAATTCAAGCCAATCAGAAAGGGAGCTCGTGTGACGAAGGGAAAAAATCTCAAATCGAAGAGAAAGTTAAAAAAATAGTCACAATTACTATCCGAGTACTAACTGAATAATCCAGTGTATAGGTATAGTTAAACTGTTAAGAAATGAATGATATAAAATTCATTTGCCACACGTAGTTTGCATTTATTGTCAATTTAACTTTACATTTTTACAGTTAGAGTGGCCCGTGTCAACTCAATCTTTCTTTGGTTCAAATTTACTTTTCACAGTTAGACTGCCAGTGTCAAATCAATCTTTATTTTGTTTCCAATTTATTTATTGTTCCAATTTTTTTCATTTTTCAATTACACTGGGCCGTGTCAACTCAATGTCGTTTGCATTTGTGGTATTTTTCCCTCAGGGATCGAAGGCCGTAACCTTGGAAACAGCGTTTTTCCTTGTAAGCTTTCTACTCCCTTAAATGTCCACCCAATACAAGTCTGCAGAACTTCAACTTGCGCCTTCTTGCTCTTCTGTTTTGCCAAGCTTGTTTTCCTCAGATATTACGTAAAATCGCTTATTTTAGTAAAAATCTTTCCAGAAATTCTAGAAGAATCTTCTAAATATATTTTCATCATTGTCGCAAAAATACAGTGATTTAGTAGGGTTCAGGCACTTTGATGTTACCAGCATCCGCCATTTGGAGAAATTGCTGCTCTAGCACTCATAGTGATATGGAATGCGTTTTCTGAGCGAGAAATGGTTGAACTGGATTCTGGCATAGAACTGAGCACTGTTTCAAGAAAATAACGAGGAAAACAACAGTGCGGGAAAAGCGTAAAAACTCCCGTTCCTCGGTCTTTCTTTTCTTCTCAACCCCACGACAATGCTTGCAATACAGGCCAGGAAATGCTCTGAATAAATATAAAGATCTCTAACAACTTATTAAATATCTTAAAAGATATTCGGATATTTGCGGAAAGCGGGCCTGAGGCCTCACCTTTACACTGACCTAGTGCTAATTTGAACTCGGTCATTTCCAACTCAAAATCCTCAGTTTTCGCCTTGTTTAATTTTTCAGCAGTTTCAAACCTCCTTAGCAAAATTAGCTGGTGTTACAGCCGCCCACTCTGGTTTTTCTCTTTTCCGGGGGAGGTGGCTGTGACACAGGCTATCACAAAACGTTCTCGGCCAACTATGTCCTAAAACAAGGAACTACACGTTAGTATTTTTTTATACCGGTAGGTGCCGTTTGTATCCACACTGTTGTATTCTTTCCTGAACTGTTTAAGTCACGTTAATGGGATTCAGCGATAGATTTACTTGATCCTTAGATTAGGAACAACGTGTAAGGATTGCTGCCATTTGCAATGATTATAGCCTTTTCATCCCCCGGGGGTACTCCCTTATATGGGCTATACAGGTATGTGCGGCCCCAAAGGGTGAGGTTTTTCAGCCGTTTTGGTCATAAATTGGGTATCGATTTTAGCCATTTTGCCGCCATTTTGGTCACAAATAGGATGTTGACTTTTGCACTCTAGTCTTCATTTGGTTTTTCATTTAAAAGAAGCTACTTCTTCATCACGCCCTTCTTCTCCCATCCGCGCTTTGCCTTCCTCTACCTACGCAGGCTGGATAAAGCTAGCAACAAGAAGAGTTAGGTCATAAATAGGGTATCAAGTTTTTGGTCAGGTCATAAATAGGGTAGGGAAAATCGCAGATTTTGGTCATAAATAGGGTAAGGATTTTGGGAAGCGGGCCGCACACCCCTACCCAAATTTTCTGGGAGTACCCCCTCCCCCGGGTTTCATCCTCACAAATTCACAGTAAAATTTTATTTAATTACATACTTTATTTTACAGCTACGTGTCTTAAAGTCAAAATGATTTCTGGTCGGATGATTTCCTTATCGTGGTAACCTGTGACTGACAAAACTGAAAGTGTAGCCCATAAGAGAGAGTACCTCTACCCCTTCCTGAACTTGGGTGCTTGTCTTAGAGGGTCACTCTAGTAACCGGAATGTTTCCATACAATGAGCCATATTTTTTGCCATTACTCGCTCCTATTATGTACCCCCTGGGATTCGCAATAAATTACTCTGAAAACAAGGTATATGTTTAATTTTAATTCCAGAATGACGATACATTTGGGAGTTAGTAGCAAATGTTTACATTTAACACCACTGCTTGGCATATTGATAAGCCAGTTTTAATATATAATCTTTTCTTAATGCCTCGACACACCATGTTGTTTCATGGTGGATAATAGTATGCTAATTGCAAACTACTGTATGTTGCTTCACAATTTCCACAGGATATACAGCCTAACTAAATAAGTTGTAGAAATAACATGTTGGCCACTGTCAGAAACAATCATCTTTTGAAGCCAAATGACAAGGCAAAGACAATTACTCTACACTAAACAATGCATCTGACCGTGATGTTAGGAAAAACATTCAAGAGCTAGATTCTCTCTAGAAGAATGATAGAAAATGTATGGACAGGTATTGAGAATATAAAGGCTGATCTGACTCTAAGCTTAGGATAAGTAGTTATCATTAACAATATTACATCTGCATTTAAAATTTTCAAACATTTACAGTTTTTTCTATCTCAATTGTTTTTTCGATACTGTCTTGGTGTAGAATTTTCTTCAAAGACTGAGAAAGGTTCTTAGTTACTGATCTAACTGTTTCACAAAATCGTGAACTTACCATAAGACAGCCCCGCAGTCAAAATGCAGAGTACAAGCTTGATAAACATTGACAGTTAAAATAAACAGCTGGCTAGTAATAATGAGGCTTAGCTAACGTTTGGTCAAACTAGAAGTACACTACAAAATTACACTTTAGCATAGATATAAGTAATATGTGAACTATTTTATGACGAAGTGCTCACATAGCCTTAGTGCTTTACAAACACTACATACTACATATACCATTTCTTTAAAGTTAATAGCAAACCTACTGAAATTGACTCATTAAGTAAAAATGTCATTCATTTGAAAAATTCCATCAAATTGAACATTGCATCAAGCCATCTAGACTCTGTTACTCAGCTTCATTGCCTGGAAAACAAAAAAAGAATAAAATTAAGGTCATTGTCGAGAACTGTGGACATACAGTGTAATATAATGTGCTTCTTATGGAGAAAATACAGCCAACAAGTCAACACAACACCATCTGGTTCCCTTCTGCCATATTCTTTATCTTGGAAACCAGACTTCACCTGCTACAAAGATATTCACTTGGTAAAAATGCTCAACCATGAGCTCAACAAAATTTTCACAGACAAAAAAATAGTTATGAGCAAAGGTTTTGTAAAAAATAAATAAAATAAATAAATAAAGGTAACCTTTATTTGAGTGTCAAATGTATCTAGCACTTTCGCACTATTTGGGAATACTTTTTAAGCTAGAATTGGAATTTGGAAGTGTTGGTTTTTGAAGAGAGGGGAAAACCGGAGTACCAGAGAAGAGAACCAACAACAAACTCAATCCACATGTGACGCTGGGCCTGGGAGTCGAACCTGGGACACATTGGTGGAAGGCGAGCACTCTCACCGCTGCGCCATCCCTACTCCCCCAAAGCACAAACAAGTAAAAAATAGAAATAAGAAATAACAACATTTTGGTGATATCGTGACATCAAATTCAAGTTCAAATGGAAAAAGATAAACTGTCAGAAAATTCACTCAAGATTAACATATAATTGCATATGCAGTGTCATGCAAATATTTTTGCTTGAATTAAGTCCCACTGGACATTGAGAGGCAATGATAGTTCTCTGATAAGCAGCATTTTATGCACTAAACAAATTTCAAACTTATTCATACACTGTAATTTGGTTATATCAACTAAGTTGAAAATATAAATTGGCCACCGTAACGAGTTATAAAGCTGACGTTTCGAGCGTTAGCCCTTCGTCATTCGCTCTGACGAAGGGCTAACGCTTGAAACGTCAGCTTTATAACTCGTTACGGTGGCCAATTTACATTTTCAACTTAGTTGATATAACCAAATTACTGTGTTACCCCCACTGACGCAGCACCACAGTTTCTTTAGAAACTTTCACCCTTTATTCATACACTCCCTGAGAATGGAAAACTGTCTGTACAGGTCTTTAGTGCGTTCAGCCATGCATCCATGCAAGTGCCTGAGAGAATAGCCTATATAACTTGCATTAAATATGTTAATCTTGAGCAAATTTTCTGACAGTTTATCTTTCTGCATTTGAACTTGACAAGATGACACAAAAACACCAAAACATTGTTATTTCTTTTTGCTAAGTTTTACTTGTTTATGCTTTGAGTAGAAGTTTTAGAAAATAATACGTTATTTTTGTTGATGGGCTCACAAAATGTGTAGGCCCTTAGATCATGATAGCATTTTTGCATCAAATGAAACTGTTGTGCCATATATCAATAAAAATTCATATTTCATTTGGTACAAAACTGCAAGGTACCAACTACTGGGGAAATTTCACAAATTTTATACTGTTGATAGAGAATTTCTTCTAAGTTTTCTTTTTACTGAATATCAAGTACTTTCTATTCTTACCTTGCTGATATCAATGCCAGTTAGTGCCTCCACTGATTTAGGCAAATTGGCGACAATCCCCAGGATTTCCCCAGTTATTTTACTAGCTCCAAGGTCACCCTTGCCATTTGAAACCATCACAATCTTCTTACACTGAGCAAGTGGTGCTGCAACTTCTGCTGCAATCTGAAAAAGCAAAATCATGAACACAATTTGTCTACCAAATCAGGGTTGTAGTTAGAAATTTTAATAGATGGAAGAATATGTTTAATAGGCGGAATCTTTTATCTAGCAAGCGAAGCGAGTGGCCAACGGCCACAAGCCTCTAGGGGGGTTCGGGGGCATGCCCCCCGGAAAATTTTGGACATGTA
>OMLO01005817.1_pt1 | contig 10369 bp, 5 predicted proteins | sample 1674811 | NCBI WGS metagenome assembly OMLO01 (sample SAMN06265003, study PRJEB25207) | coral metagenome | isolation source: Coral host | place: Mexico:La Bocana,Puerto Morelos, Mexico | collected 2008-11-13
TTTATAACTCGTTACGGTGGCCAATTTACATTTTCAACTTAGTTGATATAACCAAATTACCTTGTTGCCCCCACCGATGCAGCACCACAGTTTCTTTAGAAACTTTCACCCTTTATTCAGTGGAATTATTGGTTTTCTCATCATAAATTGAGAGTACATGTAGGTGTTGTATACGAAAAGTCTTGAGTAGTAATGTGAAATTTTGACCGTTTCAGTTTCAGGTATCAATAGTGTATGACACAAAGCTTGGTAAATTGTCCCTTACCAACTGTCTTTACTACAGGGCCTAAGGAATAGACATCGAAATTACCACACAAATAGCTGCAAGAAAATTAACAACTTTGACATGACCAGTCATCGACATGCGTTAATACAAAAACTAAAACGGCAAAAATGCTTGGATTATTGTAGCAAGAGAAAACAAGGCACAACATAAACAAAACATATATAAACAAAAACCAGCTTCTTCCTACCCTGACTCCATTCCTCTCGTCACAGACCTGCTCCCTGCAGAGGAACTCCGTGAGCCTGGAGCCGAGTTTCTCGATGAAGGCCTGGGTACAAGAGGGGGCAGGTTGATCTCTCGCAGTGTATCACCTATTCTAAGTGCGGTGCTTGCTTCAGCTTCTGTCTTGTGCGCGGTATCATTTGTGACGTACGAAAACTCTCTGCCACTGTTTGGGCGAGTTAATGTGCGACTTGATGAGCCGGACCGAGACCTCTGCAGCAGCGGTGGTTCGTAGTCATGTTGGCCTATAAATTGTACGAAAGTGAGCGGAAAAAGAAACTTAATTCGTTGGCTAAATCCAGTCAGCAAGCGCAAGGTTTTTCGAGTAAATTAGTGGCCTTAATTACTAATTTTTATATACCGAGCTTGAGGGACGCACTAGAAGATTATTACCTGGGGTCTTCTCATACGGCCCGAGTGAAGCCGCGAGGTCTGTACAAGAATCATCAAGGTCAATGTTCTCCTTGTGTGTTCTCGAACTCCGTGAAGCGATAGTTGATCAGAAGTTTCTAATATCACACTTATTAATGTTTTACTGAAAAGACTATTTGGCTAAAATTGCAATTTTCTTGTCTCGTTCGTGTACAATAATACATCGGTGTTCGCTTTGGTCTTACGCTTTATGAACACTCTACCAGGCCAGAACAGCCAATGTTTTCCGATTGCCACAAACTTTGATGTCGTTGGCCATAACGTTAATTGGTCGCAATTTTAGCGCTCCTTACGGCTTCTACATCAAGAACCTAAAATGTCCTCCGTAAAAGCTCTACGCAACCGAGTTTGACCCAGTTTTACTCGGTTGAAAGACCGCTGAAGTGGTAGGAGTGGGTACGGAGGGCTTACGAAAATAATAGACCAATTTCGATATATTAAAATTCAGCCTTAAACAATAGACCTAAGCACGAGGCTCTGGGGAATAAACCCCACAAACTCTGCAGTTATTCCCCAGGGCCTTGTGCTGAGGTCTATTGTCTTGGCTGAATTTTAATATATCGAAATTGGCCTATTGAAGCTAGAGAGACTGTAGGTGGATACAAAGGTTTCAGGGTTACCCTAGCGGATGCAGTTAGAAATTCGTAGAATGGTCAAAAAGTTACATGAACAAACGTGGGTCAATTTGGTGTATGATTTTATCCATTTCTAGCCTAACTCACTTGTTCTCCGGTATGGATGAACTGGAGGCCTTCCTAACTGACCAGCATTAGCAAGGCCTTGACTTCGACGAGGTACATGACCGACAGCTACATTACATGTTAAAAAAAAAAACAAAAAACGAATGAAAAGGTTGAAGGGATACACAATCCATACACGATTAAACGGGTCAGCGAGAGCGTAAGCACGCAAGAACACAATATTAGCGCCTAGCTGACCACTCTCGTCACAAGATTTGCATAACATCGTCGTGTTTGCAGCTTCTATTGCGGCTTTACTACAGTGCGATATGACTAACAGCAATGCAGTCTACACAACCGTACGAGGAGGCTAGCGACACCTAATTGTTACAGCCATAACAGTGATTTCGTACCTTGCAAATCAGAGAAGAACTGCTCGTGGATAACAAAGTTATTGGCCTGAAAAGAGGACACTTAGTCAGCATTTGCCTACCAAATGTTATTTAGGAACAGCCCTAGCCACGCGTGCATAAATTTTAAAAGGCTGTTCACAGTAAACCTTATTCTAATCAATCGTAAATCCTGCTAAAAGTCAAATCAGAAACTTAAAAATCCAAATACTTCACCTTACCCACAACAGCTCTATTCACAGTTAAATCAAAACCATAGTTTAAAGATTCTTCATTTCAGTAGATGAATAGACTGAGGTATGTGAACTGAGTTGGAACATTTGTACTTTGAGACCAGGGTAACAATTCTATGAAAATTTCCATTGATTACTGACTTCTGACCGACCTGTGGTATAGCATTCTTTAATCCATAGTACTTCTTCAGAAAAGAGACAAACTTATGAGACGGTCTGTCTATAGCCACCTGGTGTGCCATTCTACCCTCCACCTAAAATGAAATATCATAATAAATGCAAGTGTAAGAGGTTTGTTACAACAACAAAAGTTACATGTTCAAATTATTTCAAAAAGACTTAACATTCCCTGACATAACTAGACGGTTACAGTTATGTTTACAATCATGAGGGACACTCATAAAGCTCCAGACAAATAAAAAACTCTCTACATTACCCGAGTATCGGACTTTTCCTCTTCTAAAAAGGTGTACTCAGGCTACTTTCTACACATATTTAGAGCGAATTTTATTTGAGCTTCATAAAACCAAAACCACACCTATTACTTACCAACTAAACTACTCAGCTAATCTCAGACTGTAGTAAAACCCAAACCAAAGTAATTACCTAATTACTTTTAACACTCAATTGAAACTGCTCTATATGAAATACACTACAATCAAGTAATAATACATGTATTACCTTCAGCATGTGCTCAAACATCTTCTTGCCACACCCTGTTCTTTGACGAGACTCATGAATGTAGAAATCCAACACACACAAGGGATTAACTTCATACTGCACACTTTGCATGTCCTGATGATATAAGCAGAGCATAGATACAGTACTTTTGTATAACCTTACAGGCTTTGAAAGACTGATCACTTGACATGATAGTGTTCATAATATTGGCAGAGGCATTATCTTCCCCCATAGTTCGCACCTATATTTTCTCTATCAGCCCATAGTGCCAATCCTCTGAAAATAACCAGATGAATAGTACTTCTCCATGAAAATGCAGGTTAGAAGAAATAAAGAATTTAAATTTTATTAAGTGTGTTTTTGGCTGTTTTCTTTTTCAAGTTTTGCATTTGGCAGTCACAACTTTCATCTAATTCAATGTCATTTTTGAGCTGACATGCACAAGAACATTACCGGTAGGTGGTGAACAATCAAATACAAAAGAGTGTCTACGTCTTGAAACTCTCAGTCTTATAATTGCCCCTTGGAAATTTGAGGTTCTTAAAACTAGAATATTAATTTTGTTTTAAGAACACCAAATTTCCCTGGGCCAATTTTCAGCCTCACCAGAAACACTCTATTAAAGTTGAGGATGGTGCCTACTTACATGTAAGATAGAGTTCATATTTTACCTTCAAATTTTGCAGTTATCTAGATTTGTTCAGTGCACCTATGGCTCTAAAAACCATCTCAGACTAAAATGTGTACAATGTTATTATAACAATTATTCCAAACGGAAATATGAAAATTCAGCCACCTTCATTGGCATGCCTTTTTCGACTACACAGCATTCAGTCATTTTGTATTCATTTGTTTTTTTTTGCAGAGGATGGCCATGAAATGTACTGGTACTAAGATTTATACAACAAATGTACACACCGATGTTTTGGTCATTTGACCTTTTGTTTAGTGGCAATCTCAGTGCTGTTGTCTCTGTGGCTTGCATAAGCTCCCTAAATAATACATACTATTGGGAAAGTGATTGTACTGTATATTGGAAGGCCTCAAGTCAAAACATTTCTTTTAAATTAGTGCATGTTACATGTTGAATGTACAAGTCACACATGTATACACAATGTGGATTGCTATAATTACATAGTTTTATATAAATAGACAGTCATTACATTGGAATACACACCAGTAAAAAGAGCTTCTTATGACCAACTTTTAGAATCCCCACGGCTGCTCCTAAAGCACTAAAGGCAAGACAAAAAATGCATTATTCCTACTATGAAACATATGCAGCTATATATGTAATACCATATATGTACATGTCATCATCATTTATCCATTCTCCAAGTGGAGAATTGGGCCGTAAGCTCTCTGCCTCCAGGCTGTTCTGTCCTCCGCAGCCGATGCTGCTGTTGCCCATGTTCTTAAACCTTCCTTTTCCAGCTCCCTTTTGACAGTCCTTCTCCAGGTCTCGCGTGGTGGTCCCCGTTTCCATTTGCCTTCGGGTACTACTGCCTTCATGTACATGTACTACTGGTATATATAATACATGTATATAACTATTATAGCTGTCATATGTCCCATAGCACAAGAAGAATTGATAATGAGCCTACAACTGTACACAAATAAACACAAGGACTTCCATAAACAGTTGGCTTGCAATAATTATTGTCTTGTAAATTCTAATTCATGACATAGTCAATCATCTACAGACCACCAAAAAGGTTTGGCTATTGCTTGTAAATACAGTCCTTGGAACAATTAGAAAATTCACAGAGAGTTTCTGACACTGAAACACTCTATTTTCCACTCCTTACCCTACCTCCCCCACCCTTTGGTACAAGACAACTATATTGCTGTGAGAAAAAGGACTCACCTGTTTGCTGATGGATCCTTCATAATGTAAAGCCTGTGGTCTGAATGTTGGAGTTTTACTGCACTGGTGATAGGTGCTCGCAAACCTTGAGCCTGGAAAGATTCGTCATTGATAAAAATGTAAATTATAGTAAAGTAGAGTTTTCTTTTACTAACTTAATTGTACTACGTTTTGTGACTAATTACAAGAATTAAATTAGCAATTACATGGTTTTGCCATCATATCCCTAGGAAGATAGGCCATAGTCTGTGATGTAAAATGGATGTCACTGAAATATCTGGAGCTGCACACTGTATAGATCTGCAGCATGGTTGGAACCCTAGGCTCAATATCTGTATTAGATATTATGGCTTGCAAACAGGATCAGTATTCATGAATGAATAATCCTTCTTTCCCCCTCGTAATGTGCTGCTTGGCATCCTAAGGACTGATGCCGAAGCAAGTATAGGAACTCATAGCTTGCATTAACCGAAGTTTGGGGCAGTATACATTAAACAGAGGGAAGAGGGATGTGCGGGGGGAGGGGTATAAAGTAAAAGAAATTAACATACATGTTTTTATGATACCTTGGAAATTTACAAGTTATTTAGTCAAGGTATACTGACACCCCCTCTATCCTTGCCATGACAAACCCTCCACTGCTGGGAGGCAATGTGTTCAATAAACTGTTAAAGAACAAAACTGTCCAATAAAATAAAAGGAAGTAGTGAACATAAGTCATGCAATTCTTCCAATATTTTAAAACAACAAGTAAATTAACTCACCCTTGTGGAAGCATCACCCATCTTATCAATCACTGTTTTGAGTTGAGCTTGCTTGTTTGTAAATTCATACCTTTCAACCAAAACATTTGTTAATAAGCTCATCTCACCAAGAAAATTTCACAGGCAGCCCAAACTCATGATGTAAGGAGCAATGTTTCTTTTTTACTTTTATGCCAATGTTCAGGGTGATGTGAGATACACAGCCGTCATATACTTGTACTAATACATAATGAAAGGGCACTCTAGAATTCAGTGTCCAGTGTCCAGCCCTGTCTCTCTTCTAGATGTAGTCAATTGATAAAAATCAATGATGGAAATCAGTCGATTCAATCAATATCAATCGGGATCGATTTACATTGGCAATTGTTGACTATTGATAACCCCCCAAAAAATTTCTTTATCAATTGCTATCAATTGGCAAAAATCGATAACAATCAATAACTCCTGCCTTCAGGATTATTGATTGACACCAATTTTTCAAAAAAAAAAAATGATATGTCGCCTTATATGTCACGTTTACCTGAACGTTCGCAAAGAAATATAAAGATAACTCCTCGCATCGTAAGCTTGGGCCACCTGTGTCAAAGGTAAGTTTATGCAATACGTGCAGTAAGTTACATTGATAATATACAGATAACCTTACATACACATATCAGCAACAATTACATACGTTAATAGCAGCCAATTATTGCGCAATTTAAGAAACAAGATTTTACGATTAATCGTACCTGTCATTATTCACTCGAGCCCGAAATGGTGCCAACTTATCGTCAACGATTGTGATGGAATCAGGTAGCAATTCGTTGATGTTAAAGGAGAACTCCATCGTAAAACATTCAGATCAATACCGGAAACGCAACAGCTGTGTCACACGTGCAAAATCCAAGCATGATTTCTCACACAACTGAATGATTTCTTTCACATTATTTTCGATCCCAATTTCCAGTGAGCTTATTGACATACAGCTGGTCTTCGCCGGCCATAGCGACCAATATCTTGCTGACTCTAGCTGGCTTCTTTTTCTCCGTTCGAAATTCTTCGGCCCTTTTTAATTTGACGAAAATGTTCACAAAGCTCAGAAGAATTTTAGAGACTAGATCGCTCCTCTTTTAGGCGTCCCAAAGTCAGATTACCGCCTTCTTTGAGCGAAAACAAATATCTTTTGAGATCTTTAGCAACGGTTGTCAACGCAGGCTACATTACCCGTCCAGCAGTCGAACAATTGCGCATAAATGTGTTATGTACTTGTAATGAAATGACTCATATTTTCGTTAAAGAATTTTCTTCTCAGCCATATCGTTGGAAGAACTTGCAGCTAAAGCATTTTCACAGCCTCTGATTTTTTTAATGCGCCAAAAAAAATCGAGCGCGAATTACGCGGGGTTCGGGGCAACGAGGCCAGCGGTGCGAGCCAAACGAGGAATCAGTCCCCACCCCCTACATATGGAAACCAGTGATCTTTGCAGTCATGTGATCGTTGCGACAACGATATGATCGGTGACTAAGGAGGACACTGTTGTCTCACGATAACTCGAACTCACGCTAGTAGAACCAAAATCGATTTCAGGCTGCTGGATTTCCACTTTACCATTTGTTTCCCATAACTCAAACCGTATTCAGTTCCCTTAAAGGTTCGAGCTATCGAGAATTGATTGTATTAATTTATTTTTGATAGACCATCAGCGGCAAAGATGAAGTTACTAGTGTCTCTGTTGCTTTTTCCCTAACGGTGGATCCGCGCTGGAGTCAGTGTAGAATGGCGAGCCACAGTTACTTTTGACCACCTGGGCTGGTTAACCAGTGGTTCCTCAAACAAGGAATACATCACAGGATTTTACCGCAATAACAGCGGGGGTAGCAATGAAATGACTTACTTACTGGAGAAGGCCAAATGCTGAAAAGCAAAAGCACCTTATCAGAACAGCCTATCCCATTGTATTTTTGCCAATAGGTGAGGCACACTCGCGCCGATCAGCATTTAATAAACTTGTCTCTTTTGAGTTCTTTAATTTCAGTTTTAAACTACATAGTTGCAATTTAGCGTATTTCACACATTTCTATACTACAATCGATTTGACTGTCCCTTATTTTTCTGTGAGAGGAAACTAGAACGATTAATTAAAATAATAAAAATAATAAAAATAATAATTGTCTTTACCCTAATTTTTTTACAGTATAACCCTTTTATTTTGTTCCTTGGCGATATTCCTTTTCATTTACTTTTTCATTTTTTCCTTGGCGATATTCCTTTTCATTTACCTTTTTATTTTTCAGTAGCAAATGAAATTTAACAAGAAATAAAATGCAAACAGCGGCAACAAATTTAACACATGAACTACGCATGGCTTGGAACAACAATCTAAAATTTTCTTGATGTTTCGCATGTTACAGCACGCATCTTCAAACCATGCGTAGTTCATGTGTTATGTTTGTTGCCGCTGTTTGCATTTTATCTCTTGTTAAATTGAAGTGGCCAAAGAACAAGAGCAAATAAAATGCTTGAAGTGAAATCTTTGAATTGTAGCCCCGTTTGAGTGACTCAAATGCAATTAATAATAATAATAATAATATTAATAATAATAATAATAATAATAATAATAATAATAACAATAATTTAACAATGAATAAATGCGGTTAGCCTTACATACGTAAGCCTCATCCCTGCCCTGAGGGACTCATCAGAGACCTTTCAGCTAACTCGTCAAATAGCCTATTCAGTTTGTTTGTATCAGCTGAAAAGCTCAAACTATTGGGTAGTGTGTCCAAGAGGTTATTTCCTACAAGGAACTGTATCGCACCTCAGATAATTGGCTTTACAATATAGAAGTGGGTAAATGCTACAAGCCATCCGCACTCCCCAGCATTTACAAAATATGTGTTACCGACATCACAGTCTCGTTTGATAATAAGGGACTAAGTAGCTGTGATCCTGGATATTATATAGCTTTATATGACAGCGATCTTTTGGTTTACCGCACTGAGAGGATTCAATGCTGTAAAATGCATCAAAGTGAGTTTTAATTTCAACATTTCTCTAATACTTTGTAACTGAAAAGCAAGAAACTGCAACCCTTATCCACCATAGTAGACAACGCTCAGCTTGCGTTTGCAACCCTAATCTAGACTGGGCGCCCAACCACCCAACCACCCTACCTTATCCCTGGTGAGGGGAGGGCAGGCTGTACGCCTAAGCAACGGCACCACAATTGTCATGGCTACTTCTTTTCAAGATTGAAGATTTTCTTTAAGGGTGTTTTTAAGTTTAAACTGAGCTGTCTGTAGTATAGAACTCTCAATGGAGGACTGTAAATGTCTCTTTCAATAAATTTCAAATTCCGAGGTCCAAGCCGTAATGCTTACACTCTTTTAGCCCTCATAATAACTGTTCTTAATGATTTAATTGTTTAATAATGACTTATTTCATAATGTTAATATCCTCCTCCTCTTTGAACAAAGTATAATAATTGACATGTCATTCTAAAAAAAAATCTGTCAAAGGGAACTTAACATTTGCTTTCTCTTGTTTTGCTTCGTCACTTAATATATGTGTGGCCAAAAAGAACAGTTACCATACTCGAACCATGAGCACCTGACATTTTTTGTACATTTTGTAGTAAGTAAAGCATGAAGATTGGCAACGATAATTGATGCTTGTCAGGTCTTCATTCGTTGTATTTCAGTCCCTGCTGCAGCTCCACCCATCATTGTAGGTGAGACATGTTCAAACTTCTTGCATTTGATCGAGATTGTAAATTTGCGACGAATGATTTTATTTAGTGCTGACTTTTTACTGCCGTTATGTTCCCATGTTAAGGAGGCGAAGAATTTGAAAAATGGACAGATGATGTTGCGATGCTGTAGAATATGAGTGAAAATCATCTTTTGTCATTTTTTAGTGCATAGTATTTGCTAGATACATGAATTATTTGCAGCTATCTAGCATAAACATAGGGCTACCTCTGTCATTACTCAGGTAGATTATACTTGATATTAACGGTTAAAATGGTGTCCCATTATGGATAAAGACCCATTAACTGGAATAACCAGAACAAAGAATTCATGGTGCAGCAAGTGGTAATTCAACCATTCTTCCTATAACGTTCTTTTCTTTTCCTTTTCTTTCAGTCGCATTTCCACAGAAAATGTCACCATTCCCTTATTACTCGACGAAAAAGGGTCTACCTAATATTTAAAGTTGTCGATCACTTAAGTGATTTAATTAATTCTATTCCAAGAATGATTTAACGCTGTTGGTATTATTAAAATGAGCTGTTCCAAAGTAAACTAAGAAACGAGTGCAACATCGATTGCTTGCTTGATCTTTACTAAAACCTGTGACCACTTAGAGTTTTCTCGTAAGGTTACTTTAACTGTAGCCACTTTGCCAAAACCTAGCGACAGAGACTTACACAGAGTAATATTTCCCAGCGGCTATGACTTCCTCAGAGGCACTCCACTTGGCTAAATTAACAACACTGGCTGATAGGAGAAAGTACTTGCGTTAAAAGGTTATGGATAACATGAAGCAGAGTGATCAACATCTCCGTGTTTCCCTTGCTACCTTAACCCGTTGTAAAGACTTGTCATTACAAAGAACAACTCCGCGGGAATTTGACTTCTTTAAATTCTTAATAAATTGTTGAATCAGGAGAGCTAAGGAATTTTTTTACATATAAATATTTCAATTAGTATTGTGCGGTATTAGATTAGTTCGATTTATTAACCCTTTCACTGCCAAGGACGTATATATACGTCCAATAGGGTCATGCACTTTGTACCACTTGTGACGTCATC
>OMLO01005818.1_pt1 | contig 10368 bp, 2 predicted proteins | sample 1674811 | NCBI WGS metagenome assembly OMLO01 (sample SAMN06265003, study PRJEB25207) | coral metagenome | isolation source: Coral host | place: Mexico:La Bocana,Puerto Morelos, Mexico | collected 2008-11-13
TTTATTTGAAACGGGAAGTCATTTTGTTTTTCTTCGGCTGCTCAGAGGTGAATAGTACTTGGCTAATCACCTCCGAGGTAGCCAATCAGCACGCGCAAAAAGCACAATTCACTTGTGTGGTATATACTAATTAACAATTATTCACCGAAGTGGAGGTGAATAGTGGTGGACACTGATGTGAGTAATTGTTTTAGTATGTACATGTACCACACAAGCTGAATAACTAGCGGACCAAAGAGTAACTTTATTTGAAACGGGAAGCCATTTAGTTTTTCTTCGGCTGCTCAGAGGTGAATAGTACTTGACTAATCACCTCTGAACTAGCCAATTGGAATGTGCGAAAAGCAGTATTCACTTGTGTGGTATATCCCAGCAACAAATATCACCAAACACCTCAGACAATCATCTCAACCCTAAAAAAGATTTCTGAAGAATAGCGAAAATTTCCAAAGACTTTTGAAGATTTCCGAAGATTGCCAAAGATAACCGAAGATTGCCAAAGATTACTAAAAGCGTGTGGGCGAAGATAAGCAAAGATAACTGAGGATTGTTAAAGGTCCCTTACAGCTTGCGGGCGACTTTCAAAAATTGTTGGAGGTTTTGTAGTATTTTTAATTCCAGGCACACTGGAGCCTGCGTAAGGAAATAATGTTTAGACAGAGACCTTAAATAGTATGTGTTCAGGTGTATCATTAACAACAAGTCACGTGATTATTCTCATGCAATTTGAAATAAATATGTGCTACTACCGGTAATCAGCCTTATGTGCCTCCTAGGCGCGAAGAGGATTATCTTATCTTACTACCGGTAAATTCTTCAGATTGTAGCAAAATTTTGTTAGCCTTATTTACTCTAATTTTCACAAGATATTTTTTCTAAATTTCACAAGAATGATCATGTAATTGCTTATACAGATACTGTGTTCAAACGAAATTAATAGAGGGAAACCCAAAGACCTTTGTGGCATGTTTTTATTTGGTTTTTTGGCTTTCACTGTGTGCAAAACACAATTAGGGGTTTGCTTCAGTCTGGGCATCTTAAGAACTAATAGAAATGTTTTCAGTACTTAATTCATATATTAACATAGACTTTGAGTGCAAAACAAAGATTGCAGCATCCAACATAGACCTGTTCCTTTGAGCTTTGCCTACACTGTTTCCAAAGTGTTATTTCTTGTTTCTGCTACTGAAGAGAAAGGGTGGCTGCGGCGATCAGTTTGCCACTTCACGGCTCACATTTTAGTGAGAAGTAGGAAAGAGAATACCTCTGGAACCAGAGTAAAGATAGTTTGCCAGTCTTTATAACCATACCCCTTTGTAAACTATGCTTTGATCAAAGTTGAACTTTAAAGTGAGTTTTTGCCACCCGAATTAGAGACAATCATTTATGGGAAAAGTAACATTGAGAATGTGGACTTACTGTTTCAGGGTGGTATCAGCTTTGTAGCGGTGAAAGGAAGTGTCAGGATTTACTACAAACAACAGCAGTATGTGAGACAAGCTCAGAGAATAGTCAAAAACTACGGTGAAGAGTGAACATGCTGGCTGGCTGATGTCTGTCAGTTCATCACATAGTAATCTACATGAATGTACAATAGCAGGTTTTCACAGATTTCAGACTCTGCTTATCATGGAAACTTTTCCGGGGGATTGCCTTTCCCATTATTCAAATTTGAGTTAGATGTTTTTTTTTTATTACTAAGTGGATTAGCACTCTGAGCAGAGTTATTAGTTTCTATATTTCGTTGCATTGGCAGGCAACTGAAACACTTAGCTAAATTAAATTATCAACTGGTAGATTAACTGCTAAAGTGAAAGCTCGTGTTACAAGCATATGTCCTAAACTGGACTGATGTACCTAAAATCAGCTTTTCAAACATGCTCTGGAGGTAAACACTCTCATTAGCTTTGGAATGATTAGCTATGCAGGTAAGGTACATGTAACATTCTTTATTGTTTTTAATTTGTTAGCCAAGATGTGATAATGATTATAGTTTTCATATCCACTGAAACAGAACTGAACTCGAACTCAGTCTTTTAACTTCTCTCATTGGTGCTTGGCTGCAAAGGACTGGGTCCATGGAGTTAAGCTGCAATTATCAGGGACATGAATATGTTGTAGTTAAAAATTAAATTCAGGTAAAAATAATTTTAACCTAGTTTGATTCTCAATTTCCTTTGTCTTCTAACCCTAATTATTCATAATAAATGAATAAGTAGGGTTAAGAGACAGGAATTTAATTTTGACCTGAATTTAATTTTTAACTACAACATATACAATCTCTTTGTGAAGGACATTCTGATACACTTAGCATGTTACAAAAATTTTCCGATAGCTAGATTTTGTATAAGTGGAAAGTCTAACGGTTTGTAGACATCCATCTTTAGTCACGTTACAAAAATGTCATTCTATTTTTGCACTTTTCTGTCGTCACACTTTACAAGTCAGAGAATGGACTACTGCGGTTGCTTCTAATGTCGTGCAATTAGGGTTTCAGAGTAAATCAAAGCAAGAATTAGATGCTACCGTGATTAGTACTATGTAACCTGTTTGTGTTTGCTTTATGTCTTGATATGAATAGTGGAGCGTCTTATGGTGTTTTGACGGAGGAGGGAGGGTGTAGATGGGTGTGTTAAGGCACCATCATTCGCTTATGCTGCATGTCCCCCAGTTAATATCCTTCAAGGGTCACTCAGGGAACGTCTACAGGCAGGCCACCTGACAGCCCTGAGCCAAATCGAGGATTGTCAATACCGGATTTTAACGTTTTATGTTTTGAGCTATTTTTACTGGATTCACATTTGCTTTGGCATGACTGCTAACTGGCATCAGTCTCTCATCCTTAAGAATGAGACCAAAATCAATCACGACTCGGTTGCACTCAGTCTCCCTCGCTTTGGCTACAAGTATTTGCTTTATCTATGTCGAGTATTGATTTGTTCCCTGGTTTATCTGTCTACTTTTTCATTGATAGTTAGTTTTACGACACTCAATTGAAAACTGCTCTGAAGCTTATCTTATAACACTATAATTGTTCAGGAAATAAGGATTACTGAGGGTTATTTACTAGTAACCCCTTAAAAAGTTTAATTTTAATTTTATGCTTTCCACGAACACTTAAAGTTCAAAACTCAATAGCTTGGAAACTGTGTCAAATGAACAATATCTGAACTATTTCTTTCTCCAAGCTTAAACAGTTCAGTTTGTAGACGGCATCTTTTTCTACAAATGGCGGCCCCATAAAAAGAAGCCGTTTGTTTAGTTTGAACTTCGTAGTGACGGAGTGACCGTGTAATTAGAAATAGCTGAGACAGGGGATTTCACATACTTTCACTTCGAAAGTTTTCTGACTTGCATTGACGTCCGAAAATTGCACCCGAGATTTTAAACATATACGAACAATTTCAGTTAGTTTTTTACTGTTCTATATTGTAGAATTGTTGAAGAAAGTAGCAATAAATCGTTTATATACTATTGTGTACACGACTTGTCTCTTTGGAGTGAAAAGTGTCAGGTTTGTGCAGATTTGAGCGTATGGGTGTTAATCGTTTCATCAAAAATACCTGAAATCTCTTTTGCCAAAAAAATTTTTTCCTGCAACAACATTACACTACATACACAAATTATCTACTAAATACTAAATACTAATACAGCTTACAATACAGTTTATTAATATCTTGCATATCCTTAAAGGCAGTGGCTACAATAGATGACTTTCTTACATATTTATTTGTAACTTGGATTTTTATTTCTCAATTTTAATTCTATTTGTCAGGATCGGGAAGAAGGCATCGAAATAAAACTATTGTTTGATTTAGTCCAAGTCATCAGTCACGCCATGTTATTCCATTTTTATGGAGATTGATCGTATCTCCGTTTCTGGAGTTCCACCAGTGAAGTGAAAAGAGACCAAGAAAGCTGAACTTTAGGACAGGTAGCAAAGAGATGGGTTAACGTTTGTTTTTGCCACAGAGGTGACATCTATCATGTTCCTTAATTGAATCTCGGTCGGTGATTTTCGGCAAAAAGCGAGAACCTGATGTGTGACTCATGTGTGCGTGTGTGTGTCATGGTGAAGGGACTTCCGCAACTTCAACGTGATTTTTTTAGCGGCTTATCAACTGGAAGGTAACCCGCGCTGTAGCGAATTTGAATTCTGATATTTCATATATTTGGGGTCCTTCTTTGAGGGTATGATAAGCTTGCAAGCTTGAACAGTTCAAACTACTTTCCGCTAATAAAGAAAACTGTGAATTATGTGACTACAGTCTTCGAGTCTGTTTTAGCATCGAGCAGACAGTTTAACTCAGTCGAGCCAAAGCAAAACAAAAGTAGTATTAGTATCTATTCACTCAGCCTCCTGCTAAATTTGAGGGCTGTGTGAAAAGCACGAGTGTGTACTCGTCACGCGTTCTTGTTCGTTTGGAGGGAAGATTGCGTGACGAACCTAAAGTCTATGTGCAGGCGAATACGTCTGTGTGCTGGCATTTGGTGGTCTTCAGTTTAAGTGTGTGATGAGTGATAGTTTTTATCAAGAGAAACTAGTAATCCCAGAAAGTGTCAAAAGCGCCGATTTTCGCGAGCGAATCCGCGAGCCAGAGTTGGTCCCCAATCCTACTCCACTCATCTCGTGCAACCATTAGCCGTGCAAAGATGAGCAAAAAGACGAAATTGAAGCCGAAAAGTGAGGACCATATTGGATCAAAGAAACACACACACGACTTCACAAGTGGCGAAATAGTGCAAATTCGCGCCCAACTGCTGGCCTGGTATGACAAAAACCACAGAAAGCTTCCTTGGAGGGACCGATTGTCTCAAACGGTTCCAAACGAGCGTGCATACGCTATATGGGTGTCTGAAATCATGCTGCAACAAACACAGGTCGCTACTGTGAAGGATTATTACACTCGCTGGATGGAGAAATGGCCGACTGTTGAACACTTGTCACGAGCGAGTTTGGAAGAAGTGAATGAGATGTGGTCTGGACTTGGTTATTATTCGCGGGCAAAGAGACTCCACGAGGGAGCTAAGAAGGTCAGTTGCAACATTGTGTGGGTTTGTTGCATTTTGAATTAAAGGATGTAATCCATTTTGCTAGACCAGAAAACCAGTGAAAAAGTTGGGGATGAGTCTATTTCACTAAGAAAAGATAAGCAAGTACAAAATGAAGCTCCTCAAAATTGTATAATTCCCGGGGTAACATTGTTTGATCACGTGAACGGGTCATGGTAAAGTCTGCATATAGACCAAGGGGCCCACCAGGCTGGAGCTTATCCCGGTCTCCGTAGCATGAAGCGACTACGAATATTGTACTCCCCCCTGGATGGGATGCAAGTCCAAGTCCGCAGGTTTACCCCCAGTATTAATTCACCGATACCCATTTGTACATCTGGGTTGAGGGAGGCACTCTGAAAAGACAACAGGGCTTGAGCCTGGATTGCTTGATCCAGAGCCAAGCGCACTAACCACTGTGCCTCCTGATCAGGTCATGGGTGTACTCTGTATACAGGTGTCCACCAGGGTTTTCAAAGTGAAATAACTGGATAAGGTAGGTGGAGCACTATTCGGATGTCATGACAGCCATGCGTGCTGGGGTGTCAGTTATCCAATCCTACTGAAGGGTGATTTTGTTGGACTGCACACTTTATTGCTGCATACTGTAACACTTTTCATTCCATTGACACTATTCCATTGGCTACCAACTTCATTTAAGGTGGCCGAACACAGTTTTCGCGCGCGCTTTCGCTGATGTGATTCAGCGTGCGCACAAGGATTGCAAAAACAAACATGTCGGCTTTTGTATGTTAGCGAAAGAACCCAGTTAAATGCAGCGCATGTGCAGCTGCTCGAAAAAATTGAGACCGATTGCTTTTGAAGAAATCTGCCAATTTCTAATGATCCAGTCGTAAGAATTTCAAGAAATTTGGCAAAACAATAGTTCAGAAACCATGTAAATGATCTATCGCAAAAATTCTGAATTTTGACATAGGGAACTTTTAACAAACAGTGAAAACGATTTATGAAGAATTACGAAAATCGCCTATGTCAAAATTTTATTGAAACAGTGTTGACAGAAGGGATTTAATGTCAATTCGTAGTGGGCAAATGATGAAAACAATCTATTGACTGAATTTTTTTTAAATAAAAAAAACCATTTTTTATGCCTTGTTTTTAACTAGCCCCATTGCCATGGCAACAGCTCACACCTTAACCAAAATGCGAGAATAAACTCTTCTGTGGTTAATCTTGACTCTTGCAAAAAACGGGCGCCAAAGGATAAATAGCTTTAAAAGTAATGGTGAATTAGGTATAGGCTCTTGAAAACTGTGTTCGGCCACCTTAATTTAAGGTCATTCCACTGAAATAGAACCTGCAATGAGATATTTCTGTCAAATTTTGCCTACCGATTAATTATATCATAGGAACTTAAATTTTGAAATAAAAATGAAGGGTCCCCATGTTCGTTTAGGAACAACAGCACCTTGTTTGTACTTTATAAATCCTCCTAATAGCACCATGATTATAGTCACAATAACATGCTTAATTCATGTTTCCCACAATTGCTTCTTGTTCTACAATGAGAATTGGGCCATATTTATTTTACATAGAGAAATTTATTATTCAATTGAAAACAACAGAAAAAATAATTAAGTGAAGATCATTTGGGTTACTGTTTAGTTTTGCTACTGCGAAGTTAATCGTGAATAGTCACCACACTCATTTTCGAAGAAATGACGATTTGCTTCTGTAGCGGGGTCCAGTCATAAAGAAAAAGCTGCCATTTTCTAATGGGCGTGCGCTAATCACGTGTGAAATTGTGTGCAGTAGGGGATGCGCAGTGCAATACTGGGGAATGACCTTAACTGTAACAACGTTAATCGACTACAATGTTATTACTATATACTAGAAATAGTGTTCACTATAGCTGCCCCCGCTTTTGATATCCTGTTCATTGGATGTGTATTGAATACAAAGATTGCGTATACAACTGCTGAAAAATTAATGTTTGAAGCCTTTTATTGACCTTCAAATGCAGCATAATGCTACTAGAAGGTGGCGAAGCTCGAAGGCGACAAACCAAACACGAACTCGTAGATACAAGACCTTCAAATCTTGCAAGATGCTGCTAGAAGATGAAGGTGACGAAACATGACCTTGTGGTTGCAAGTACCCGACACTACCGTGCGTACTTGCTAAAATATTACCCAAGATGACCGTGCGCGCCTAGTTTCATCAAAGTGAGAATGCTTCGCCCTTTACAAACACATTTCTTACTTTTTCAACAAATATTCTTTGTCCTTGCATGTATACACCCGTGGACTCCTAGGGTGCCTCCTAGGGGGCAATTAATTTAACTGTGCAAGGTTAGGACAAAAATGTTTTAATAGCAAAATTGTTTTAGTTTTTGAAATAGAAAAGATTCGCAGTTGAATCAGGTCCATTATGGTGAAAGAATAGAGATATCTTTCCTGGTACATACATGAAGTATCACTACCACATCATTTCTGCATTGATTTTTTAATTTTCAGTAGTCTTAAATTTTGAACACTGGTGTTCTTAGTGTTATTGTTAAGATAACCTTCAAGCTGTTACATTTTGAGTACTTCTAGCCTTAAAGTAACATTTAGTGACAAAGACTGCCTTTGCATTCACCCAAGGACACAGAAAGGGCTATATCAATTTGTGGCCACTTCAACTAAGTTATTTTATCATTTCTTTCAAACTTGAACATTAGATAATATTTGCTTGTTTGCCTATGTGATTTCTCAATAGTTCCAATAAAAGACAGCATAGTCTGTTCGCTGATTTAACATGGAAATAATGCTGGTATCGGCAATTCTGACAGGGCGTGACCTTAACTTTTGTTGACAGTGGACGTATGGCTAATAAAATGGTAGTTCTTACTAGCCGAAGAGCTCTTTCTACTAGCCACACCTTTTTTCTAAAACAGTGACAAAAACACCCCATTTTGTAACAGATTTTTAACCTCCAGGCATTCCAACTTATTTTAGACAAAGAGCCTGGGAGCTAGTTCTGCCTGGTTACTTAGTTATGGACACTCCACAACCTTCCACATAGGTCTTTTCGGGATTGTGCCGGGAACTGGGGTAAGTTTCAATAAACTGACACTACCACATGAAGGATCACATTGAGAATAGTAATTTTACCAAGTTTGATGCTTTTAGGGTAAGGGTTACAGACATTGAAACATGGTTCAAAATCCACGCAAACACTCTATAGAATATGAAATTTTTATGATTCTGTGATACTCGTAAAATTTTGCAAACATACATGATATCTCAGCTTTTTGATCCTTATTTCAAATGGTGGGTGAAAGACGGATTTTACAGTTGTCACAAAACTGATAAAAGATTTTAAGAGTTTATATGGTTTTGGGTGACACTGTCTCGACATTGGAGACAGTCGCATGGATTTTGAACCATGTTTTAAGGTTCATAACTTGGTCTCTGTTTACCCTAAAAGCATCAAACTTGGTCCAGTTACTAATCTCAACGTAGTCCTTCATGTAGTGGGTTCAGTTTATCTATTGGTTAAAATTTTAAACTTGCCCCATTTCTTTGCACAATTTCCAAATGGCTTATTGTGCTAAAATGCTTGGAAAAACTGTTAATAAAGAAATACTGTCAAAAATACCTCTTAAAAGAGAAAGCATATCTCAAAGTTGGTGAACATGATTTGCATTCTATTAAAGAGCTTAAAAACTTTGAAGTTCTTTTTGTTTCACTGTTTTGGTATATTCAAAAGGCTTTGTTGTCAATTTTGGTACTTTTGAACATATATTTTTGAGACTAATAGCACTTTGGATTAGTGTGGCAGTGTTGCTCCTTTAATCTCCTATTTTTAAACCTGTGCTTTCATACTTTAGGTTGTTGATGAAATGAGTGCAAATATCCCTTCCACGGCAACTGAGCTCTTGAAGCAGCTTCCAGGGGTTGGAAGATACACTGCTGGTGCCATTGCTTCTATTGCATTTGGTGAGTGCACAGGAGTAGTCGATGGAAATGTGATTAGAGTTTTGTCAAGACTCTGCAGCATTGGAGCTTTGAGCTCTAGTAATCAAGCTGTGGAAAAGTTTTGGGAACTTGCTAACAAGCTTGTTCCTGAAGACAGACCAGGAGATTTCAATCAGGCTTTAATGGAATTTGGTGCAACTCTGTGTACACCACAGTCCCCACAGTGCCACACTTGCCCCCTGCGAAAACACTGCAGTGCACTAAAGCAAGTGGAAGAACATAAAGTATCAGCTTCTATGCTGCTAAGTGGGAAAGGTATTAAATCTAGTGGTGGCGTAAGGGATGATGTAGTTTCAGACATTGAAGAATGCAAGCTTTGCTTGCCATCTGCACTGTGGGATGCTTCCCTTGGGGTATGTAACTACCCACAGAAAGCTAAAAAGAAACAACCAAAGGAAGAAACACTGGCTGTTGCTATTTTAGAAAGAGCTTCCGAGTTTGAATCTCAATTTCTTATTGTTCAGAGGCCAAAAACCGGTCTTCTAGCTGGTCTGTGGGAGTTTCCTAACACAACAATAGAATCCAGTTTGCCAGAAACTGGAATGTTCAAAGCTCTGGGTAATTTCTTAGAAAGTAAACTGGGATTATTTCTGGAACAGAAGAATCTAAAGAGCATAGGGGAGGTTTCTCACCAGTTTTCACACATTCATCACAAGTACGTTGTATATGCTTACAAGTACACTGGCGATGAAACTACAGCCACTCAAGACAACAGTGAAATAAAGTGGATACCAAGAGATGATATAGATAAAGCTGCTCTTTCTACAGCCATGAGGAAAGTGTTTACTGCTTTTGAAAAGCACAATAAAAATAAAAACCAACCAGCTAAAGTAGACAGGAAAAGAAAGAGAGTAGATCCTCATGATGGAAGGAAGCAAATGGTTTTAGATGCATTTTTCAAACCAAAGGATTGACAGCTAGAGTTAATAACTTCTGTGTGACTTCGCATATTTTCATAGGTGATCTTTAAACATAATGCAATGTGCAGTGTATATATACATACGTTTATTGGATGTCAGTAGAATTATTCAGTGAATGGTTAAAGTAAAGAACAAGAACCGACACATTTAAAGGTTTTACCAGATCAGACTTTTAAGCCACTCACTAGCTATGACTACAGATAAACGATTTTCTTGTATTTAATCCCGAGTCCTGCAAAGCTTCCAGTTTCCTGAATTGTTTTTTTTGTAACGTTTTTATATCTGAGATGAGGGTCTATAGTAGGCAACTGACCACCAGTGAACTAGCTTTGTTATATATTTATATCATAGATACTGAGATTTCCTCACGAAAAAAAGATTACGTAAAAATGATACGTAAAATGGATTAGCCA
>OMLO01005819.1_pt1 | contig 10367 bp, 3 predicted proteins | sample 1674811 | NCBI WGS metagenome assembly OMLO01 (sample SAMN06265003, study PRJEB25207) | coral metagenome | isolation source: Coral host | place: Mexico:La Bocana,Puerto Morelos, Mexico | collected 2008-11-13
GGCCAATGAAAACCAAGTCCGTTGAAGATGGAAATTATGAATTTCAAATTGAGTCTTTCACAGGACTCCAAAGTTGCATCTTGCATCACTTCTTTCCACATCCATCACTTTCAATAAAATGCAAAAAGCAGCAGTCCATTGACAAACTTATCCCTTCCTGCCCTTTTCACATGTGATTTCGACTTGGAACTGAGGATCATGACAGTTGCTTGAGGAGCTCGAGCACGTAACATATCTGGCTTGTCTATGCCATGCCTGGAGGGCTCAGGTCCCAAGGACAAAGACCCTTCAAATTTTCCAAGGGCAACCTTATCGGAAAATGTTGAGATGCTAAGAGATGCTAAGACCTCCACTTTGCGATGCCCCAAATGATCTGTTCGGCATCATAGTTGCCTTGTTTGTAAATGAGCTCGGACATACAGAGCTTCGCCCGTTATGATGGTGATCTTTGAGTCTTGTAAGGATCCCTCTAAACCTGAAAAGCATGCAGTGATATGTACGATGATCTTAAGGCTTGCTGGGACACTGACAAGTGCCTTCTTCTAACTCTCGACCTCAAATCTATTAAATTCGCAGGATGAACCCCATCAACTGATCTCCTATCGTAGCTGAGAACTCGGCCTAGTGTCGAAAAATAACAGGCGACCGCCTGCAGAATTCAATTCCACCAGTCTGAGGATTCTGCTCGGTGCAAACAGACCAGAGGTTGTTTGGTAACATGTAATGATGATGTCATTTAATCAATGTACAGGCCAATTAATTCACGATAGTCGAATGAGCAATAAACGTGGCTACCAAAGCAGCATACAACCGGACTGGCCACTGAGCCCTCTCACTGCTGCAGTGACTCGGTGATCTACCGCACCCAGATAGGCAGTCATTGTGCCACCACCTACAGCGGCATCCAAATATGGCATCCACATCTATCTCAGTACCAGTAGATAATACTGAAAGTGGATCTGAGATGTTTTAGTTTGCCTATTTGTTCTTTGGTTTCCTTGTTCGTTGGCTTTTTCACACTTTCTTGCCACCTCGTTTGAATGTTATCTGAAGCTCCAAGTAACTACCAGGCCACTTGGTAGCTCTTTGTTCTGAGAAGCTAGCCACTACAGCCAACAACTCCGATGCTGGATGCATTCACAAATGGTAGCTCCTGAGAATTGAAACCATGGAACATTCTTTCGGTGCCGCACCTCTTTTTCACACGCTTGAGCCAAAGGTCAATCACCCTTGACTGGTAGAACTGAATCCCTAAGACAAATCTTACCTGGCAAGGTAGATTTACACACTTTTAAAAATGCTCGACATGAGCATCTACTCAAGGGAAATGCAACTTAGTCAACCGCACTCCCCCCACTTCACGACTTTCAGTCTTGAAGTGTTTGCATTGGAAAAAACCTCAAAAAACCAAGAGGTCTTACGGCTTAGTCTTCATCCATTTCACCAGGAAGATTCTTCTGAGACTTTCTCCCAGGAATCATCCTCTTCATCATTGTTCCAAAGATTTCCACGATCGCCCGGAGTAGGCAACTGATCCACTACCTTCTGGCCTTTCTCGGTAATGGTTCCCTTCATGTAGCCCATTCCCAAACCATCTTCTGCTGGATTTCCTTGAGTCACATAGCCATCATCGTTTCCAGAAGAAAGTTCACGTTCAATCTCGGTCCTGGATTGAATCACCTTCTCCTCAGTTGGCTTTCCCTCTTGAGCCCGTAGATCCTTCAATCCAACACCTTCCTCAACATCATTGGTCCCAGACGGTCCAGATTCATCGTCTCCGCGAATCTTCAAAAAAGTCCATCCAGTCCACTTTTCCTTCTGGTCAAAGTGGTTGCACGGTGGGTTGGTCCACTTGTCCATAACGACCTTTTTCTGACCACTGACAGAAAAAGCTACGGTGATTCTTTCAGTGCCCAACCGTTCCACCTCCACGGGGTTTCCCTTATGTAAGGGGTGGAACCTTCTCACACGAAGCTCCCCGTGCGATCTCACAACCCAGCCCTCGCTCATCCAACTGGTAACCCATTTGTCCTTGCGGGTGTCCGGTGGTGAGAAGAATTTTTCCCATTCCCAGAGCTCTTGATGACATCCACCATCAGTAGAACTTCCAGGTTTTTGAGGCATAGGACGACGTAGAGCTGCCACCTTCATCTTGGCCTTATGCTCGTCATCCACCATGGCATCGGACCCAAAATCTACAACTCTATCTACGGGGCAGCCCGTGGGGCAGTGGTCACAATTAGAACCATCCAAGGCGGACACAGGGTTCTGTTGGTCTAAGGTTGATTCACCCAGACTACCACCCAAACGACCACCATCAACTCCACCCATTGCTGGCCTTTCCACGCTGCCACTTTGGAATGTTACACGGCCTGCCATCGTTCTTTTCAAGTTTCTTTGCAAGATTAGACTGGGTTCATCATCCCTCAGCCAATCCGACATTGCGGCTGGTTCATTTTCCCTAGCCATCTTTTCTTTCTTCTCATTCATTTTCCTTTCTTCAAATCTTTTGTTTTTCTCTGATTCCAACATTTTCACATCTCCTACCGTCTGTGAAACACCTAGACCGGCAAGAAGAGGTTTTTCATCCTGTGGATCTTCATTCACTCCTTTGACAAGTTTCACCCAAACAACCAAAACAACAAAAAGAACAAACAACAAGACACGTTTGACGGGACCAACAACAAAATCATCGGGCAAACTACTGACCACGCTCATCAACACACCCACCTTTGCGACTTTCAGTTTCGCATTGGTTAGGTCGATTTTCCTATCCGTTTCAGCATAGGCCTTCGACTCTTCATTCACCCGGCATTCATCGGCTTCCATAGTCTTCTTCTCATCGTCCGTGGGCCCCACGCCAGAAATCGAAAAATCCAGAAAGCTCCAAAAACGATGCCATGCTGAAACCTGAGTGATTGCCTTAGTGAGAAGATCAGCCACAAGAGTTGATCCACGCTGATGACGAACCTTCCATTCTTGCGGCGCTGACCTTAGACGTTCTCTTAAATAGTTCGCACGCAGCCGCAAATGCCGCGTACGCCAAGGTCCGTCGGGTTTTTCCAAGATGGCCACAACACTAGAGCTATCTGTGTAGATAACTTTCTCCAAATTTTCCGACACTCCTAGGGAACGCACTATGGCTTCAACAGATTGGGTCATTACCATTGCTTCTATGGCCGCCATAAGTTCTGATTCAGCTGTTGAAAGGGTACAAAAAGCTTGTCTATTAGCCTCCCATTGTACCGGGGAACCAGCATACGTCACGATAACCCCTTGACAAGAACGATTTCCTTCTGGTGCAAAACTGATGTCAGAATAGGCTTCAATGATCCTTTCATGACGGGGAATCTGCAAAACATCGTCAGGCCCATGACCTCCTATTTCCGGTTTATACAGCAAACAATGATCCCAGGTACTCAGAAGAAAGCCCAAAACATGGTCTCCAACTTGCTGCACCCATCGAGGTCTCTTAGTGACTTGTTGCCCCATCATACTTACACTAAACGAGATATCGGGTCTGGTGCGTACAGCTGCCCACAAAAGTTCTCCCGTTATAGCCTGAGCAGCCTTCACTTGTTCAGGGGTAACATCACTTTCCGGACCCTCTTCCGTATTCCATTTGGGCATAGGAACAAATCGGGGTTTTTTGACACCATGGCGTTTCAACAGTTCTTGGATATACGACCCTTGACCGATTTTCAGTGAAATTCCATCCTCACCCCTACACAACTCAAATCCACTAAATCGAGTCCACTTTTCCGAAGTGACTGTTTCACCGGGGGCGCAGTTCCACTGTTCAGTCAATCTTTTCATGAACCCTTCACGAATATTCGGGGGGCCCAGCACCATTAAATCATCAACATAAACAAGAACCTGTCCTACCATGCTTTCACCCTTACCCCCAACCATTTCTTTGATTTGCCACAAGTTGCCTTCGGGGGACTGTTCCATCCCATATGTAACTCCTTCTTGGGTCCAAGTGAACGACCGCAACACTTCATCACGATACACCGCCCAACAGGCTGGGCTGGAGGGGAGCCCATATAGGGCCTTTCTTATCCTCCAACGTTCTTGAGGTCCACAAATTCCCGCATCAACCATAATTCGGGGAGGAACAACAATCGCTTCCCTTTGTTGGGGGTTTGCCAACCTGGGGGCCAACAAAAAGGCTGTTTTGACATCCGTAGTAGTGCACCCCCATTTACGAAGCACCGAATGTTTCAACACTGTCCTAATCAACGTTCCATCCGCTCCCGAGGCATAAACTCCAATAGGGGAAGGGTCTGATTCCATCATATTCCCACAAATCACTCCCCTACATTTCTTTTTTCCTCCATTGGGACCAGCTTTGACAACACAAACAAGTTTTCCCGGAACAAACTCCACACTGTTGGGGGACAAACTACAAGCTTCAATGGGTTCAACGGCTCCTGTTTCTTTGGTAAGGCTAAGATATTCGGCTTTCATGGGGGCAATCCATTCATCAAGGTTTTTACGAACATCACCCAAAGACATCGTAACTGTTTGAAGCACTTCATTAGCCTCATTCGGGGTTTCCACCGTTTCTTCCGTTTTCCCCGTTTTCTCCGTTTCAACCCTTCCTACCGCACACAACCGTTGAACATGGTTTTTCTTCAGTTTGTTGACTTCCATGAGCCCTTGTTCCAACATGTCCCTCTTACCCTGAAGCAACTCAACAATTACCCCATAAGTCAGCCCTTCAAGACCGTCATCAGGAACGAATTGGAGGACTCGCTGCAATTCTCTAGTCAACCCTTCATGTTCACGATTCCAAACCTCATCAACATCTTCGAGCTTCATGATCCTAACAAGTTCACTTAGGTTCTCGTTTCCTTTTTCCTTCCCAAGCCTTGATCCAAGGCACTCACCAAGAGACTCTGAACCAAGTTGCGTATCCCTTTCCAGAGACTTTGAACCAAGTTGCGTATCGAGGGCGAGGGATTTGGTATCGTCGTTCTTTGAACCAAGACACTTTCCACGAGGCTCTCCAAGGTGCTTGGCTTCGATTTTTTCTGTTTCAGTTTTTTCCGTTTCATTGCTAGATCCTAGAACCCCCCCCCGGAGAGAGAAAGAACCCGAGGCTCTTCGGTCCCTTCAACATCACTATGTCTTGGGGTAGTTGGGCAATACTCTGAATCCCCATCATCCTTTGCCGACCCAACATGCTCCGGCGATCTCAAATTCCCATAAGTTTCGGGTGAAGGAAGAGGAATCCTAGAAACTTCTTTTGGGGGTTGTTTGCCATGAACGCGACGTGCCGGGGGAAACTCTTCCACCTCGATCCTTTTGGGGGGTGACTCTTGCAATTCCAAAGCAACTTCCTCTCCTACACTTGACGGAACTATTGCTTCCCGAACATGAAGTATGCGGTTTTCAACAGTTTTCACAACCCAACCATGACTCATTTGGGGACTAGGGCAAAGCAATTCTCCTTCCACATATGGTGCCGCTAAAACCCCAGCGTCATGCCATCGTTTCCGTTTCACTAACACCTTTGAAGCATAAGGAATCATGCACATGACAGGTACACCTAGCTTCTCAAGTTGACTACGCATTCTTTCTTCTACAGCATATCGAAGTGCATTAGGCCGCTGGGAAACATCCTGTCCAGAAGATCGCAACAGCAACCGAACCCTTCGTTTGATCTGATTAATTTCCGATTCGACATGGCCATTGTTGGCAGGATCATCACCTCCCCCCAACGTACGAACCAGTCCATGTTTCGCACACCATGTTTCCATGTTTCGGCTTAACAATTCCTTGGCCCGATCCCCATGCAACCTATTCACATGAATCCCCAATGATCTCATTTTTATCAGCAAAACCGTCAATGCATGCGTGACATCACCTGTACTTCGACTGGCCAAAGGTTCCGCTAAAGTCACATGTCTTATCTTCAGGGGAGCACTGCACTGTCCAATTTCCCTAATGATTGGGTCATCCTCTTTGTCCAGGGAGTCCTTTCCATTTCCTTCTTGAACCTCCAAAGACCCACCCTTTGGACCAACCCCGATTTCAGCTTGAAACAGATCATCTTCATCTATCCCTGATTCTTTTGGGGGATGACCCTGACTTTTGCCCCGATCTGAAACCAACCCAACTTCAGCTGGTGACCCTATCTCCAAAGCAAATTCTTCCTCATCCAAACCCTCCCCCCAACTTGGTTCCACAATCTCCTCTAAAAAGGGGGTTTTCTCTTCATCATCTTGAATCTTGTTGCTTGGGGGATAATGCTCGAAAACAGGGACCAAAGCTGTTCCAACTAGTGCATATTTCACATCCAGCCCAGTTACATCATCCTTTGTTCCACCAAGCTGGATGATATCCACACCCAGAGACCACGCCGAAGTGCCGCCAAATTCACGACGTCGGTGGGCAGGTCCAGCTGCCATATCCAAGATACATGCTCTGCAGTCACGACGGTAAGGCCTATGACCCTGAATGATGTGAGTTTTCCATTGTTCCCTGCTTAAAGCCTTTTTCACGGCATCATTGTTGGGGAGGAAATCCAAAACACTTTTCATCAACGAACCACGGATAGCTTGACAAAGTTCGGGGGCCCATTTCGACCAAGAGGATGTTTGTTCAAACCGTTCTCCCAAATTCGGATTCAACTCACAACCATGTGGTTTAGAACATCGAACCCCGTGCAACCCTATGACACTTTCCAAATTGGTCAAACAGGATGTGGGTTTTCTCTGAACATGCCCTAGACACCCTTGATCAAACGAGGCCAACGTCAATTCCCATTTTTTCTGGAACTCCTTAATCTCATCCCAAGCCCAGAAAGAAGCAGCTTCAAATTCATTCGCATATGACGCCGGATCTTCTGGGGACTCTAAAAGGAAACCAATTCTGGGAAATCCACCCTTTTTATACTCCTCGGAATATTCATAAAGACACAACTGTTTCAACAACAAAGCCGAATCCGAGTCAGCCATTTGTTTTTCCCTTTCCGAAAGTGAAGGCAACCCAAAACGATTTTCCGTTCTACCTCGCAATGGTTTAGGACCAGGTTGGATATTTCGGAGTCTACTGACAGTCCTACAAGGAGGCCCCCCCACAATCCCAATCACATTCTTCGTTTTCACAACATGGATCAAATAACTCCAAACCTTTGGATCATGGAGATTCTGTCGGGGATTTTCGCGAACATCCAATGTCAAAATCTCAACATCACTTGGCCACCCCTTTGTCCATTCCGAACCCTTCCCAGAAAACAAATGGATGATGACGGCTTTTGCACAGTCAACCCTTCTTCGGATTCTCCTATTCCATGGCAATTCCGACCCTAATGGAACTTCTTGATCCTGACCAACCATATAATCCACTACTGAAGCAGGCACTTGGGGAAACCGTTTCAACCACCAGCTCCTAACTTCATCGCTCACATGTTCAGAAGCTAGCTTAGGTTTCTTCTGCCTTTCCCTTTCCATTTCTTCAATCTCATGAATAAGCTTCAGGGCGTGACTTTCCCTAACTACCGGACATCCATTCCTCAACCAACACGACAGTTTTCCTTGAGTTGGGTGAAGAATAGTGCAACCCTTGGAATCCCACTTGATTTTGTACCCCAGACTAACAATGCCACGAAGGGGAACGATGGGTTCCACAGGTTCTTCCGAGTACAGGGTTCCCGTAATTGGGTCCTGATACAAAGTCGCCGTTCCCTTGGCAAGTTCAACAGTGACAATTGTGGCGTTCTGGATTTCCTTTGTTGAACCCTCCCTAAGTGCATTAGTAGCCCCGCCATCAAGGAGTCCAGTGGCTACCATTTCACTAGAGGCTTTCTTGGCTACTTCTTTTTTCTCAATCATCTTAACCGAAGGTCGAAGGGATTTCATCAACTCTGAAGCTTCAGTTAAAAGGTTTCCCAGTTCATTGTTCACAACCGGATTACCCTTTGCATCTCCCCCATGTTGACTTCCCGGAGTTCCCAAAACCTTTTCGCCTGAAGAGCTAGATTGGGGGTCTTGGGGGGTCCCGTCCGATTTTCCTGAACCTCCCTTTTCCGATCCTCCCTTTTTTCCTTTTCCATCGTTTGGTTCAGGTTTCCGGTTTCCCTTTCCGTTTTGTGTCTTCGCCACTTTCGTTTTGCTACCATAAGGACACTCTCTTTTCCCATGACCCGTGGCTGAACACAAAAAACATCGGTTCTCTTTGGGGTCCAAAAAGGAATGAACAAACTTGCACTTGTCAGCTTTCCTACACCCTTCTTCAGTCAACCAAAACCTACACGGAGTTTTTGATGTCACCATAGCAGCATTCAGAGGGCCATTACTGTTCCCAAACTCTTTCGGGGCAGCATCATGGGTATTCAATGATTTCACCGATGGTTTCGATGATCCCTGACCCGTTGAATAATTCAAGGCCATCTCCTCAGATTCCGCCAACAGAAAATCCGCAAAAACCTTGATTTCATCCATAGAGGGTCTATTGTCCAACTGCAGGTCTTGACGAATCGATGACAACCGAAAACCTAGTTGGGGACCAACCTTCGCTAAAGCATCACTGACTCTTCCCAAAACACCGGACAACACCATAGGATCAGGGGGGACCAATTTCAATTCTTCGCATCTATCCAACCACCTAATCCACTGACGAATGGACTGAGCATGATCTCCTACGTTGGTCCCCAGTTTGAAATCCGTCAACAAATGCAACAGGTTTGACCTTTCCGCCTGACCACCTGGTTGGAACAAACAATACAGACGAAACATGATCTGATGAGTTGACATTTTTCTGTAAGTCACCATTTCCAACTTCAACTTTTCAGGTAAGGCTTGGAGTAACATACTCACCGCCCTTTTCTCGGTTCTAGGCCAAGCCAAGGCACTGTCGGGAAGGTTCACTTGCATCTTGAGTCTCCCCAAGGGGCTTTCCACTAACCATTCTTCATAAGTAGATCTAACTGCGGTCATAACTTTTTGCCACCAAATTCCGCTACTATAACTGATGTCTGCCATAAGGGGTTCAACGATGGCCAACCAATCCCCAAATGATATAGGGTTGGTATCTGGGGGTAATGGGGGAAGGTCAATTGTCCTAAGAGTTTCGCTGGAAACTTCTCCCACAAAATCCCTTTTCCATCCGACTCCCAAATTGGTTTCACCAGCATCACCCGGTGGTTTTTTCTCACCCTCCTGAATTCCCTTATTTGGGGGTTCACTTCCAATGCCCTTTCCCTTCCTAAACTGAGCCCTTTGAGCATAACCCTCCAAACCCGGCGGTTCTCCCCCTTGGCCTACAACAGGGGGTTTTTCCAAATTCTTTTGATCCACATTTTGATCCTTCCATTGAGGACCTCCACTTATGGCCGAGACATAGGAATTGGAACCAACATCGGGGGGTTCACCACCAACCATTTGAGCCATACCCCTCGCAAATTTCTGTTCTGCTTCCCTAAGACACCTCAACCGAAAAAGCTCAACAGGATCCATAACCACTTCAGGGGTTTCAGGGTTCGGAGTAGCATTTCGTGCCCGAAACAAGTTCACAGGATCCATCCTAGTTACAAAACCATCCAACTGGCCACCACCTTGAGGGATTACTTGCGTTGTACCCCCGGGGGTGTTTCCAAACCTCTGCCGTTCTATCGGTCCATCAGTCATTGGGCCTTCAAACAACGCTCTGGCTTCCGGACTCCAAAAAGGATTCCCAGCAAAACTTCCCATTCCCCCACTCTGACGATATGGGGTTTGAACAGGAGGATCCAAACCACCCAACTGATTAGCGGTCTGTCTCTCCAAAGTTCCCACATTCTGTCCCGGATTACCCATGTGAGGAGGATACGCAACAGGGGGTCCATACACTTGAGGATCACCAGTAGGATACATCAGTGCTCTTCCCTCAGGCACTGTCCCCACCGATTCCCCTTGGGCTTCTGAACCATCTACTCTCGCGACTTCCACCCTCCTTACACCCGGAACTTGCCTAGACTCAACAACTGGCACATTCAAAAGACTAACTGGTTCTAAAGGGGCCAAAAAAGATCCCAAAAGATCCCCCTGACCAGCTCTTCTTTCTTCCCTATGTCCACTAGCCCCTGTTCGCCGGTTACTATCTCTATGCCCTCCTCTCCCTTCGATCCGCTCCACCAAGACACCTTGCGCATTGCTGGCCGGTTCAGGCAGTGCAACCACTTGTTCACCACCTTCATCTCTCACCAAACGCTCTGCATCATCATTCGCCGATTCTGAAGGAGGAGGAAGACTCTCCATGAGCAACTCTGACAAACCAAGCTAGAAAGCTACCGTTGGGCTCATAACCCATGGAACATTCTTTCGGTGCCGCACCTCTTTTTCACACGCTTGAGCCAAAGGTCAATCACCCTTGACTGGTAG
>OMLO01005821.1_pt1 | contig 10366 bp, 6 predicted proteins | sample 1674811 | NCBI WGS metagenome assembly OMLO01 (sample SAMN06265003, study PRJEB25207) | coral metagenome | isolation source: Coral host | place: Mexico:La Bocana,Puerto Morelos, Mexico | collected 2008-11-13
GAAATTCTCCAAGCCCAGAAGAGGATGTCCGAGAAGAACAAGTTTACCTTTTATGGTGATGGTGCAGCCAATGAAGCTGGTCACGTTGCTAACATGGTGAATCAACTCCACATGGTACTGTACGATATCAGAACAGAATGTCTTGGATACCAGAGTGAGCATGGCGTATCTGAATTTCGAAGATGTCCACACTGCAGTACAATTTGGACCAAGGTGGAAGGATGCGAAGGTGATACAACCTGCGGAAATCGACCATCAACTGTCAATGACTTACGAGATTCAGCATACGCGGTTCTGGGCACCTTCTCGTTTAGATGGCTTGACAATGGCAACCTTGAGATCAGCAAGAGTGGTGGTAAGACCGTGAAAAGCGAGAGGTCGAGTTCTAAATTTCATGGATGTGGAAAGTTAATCAACTGGAAACAGATGGCAACAGTTACGGTCCCTTCTGAATTCAGTGAAACGGTTAAGGTTGGAACAAGTGATATCAAGGTCCCTCCATCAATTGCATCGAGGTTCACAAAACACCTGCCTGAGTGGATACGTGCAGCACTAAGAATTCTGAATCTACCGAAAAGACCATCTCCGTCTGAAGGAAATCAGAACATATAGTATGGCCTCTGTGACATGCTAAAAGGATCCTCTGCGCTTTTGAAATACTCCAGTTACGAACATTTCGATATGATTTAATTGATGAACAAAACAATTGAACGTGTTTAAGGTAGTTCTATAAACTTTGTTAACTAATTTATGCAGTGTTAGAAAATATTGCTGTTGTTAGATGACCTTGAGAATCCACTGTTATTATTATATAAGAAAAGATCAGTACAAAAAAAATTTAGCGCGTCCGGGGAGTCTCAGCTTCTGATGTGGCACTGATGTGGAAATACTTTTTTCAGTCTATAGATTTACCATTTACCAGCAAGCTTAAATAAAATTGTGCATGTTTGATAAAGCTTTGAGCAAACAAGATTTTACCAACATCCAGGTCTTGGCAGTCTGAGCTTCCTCAAGTTGATTGTCTAAAATAACTGTTAAAATCGTGTATTATTATTTTTTGCATACCGGTAATTGTATACAGCTGTTTCATAATGTTAATTGAACATGGACCATAACCAATTTACCTTGATCGAAAATGCACTGCTGATCTACTAATACTAAAACTATACATATATTATAACTTTAACTCCAGTGTCTAGCTGTCAATTTTGGACTGACAGGTGAATATGGTGAACTCTATGACATCATTGTGCAAGAGACTGTTGCTAATCTTTGACGCTACCTCATGTTCAAGCCAATAAATTGTAACAATGTTCCAGCTCCAATAAAAATTAATTCATTTTAAAATTGTTAACCAGTCTGTGTAAACAACCTGTTATTCGATTTTTGTACTTCTTTTTATTTTGAGCAGTCTGGGTTCAAGCCCTGGCTGGGGAAATTGTATTGTGACACATGATTTTTTTGCTAACGCCATTTTTCACCAAGTGGCCCCCCACTGGCCATGTGGTGAAATGTCAATGACATCACCATTTTCTCTAAGTTTGTTTGGTGGCCATTTCGAAAAATGGGGTTGGCCAGGATAATTTGGAACCTGTTATACTACTAACTTGTTTACATTTCCGGTTATTTTAAAAAGTGTTTCTGAGAAAACTAAGATTATTAAAGTAGTAGTCTTAGTAGGCACAAAAATTTTGTTTTTGGACAAAACCAACCTTTGAAGGTCTACAGTAACCTTAAACAAAATGCAATGACCTATTTTATAATAAGATGAACTTCTTTTGCAACATAAAAAAAGAGGATTTCTTGAAACCATTCTTTGACAAACATAATTTAAGGATTGTATAATGTGGGAGGAAAAAAACAAAAACGAAATAAACTACTAAGTTCATCCTGACAAGCCTGATTGCTCACTCATTAGGGGATTTTATTAAAAGAATATTCAAAAGCATCTTTATATACTATAAAATTTACAAGTTCGTTACGTTTGTTAAGTGATGACAGATCAGGTCGACAGATAATTAAATAATAATCAGATAATTATCCTTAATTTAAGGATTGGATATGTTGTAGTTAAAAATTAAATTCAGGTAAAAATAATTTTAACCTAGTTGGATTCTCAATTTCCTTTGGCTTCTAACCCTAATTATTCATAATCAATGAATAAGTAGGGTTAAGAGACAAAGGAATTTAATTTTTATCTGAATTTAATTTTTAACTACAACAGATACACTACCACGTGATGCTGAACAATGTTGAAAAGAAAATAGACCTGGCCAGATACTATCAGTTACATTTGGTAGAATCATTACATGCCTTAAAACGCTCCTACTAGTAGTAATTTCTTTTACACCTAGAAGTACAGTCTACAAATTGCCTTACTCAAATAGGGATAACTTGAGATAGTTGATAATTGGGAATGTAAAGCGCCATGATCGTGATAATATTTTACCTGGTCCTTTTGCTCCCCCAGGTAACAACCGGCCAAGACGGAAGATTACTGCTCTCTCATATTCCTGAACAATCTGTTATTTTTTAAAATCATATCGAGTAAACAAACAAAGGTACAGCACTTCCATGCTAAAAAAAGTATGAACTGCTTAGATGTTTATACCTACTTTAAGGAAATTTAGAAAAGTAATTTTATGAATAAGAAAAATCTACTCACTAGAGACACTTACCTATAAATTATTTTAATTTGTTCAATTTTATCTTGACTAATGAATAATTTGAACTGCAGAAATACAACTGAAATGAAGATGTGACCATTGCAGTAGTAATACCAATTATTTTATGTTTTAAAGCAATTTCAGGGATTCAAACTTGCACCAAGGCCACTGCCTTGAATCCTGTTGATGGCCTCAATATCTATTGAGGGATTAATTTGTTATTTTGTTTAAAATTGCAACAGAAAAAAATACAAAAAAATTCAAAAATTATAGGTTATACAAGAATAAGTGCTGCAGGGAAGGAATTAGTTTAGTGCAACCTTACCTTTATGCAGAAACAAAGAGATAAAGGAAGTGTGCAGAGAAAAATCAAAAATGAGAGAAGTGTCAGCACATAATCACATACACCACGACTCTCAAAGGTACCAGCTGTCAAAAGAAGAATAAAACTGAAAGTTAATCGACTGCAAATTGCTGCAAGGCTGGACTAATCTGTTTTCAGGGTTAGTGTTTTAGATATTTACTAGTCCTTCCTATCTACATGAACTTTTCCTGTTTCTACTAAACTACAGTTGTACATTAAAAAAGGTTACCACACTGGCCAGACATGCAATAAAGAACAAGTCATGCAAGTGAGTATTACCATTATCATCACTCCCTCCACCTGAAACAGACAACACATGATGTCAAACAGTATCCCCAAATGCTACTTGCTTGCCTACTGAATGTTTCATCTTGATGCAAATGCAAAAGTTTCCAAACCATCATTGTGCAGCTGTGGCTGGGCATATACTAGCAGTAAGTGATGTACAGTTAAATTACTCATTGTTGATGAAATGTTAGCAAGGGCAAACTTTGACCAAGTCTGGTGCAGGTATTATTTTATTGCAAACACATTGCTTGTGCTGCACTCATGCTAGAAGGTAACTAAAGGCTTTCATTTTTAAATACTTTCTTAACACCTGGCACAGCGTTTTACATAATGTTTTGTGCCACTGATAGATTGACCTGATGGACAGTTTTCACAAAGCATAATCCAGTTCCAAGCATTTCCTCACCATCGGCAATCATATTATTATAAAACCAAGCAGAAGTATTTCATTTACAAATCATTTGTTACTATCTTCAAGTATCACATTATCTGGAGTTGCGCATCAGTGCGTGACTATTTTAATTCTCACACTTTCCCGAATATCTCACAAAATAATGGAAAATAAAAAGAAACCTGCATGAAAAATTTTGTAACATACTTAAAACATGAGCAAAATATTTTGGTTCTCGTTTGAAAGCGAAGCCGACTAGCTTTTCAGTAATTTGGAACATCAGTTTTTTTTTTCTTGTCACTGTCTCCAAGGGGTCTTTCGCATCTTCATGTTTCTTTAATAACACTAAAAGGACTAAATGAAAAATTAATTCCTTTGGCGACCAAGAAATAAGCTAATAATTGTAGGACAACTGGGACTGGATGTCGATCGATCCACATAAACTGAAGCGAAAGAAAATATGGAATGAAAGTTACGGCTTGCAGAAAATTATTAGTATCAAGAACTGTAAGGAGATAGGAGTTAATGGTGTACATATCATTATTTTCACTTCAACACCCACAGTTACAGCTTTGTAAAAAAAAGCGACGTCTCTAAAGGTTTCAGCAAATCGCCTTTTTTGACAATAACATCATTAACAATTTAATAAGGTGAGAGGCGTCAATTCTCAAGGAGGCTAAGAAAAATAATAAATTATACACACTTGCTTTCAATTTCAATGCTCTCAATTTCTGACGAAATGCTTTCATGTAGTTTACATATAACATTTAAAACACAAAACTAGCGAAAAAATGTTAAATAAATCTGTCTGCTTTTTAGCGCTATTTCTGTTTTTTTTTCCCGAACCTAAAGAAAATATCGAACGTTACACAAAATTAAAAGTCGACAAAGGATAGCGATCACACGAACGGGCCGCCGGCCGGGCGGGTGGTGTCTGATTTTAAAACAAAAACCCTTATGATATAACTGTCAGGTTAGCGAATATTTTTACGGCAATAGAATTTGTACAATATGAAAATATAGTAAAGCTAACATTAAAGTTGAAAATATCGCAATTCCCTCCACCAAGGAAATTCTCTTCCTCGAGCTCTAGTTGCCGATGCTTTATTTTGGTATCCGGTTTTATTTCATGAATTACAAGGTAAAAATTGATGTATATACTTACTTGGTTCGGAAAATGTGGCGTTTTCCTTCTTATTTAACTCCATGAAGGATAAGCGACTTTAGCGGTAGCTTTCTCCAGAAAAACAAATGTCATGTGACTCTAAACTACACCTGCTTGCTTGCAAGTAATTACTTAAATTTATCAGTAATTTATAAGCATTGGTCGGAACACTTGCAAATACATCATATCCATTCAGAAGCTTTTACAACACCAAACACTCGGCGGCAATAAACGTGTCATGATTATCACACCATGTGTACTTTAACATTGGATTCTTGCTAAATCACCCAGTTACACGAGTGCAACATTAAATATACAATATTTAAATACAAAAATAAACAGGGAAAGCTTAAATAAAATGGAATAAAATTAAAACAGATATATGTGGTCAGAGATGGTTTGCTTAAGTGCTGTGGAGGAGTCTATCAATAAGTTATCAGATGAAAGACTCCTCCAGTAATAGGTCTTGCCCAGAAACACCTAATACTCATGGGTGCCAGGTGATGTCTGAAGCTTGGATGAAATTATGTGATCTAGTTATTAGAGATATAACTATGTGTAAAAGGAATTCAGCCTCTAAAAAAAGCTGAATTCATATATTTCTTAAGTTATATGAAAGTGGTTTGTAAAAGATGCAATTCTCTCAGGGATCTGAGAAATATTTAAATATTCTGAAAGATTGAATAAAATTGTTTAAAGTGGTAATTTTCACCCCTTGATTTTTTAGGTGTATCACATAGAATTTCTTGAAAGAATAACAACCCTGTTTGGTTATTTGTGTTTGAAAAATGTGTAAGGTATGCAAATATTATGCAAAGTATATCAATAGAGCTATCCTGGCCAATTTCAATCACAGACTATTGAAACTTGGTAGGGTAATAGTTCTAAAGGAGACACACCTATGGCTATAAAAGTTCTGTTCCCATGGCAACTAACTCTTTTCCACTCTCCACCAACTTTACAGCAATACATTCATATGCTTGCTGGATCATGCATATGGGGCACCATTGGTAAATATCAAAATGGAATACCAAAGGTGGCCAGAAAAGCCTTTAATACTGATGCCATGGTAACAACACTGTTGCACTTGTATTGCGGAGCAGAATTAGTACAATCTTACTGCAAAGAATCAAACATTTCCAATACAAATTGGCTGAGATATCTTTCTTCATCATATTTGATCAATATTAGGTTAAGTGTATGATGTCATCAATAATTAGCTAATTTGCATATTTTAAAAACTTTAATATCTCTGGAACAAAAAGAGATATTTGAAAATAGTCAACAGCATTTTTCTTCTTATACAGACTACTTTGTTACGTTTTAAAATGGCTTAAATAGGAAAGATGCAATTTTCGGCATAGTACCACTTTAAAAAGGTTTCAGAGCTGAGTAGCCAACACTGTTTTAATAAATGAAGAGCCAAGACATTTATTTTCATTTTCTTTCATTTCACTGACTGAAACTTCTGTCTCAACTGAAAATGACAAGAGAAGTGGGAATATAATAATAGGGATCAACAATAATACATCATTTATATAGTACCGGTACATGTTACTTTAAAGGTTTGTATCAGCATTGTTGACTACAGCTTGCTAAATGCTCAAGTTACGGTAACGTTCAGTTGAATGATGTTACACCCAATAGTAGTTAGTCGTTACTGCCAACTCAACAGTCACACCAAAACTGTTAACTATAGAAAAATCCTCTCTGTGAGTGGGTTCTCATATGCTGTAGCACAAGCAAAGACTAAGGCTGAAGAGATGAGTAATCAAGTGAAGCAAGTAGGTGCCAGGGCAGGCCCTTCACTGATTCACTTTGCTTGCCAACTTGTCTCTTGTGCCTGTGCTTTTTGGTGCTATGACACAAAAGACCCTGCTCATAGGGTAGTTCCTGTTAACCTTTTGATGACTGCTAACATTCATGACAGTCTTAATTTGGTGATCTGTGAATTGAGTACAAACATAGCTGATCATAGAAGCTGGCTATGTCTGGTTGTAGTTCTTCATGTCAATAACTATTATCAAAAACAAAGAAATGTGGTGAAATTTCAGTGTTGCAAGGGAAACATGTGAATATTTCTTTTAATGCAAATTTTTATATTGTTTCTGCATTTTTTTATTTTCACCCTTGGTGCTTTTTTTATTTTGCATTTATTCATTATCTTCATATCACCCGACCTAGACTGCTGCAACATGGCAATTATGTTTTGTCTGGTGGGTTGTCACAGAGGGTTTCAGAAGCACTCTGCAGTTGCCAAATAGAAGAATGTGGCCTTAAGAGATCTTGACCTTGTCATCAAGAAAGGAACTGGAGGCCATTTTTCAAAAAAAGACAGAGATGCTTACCGGTAATTGCTGCCATGTCTAACACAGAAAGATAAGTTAGACTGTTACCACTAAAGTTTAATGAATTGCTCTGTGAGTGGAGTTTCCAGTAATTAACTTCACACATTACAAGTTGCTCATTTCGAGACCAGAAAGTTAGCAAACGTCATTGACCAACAATAAAACTTATTACAATTTATCATACTCAGTCAGTTAATATAATACTAATATATAGATTTACCCACGCTTAAAAGCAGAGCTACTGGGTCAGTTTGTTCAAGGCCTGATTAAGCTAACTCAGGATGAGTAAAAATTTTGATTTGAGTTTTGTAACTTGCAATGAGGTTTTTTTATATATTGTTTGGCCTTCTGTTTTGAGTTTGAATTATATAAAAATACACAAAACATTGTATACAAGTAAAATTTATTATTCGGTTGATTTTTAATCCTTAGTGTCAACCCACTCCCATTTGACATGATCCAGGGGTCTAATCAAAAGCCAGCACTTGGTCAGCGGCCTACTCCTACTTAAAAAAACACATGTGAAGTCGATGAGCTCTAAACTTGAGCAGGTGAGATCAGGTGAAACTGATCAGGATATTCTTTGTTTTGACAGATGTCAATTGACCATAACATGGATGTCCAGCATCAAAGAAGGACACCACAAACCAAGGCTGTAGGTCTCTGTTAACCTGTTGGCTGTAGTATGGCTGCCATCTTGGGCGACTCTGTTATTCTTGTGTACATGCCCACAAGCAATACCGCTAAGCATGATAGCCATGAGAAAATCAATTCATGGGTTTCCTTTGCTTTCCTATATGTGTATGGGGCTCTGCTTGATGGCCCTTTGAGCCAACGAAGCTCTGTTATAAACCTGTACAAAACCTCCCTTGAGATATATAGAGACAGGACTGGGACCTTGAAAACTCATTATAATTATAGGGAACAAATGGGAAGTGCAGTTTTTGCAATTGCACCAATATTTCAGTCTTCAAAGGTAGCTTCTTGGTATTTTTGAAGTGTCTGTGTGAAAAGGATTTAGATTATAAATTTGTTTCAATGACTGGTGGAGTTATGCTAAAACAATTAAATTTTCGCTCTTGTTTTCTTTGTTGATTAAAATTGAGCTATTAATCTAGTTGTCAGAAATGCACAGAACTAATTAAGCAACCAAACTATTTAAGTTCATGTCTTGAAGACTCTTGAAATGGCCTCCTAAACACTCTGTTCTATAAATCTGACGTCGTAGGAAAATGACTTCAGCTGTAAAGCTAGGACCAATCAAAAACGGCAGCTAAGAAAGTAAATATGGACGCCATTATAACCTGTGATCAGGCGTTTTTTGGAAAGTAAAATATTAGCGGAGGGTATTGATTAGCTCAAAAAGCATTCTAATGAAAGATCATATATTTGAACTGCGGAGTAAGATATGAATTTATGATTGATCATCGCAGTTATATCCACAACTAAGCAATAGTGAAATGAAAGCCTGGAAAAAAATTCAGGCCTGAAAGGGATTCGAACCCATGAACAGAACTGCGATGATCAATCATACATTGTTTACGTTATTCTCTTTACTATAACTACCTGTAGTCCTACTTCGGTGATTTTCCTAGTTAATCTATCTGCCCGTAAAACTAAAGGTTTAAATTAAGAAAAGGAAAGTGAAATTTAATCAACCACGGCTGGGTGCCATCAGACATCGATTAGTTTGAACTCACCAGGTTCAATAAGCCGTTTGTCTTCTCCTTCAGCTTGTGGTTTATAGCTTTGAGCTACTGGATTCACATGCATACTGGTTGACGAAGAGTGCTGAGCCATGAAAACTCACAAATAATCAAGAACCATATTGTTTCATTCCCCGTACATCGAGAAATGCACCATCGACTCCCACAATACTCCCACAGCTTATTTATGAATTATGCGCAAGGTCTGGTCTACGACGCGCTTGCGGGACTGCCCGTTCGTAACCGTGTGTCCCGTGAGATTCTCCCGAGCGGTTGCCAGGAGGCTTGTGACGTCAGCTGTAAGCAAAAGGCTAACTTTGTAAGTTAAGTAAGGTAGGTGCCGTTTTGCGACTTTTCCAGCAAATAGAAGTAGATTACCAGGATTGCAATCTTTCCTTCCAACCTGTGGCTACTAAAAACACACTAACAATCTGCTTGGCGCAATTTACGGCGATGAAAAATGAAAGTTCATGCGGTACTTTATGCCAGCATCCTGAGTGTTGGAGAGCAAACTTGCAAAGAGTGAAGGATGCTGTTAGACTGAGAAATGGCATTCAGAATAATGAAACAGTGGAGGAAAAAGACTTCGATACTCTGGCTAAAAGCAGAGGGAAAAGTGACGAGGGTGAGTAAGTAAGATCATTTTAATGACTCCATCAAATTAGGCACTTGTGATTTTGGTTTTAAAAATCGCGATTACACTCAATGAAAACTAATGGTATAACCGCCATTTTTGTGGTTAATTAATTACCAAAATGAAATACTGGTTGGCAATAACAGCAAGCTGCTAAGTTATGCTATTGAGGAATATAAGCTGGTCCTTTTCAGTAACAATTCTTGTAACTAATTTTTATTGTATATTACATTGTTCACCTCTGTCAATTTTAAACAATTATTGGATGAGGTTTTTGTGATATCCAGAATAATCAAGTTCAAGGTAGGGGTTATCAAGCCGAAGAAGCCAATTAGAAAAGAGATATAGTGAGTTCAATGTATAATAGAATGTAGTTGATGAGGCAGAAGGCTGAATTATCACCTCGTAGAAACTAATTGTTTTAGAAGATCAAATTCTAACTGAAATTTGCTTCAAATAATGATTCCAGTTATTTCTGGTCTTGTGCAGACTGAATTGTCACTTTGACATTTGCTGTTGTGCACATTTACTCAACAGTTTCTTTAAGAGATTTTGAGCTTTTTTAAATCAACAAGCTGTGAATCCCTCCTTTTAGTCTTCCCAGAAATTTGAATATCCATTTGTCTGCAAATCTGCTTTCAAAAGCTCAGAGAAACAAGGAACCATATGAATTTTGTCAAGTACACCAAGCCACTTCACACTAATTAAACAATAGAGTGTTTCCGTTGAGGAACTATCGGCTGATAGTTGCCCCGCGGAAATTTGATGTTCTTAAAACAAATATGCTAGTTTTAAGAACATCAA
>OMLO01005822.1_pt1 | contig 10365 bp, 6 predicted proteins | sample 1674811 | NCBI WGS metagenome assembly OMLO01 (sample SAMN06265003, study PRJEB25207) | coral metagenome | isolation source: Coral host | place: Mexico:La Bocana,Puerto Morelos, Mexico | collected 2008-11-13
CAACGGGTTCGTTTTTCATTTTACAGCAAGCGCTGAGCAGCAGCAAGCAACCCTATCAGCAACACAAGCTCGGTGATGGGAGAAACCGGAGTGGAAACCGACGTTGGAGCTAACTCGGTAGTTTTTGCACCATCACAGGACTCCCTTGCTTCCTTGTTGTCGCCGTAGTCTTCCCCAAGGAAAGCATTGTAGTTTCGCTTGTTGCTTTTAACGGCCCTCAGTTCTGTGGTGGAATCTTTGAAAAGCAGGTTGTAGACTTTGTCGTCATCGGAGTACTTGGTGGAGTTGAACAGTTGGAATTTGTTCCAGTCTGTCTGATTGCTACCGTAGTTGTCGCTCATAGTCGTTAAAATCTTAATGACGTTGTCTATGTCGGTGTTGCCTTTTCTTGTGACCACTGCATGCCCGGGATTATTACCAAGATTGCAACTCTCATGGCTTTTGCCATCAACACCTGTTAAAAGAATAAGGATATATTTTATTGTGATATCAAGGTGATTTTAAGAATACGCCCGAGGTTGAGATTTTGAAAACAATGTAATATTTTATGTGCGTTATATCTGGCCCCATAATTACTTCAAAGCCATCGAAGTCGATGAAACCGAAGTGCCACAAGCCGGAATCTAAGAGCGCTGACAAGGCTCTTGTATTTTTTTTTTTTGCTTAAAATCGTCAGAAAAAAGTAATGTTTATCTGGGCCAGAAAAAGAGCCTTAAATAAAGGAGTGCGCTATATAATATGTTGTAAAATGCTATAGAGCTATAGAGTGCTTTTCAATTGAGTGACACTTTTTCATAACTTTGAGAAACGAAATTTCCATGTTTTAAAGTTCGCAGCATTTTGTACTGAAAGGCGTAGGACTATAAGGGCAATATGAGGCTAGGCAAGTGACGGTATGTCTATTGATATGTCCTACCTATTCTACTTCCATCTCTGCATAGGTATACATAATCATCCACTTTTCCATATCCTCCAGCTCCTACCACCTCTTCTGTAGTTGTATGTTTCACAAAGGCCACATCACCCTTTCCTTCTGCCATACACTTGAAGGCGCCATGGTAGCCTACGTACCTATTCTTGCTCGAGTCTTTGGAGCATTTGTACTCTCCGGTACCATCGCAGAGTGCGCATAGGTTGCTGTACTCATCACCCTTCAGATAAGTATCAGCCCCTAACAAAGCAAAGCAAAACGAAAGTTTTTGTTTTGTTTTTGCTGTAATTAAGGGTGTTTTTAGCAGGTCATACTGTTGTTTTTGGTAACCTATTGTGTCATAAAAATGACTCTGAACGTGTTCACCAATGATTGGAAAGTTTTTTGATACAATTATTGTGGCAACGCCTGATAAAGAGAGGTTATAATAACTGGAAACTGTTTGAGTTACCATAATCTACTCAAATCATTTGTCAGGGTAGGGGAGAAATCTTTTCCTTACCCGGTGCACAGCTCTTACTGAAGAACTTGGAAGCTGCTTTTAAATCGTAGTAGTCTCCTCCATCGCACGGAGCTTTTGGCATTAATTTGGTGCGCAGTAGATATCCGACCGGTACATTCCAGCCAGCAGTTCTTCGGACTCCAGTGTGGCAGGACTTCTTGCCCTTCAGTTCAGTTATGTTGAAGCCTGTATTGTTCTTTTTTACAATAGCAACACCGTAGTACTTCACTCCGTACTCTCCATACTGCTCACTAACGATAGGCACGAGATCGTTGTCCTTACCTGTGTTGCAAGAAGATTACGACAACGATCACTAACGTTAATCTTCTTACCGTTAATTTACATTTTTGCCTTCTGTTTTAGAATGAACTAGTAAAAGACAGACCTGTGCTTTTCAAGCGATATACCTGGAAATTACCCCTGAGATTAGCTGGGAATATTGAAATTTGTAATTCAACAAATATTTTCGCTCGCACGCGATTGGTCGAACGCGTCGCTTGACACATGCCCATGGTAAAACTAGGAAATATACGAGTAATTTTGTACAGTTCTCAAGATCCTGCTTGGAATAAAGAAAGCTCCTATTTGGCTTTAAAAACATCTGATAAGTTTGAAAAAGAAAGAAAGTTTAAACTCTTGAAGCCTCCCGAAACGTATTTTCCTGTAGTTTCGAGGCAGTGAATGACATAGTGTTTGGTTTAAAATCGTTCTATGTAGTTTCGCTTCCAAAACAATCATCAAAACCAAAATTCGTAACTTGCCTGCTATGTACACATCCCCGCCATCTAGTGTCACCAGGTCAGCTTCGTCATTTTTGATCTTTGTTATGCAATCCTCAGGGGTGCTTGTATTAACACACTCCACATTCACTACCAGACTCATATTTACTGCAGTCTTGTTCACATATTTTATGAATTCCCTACACTTTCTCATTTCTTTCTGCATGGCACACCATCTGAAACCGATCGATGCTGAAAAAGATTAATTTCAAAACTGATCACTTAATTGAACAAATAGTACCAGAATTGCTTGGTTAAAATAGTTAATACTGTTTTGTCGACCTGTTAGTTACGAAAGATCAAGTACTTTGCGCGTGATTAAAGGAACGCGTCAGTGTTTTTTGATATTTTATACCAAATTAACAAATTGACGTCAGTTTTCATGCGTCTGTCCTGTTAATGACCCCGAATTTCGTCTAATATTGTCAAATTATCTGCTCTCGATCGTTGACGCATCGCATGAATCATAACTGATTCATATGTTCGTCAAAAGCAAATTTTCTCGCCTTTCATTCGGTGTAATACCGTAAAAATTGACAGACGGGTAATAAATACTCAAATTAAGTAGGAGCTTGTTTTTCAGAGAATTTTTTTACAACGCTGAAAGACATAATCTTCAAAACTCCAAATAAAACTGCCTCTACAAATCCTACTTTTTTCGTGTTTACATTTTTTGTCCCGCCGGATGTAATGAACTGTAAAAATTTTGGAAGATTTACTGAAAGGAATTCAAAAAACTGTAAAACAATCTCTCTTTGGGAATTTATAAGATTAAGAGCCAATATTTTAACAGAGATGGCGATGGTAACTCAATATTTCATCATTGCTTATTACAAGAAAAAAGTTTGAGAGGACTGGCTGTAAAAACGAATGCAAATAAAAGAGCGGAACGCGGTAAATCAGTAGCGCCCTAATGAGGTGCCTTAATTAAGCAAGGCTATTTTGGACTGCAAGTCTTGGCTATTACAACTTGTAGACAATTCTCAGAAGACAGTAATAATTTGTGTTACACTGCGATGTGGCAAATTGAAATACCCCCAAAGATTAAACGAAAACGCTGTTTAGCTCTCTACCACTATCTTACAAACGTTTCAACGATGAACTTTGAGCGGCGTTTGGGCTGGGCGCAAAGAGGGGGTCCACAAAGAAAAAAAAAGGGACTACTGAGGTAACATGGTGTGATTCTGGCGTGAAATTCCCTATCTATTAAAAAAATTAAAAACGAAAATTAGAGATTACTTCTAGCTTATGCCAGGAGCCCAGCACCATTAATGGGCTCCTGATTGAGTTCCTGATTGAGCTCGAGTGTAATTCGTCCAAATCAGCCTACTGATCTTTAAATCTGGATAAATCAACGTTTCAAGGACACGTAAAAGAGACAGAGGACAACATTGCTTTGCAAGTATCATTTTTAAGACCTGCCAGACTTTGGAATCGCAAACAAAACTCCATAGTCCGCTCTGAAGAAAAAGACTATCCTTTACAGGATCGGAAGGTCACGCAAGTTTGGCGACTGCAAAACCGCACGAACCTTGTAACAATAGGTTTATTGAAAGTTTTTTACTGGGGCCGTTCTTGGCATTGGATACTTGTTGTTGGTTCTGCCTATAACACCCGGGTAAACAAGAAAGAAGGAAGGAGGAAGGGGGAAGGAAGAACGGGGATTTTTGTTGCATCATTTTGGTTTGAGCCTAACCTCTTGTGCTTTTGTTTCTGAGGCTGTTGTTGACAGATTGATTCCAGGTTACTGGTCATCCTCTAAACTGAAGTATTTTCTGTCACAACGCTGGCCGACCCAGTTAGTTCCAAAGGAAAAAAACAAGCGAAACAAAGTTTCGATTCATTACGTGCTGTCTTTTATTCCGGAGATTCTTAAAGCTTTGTTTTTAAGAGGAAGGCCATCCTCCTATATTTTCCCTTAGATAGCCTGATTGACCCAGTTACTTTTCAAGAAAAAGTTTCGACTACTGATCGCGTGCCCCCTTATTTTCGGGTGTTCTCAAGTTTCACAAATGCAAATCTTTGACTCTGAAACCTATTTCGAACTACTTAATTTTTGAGCCTAAAATTATGTTGAGCAGGAATTCAATTCAATAGGTACACTTTTATTTCACTTTTATTTTTTTTTAAAAAAAATGGTCAAAATATCTTACGTTTCCGGAGTATAACTGTCAGAATTGGCATTGTACCAGGAGACGAGACAGTCGGTAAACGATCGCTACAGACATACTACGCTACCTTTCGATGGCAGCCTGCAGGGCAATATTACATAGCCAATCAGAGAACCAGTGGTGGGTGTGACAGGTCAATCCTGTAACAATACTTAGACTCCTTTCACTGAATGAAAGTAAATGTTTACATACTTCATTCTCCATGTAATTACAATTTTCCAGTTTTAAACCTCCTAGTTAACACAAATGACAGGATAGTCTTTCAAGACTGAAGTTTTAGCAACTTTCAGTCACTCTTTAGCAGAAAAGAAGCTAATACCAAAAAAGTACCGCACGTGACTACTTGGCATGGGGTTTGTGACTGTTTTTTATAATCCTCAATTTGCACGCAAAATCTGTAGAAAATGCACGTCAGTATGAATATTTGAATATTCAAAATCAGTTCAAGACAAAGCAGCTGCATAAACACTTCTAGAAAGAGTAGATAAAAAGATGTGACAGACGCTAGCTACATAAACGACTGAAAACTTTCCATAACAGGCATTTCATCGACACTTCATGAAAGCGTCTACAAAGGGAAGCAAGAAATCTTTGCCATTGCTTGTGATTACTTTCTCAGTAAAATCCCGAACCTGGTTTTCATATTGCAATTCCGTATGAAACAGTTTTCAACGACATACCTCGGCTCAATGTCGCTGCATTACGTACAAACCTCATTGTTTACTGCAAGCGCAATCTCTACAGTGTCATGTGTTTGCCTAAAGTTGAAATCCGCCTACGTATTTCGAGAAGAAATAAACCACTAAAAGGAGGCAGATTTAAGTTCTGGTGATGTGAAAAAAGATCTGACACAGGCGAAAATTGAGATCGATAGCACCTAAGAATCGTCGTCTATGGTGTTCGGAGTTGCAAAGGCACTGCGCGCAACAACGTTGACAGCGTCTAGTATCGACAAATCTGAAATTTTATTCAAAAGTCAAGACTAACGCCACTTTGCATTGGCAAGACAAGGAGATTAAACAAAAGACGAAACACAGACAGAAAGAATATAAAAACAGAACTACAACTGCAGACACAAAATATACAGTGGGATGGACCCTGCGCGCTAGCTAGTTGTCGGGGAAGGTTGGCCCGACGGAAGAAACCTTGCAATCAAAAGCCTGTACACAAGATTTGAAATACGATTCACAAATTGTAGATTTTCTCACCTGCTAATGCATACTGGATTGTTAGCAAGGCCATGAAAGCAAGCAAAGTTTTTGCGGCCATCTCTACAGAACTTTTGAAGCAGCCAGACAACACCTTCGAGTGATAGTGAAACCAGTGTTGCAGAGCTAATTAAGGCGTTGCGGAAGTTTGCGCAAAAGCTGTCACTCACTCTGAAACAAAAGCCAGTCTTACCCAATAAACGGGAATCATTGTTAGATTAGATTAGATTTCGTTTCTCTTGATCACGTGCTGTCGTTCAAAAACAAAACGACCAGGGGGAGTCAACGAGTGGAGAAATTGAGAGTTTGTGACAAATTTCTATTATGGATAAAAGTGACGTTTGATGCAGTGGTCTAAAATAAGACGAGGTCAAACTAGCTCAAAGAGAGGCAGTGATGGACTCATGAAGCGATCTTATGGTGAAATTTAATACAAAATTTACCTTTCGGCGCTTGACGCTATATCTAATTTGCGCGATTTGTACTCGATTTTTCTCGCTAACGAGCAGGTGATTTGAAATAAGTTAGTTAAGTTTTGTTTGTTTGTTAAGTTGTGGTTAAGTTTTTTATCTCATTGAGCTGATTAAAAGGTCTCGATACATCGATTTCCTGGTTGTGAGGAACAACAGTTCACCGCTTTTGTCTTAGTTTGGGCCGGTTCGCGCGAGAGCGAATTCAACTATGGGCCCGGACGCAGTGAGCAAATTTTTGTTTATTTTCCGAAAAAAATCTGTCACCAGTTCTTTAAGACAAGTGCGCCCGGTGATTTTCTTATAGATCCACCAATTTTTGTCAAGGCTTACCAAACTTCAAAGACGCCGTCGTACTGCCTCGGAGCAGCACAAACTTTTGTCAGGCGTGATATCTGACAGAATTGTCAATTTACAAGCGATGATATTTGAAGGAGAATGTCAGAGTGTTTCAGTCCGCAAAAATTATTTCATATTTGCGCGGCAATCCAAACGGTCAAGATGCAAGATTCGTCATACCCGGCTCCGGCGGGTATGCTGCATGACGATCCTTTTTCAGAATACAACTATTACGATTCCCAAGTTTACGTCCCATCTGTATCTGCAGGGCCAAAATACTGTTCAATTTGCACATCCCTATGCAAGGCGACCAAATACGAACCACCCGACAGCGTTTATTTCCGCGTGGTTGACACTTCTGGTTAACAAATATTTTCTCAGTGCGCTCTGACGCTTCACAAAAATTGAATTTGGCAGATACATATTTTTGGAAGGGCCAAGCATGTTTTAATTTGTCAGTCCCGCCAGTGCGTCCGGACGGCTATTTTCAATTTTTGGCACGGAAAAAAAATCATGTTGGAAAAAATCTCGCAAGTTCCAAATTTTGGCAGTGGTCGCATTAGAACAACATGTTTGAACGAAAACGTTACTGATTGAAATATACATCACGAGATCTATATTTCTCATTTAAGTATTTTATTAAATTCCATATAAGAGTTCAATTCTTTGCAGGTATTTTTCCACGCCCCATTTTATTGACTCTCCATCCTCGAGTTTGCTCGCTTTGCCCCTGTGTTATTGTTTCAACTTGCGAACGAAGAAGATTGCCTCGCTGACGCCATCTCTTCAAATTGCTCTCAGTAAAACCAGATCAAAGTACCAGTCATAACAATTTGAAAGAAGAAATCGCCGCTCACATTTTTCGTTTCCATTAAAATATCTTTAAAAAAGAGTCAGATGGACCCGGTAGAAAATGATTTTGTCCCGCTATCCGGCACGCGACAAAGTGGACTAGCCGAACAACGGTTATTTTCTCGCTGTAATTTATCCAGACATGTTCTAAAAAAATATGACAGTTGAATGGTAAAAAAAAAAAAGAAAATTGTTTGCCTTGCTAAAATTTAAAAAGCCTTCGAAGCAGGATAGTATGGAACCAGGACTGGACTCTGGATTCTAACTCTAAACTCTGGACTCTGGACTCTGGACTCCAGATTTGAAGAAAATAAAACAAAAATAGAAAACAGAGCCGAAATTGGATAATAGGATGCTGTAGCATTATCAACGGGGAGCAATTATTTTCGCGACATTAACTTTTCAGGTAAATAAAACGTCAAGTCTTAAAACAGACAACCTTGAATGCTTTAAATTGGAACTGATTTAACGAAACTACAGTATTACCCGGAGGTAGATATTTTTTGACCTAATATAGCCGTAAGGCTATCGTAATATATTATCCATATACAGGCGCCCATGGGCTCCTGCCATACATTGTTTTCAGCAATTGAATCCTGGCAAGCGTGACACACGTTAAGAAATACACCAACAGCACGCTCAGATCATGATTACTACAGTTAAATACCGAAGTCTGCAGGGAAATGGGAAAAAGTTCGAAATAGCGGGGTTTCGAAATAACAGAGGAAGCGTAAAATTCGTAACAATGAATCATTACAATGTCGCATGATCAGAATAGAGACAGCAGAGTTCATACAGTTAGTATTTCAGCCGGATGAACAGTTCACTAACCGTGCCTTTTGGTTTGTAATTAAATAACACAGCTGGAATTTCTAAGCGGGACACGTGAGTCAAGTATTTTTATTCATTAATTACGCAACAGGAGCTCAAATAAAATGCAATAGGTTTCCAGCTGTGCTCATATGTACGTACTCTATTTTTGACTAGTTCGAAATAACGGGGTTGAATTAAGGTATAGGGAAAGAAAGATGAGTTCGAAATAGCGGGGAATTCGAAATAACCAAGCTCGAAATAGCTGATGGTAAAAGACTGAAAACATAAGGTTAAATCCAAGAGAATTCGATCGTCGTTTGAAATAGCTTTGACTTCGAATTAACGGAGTTTCGACTGAATCTTTATTTATCCCTTATTTTTATTATTTCTTTTGTTTTTATTTTTTTCTGATGTCCAGAGACCAGAGTCCAGAGTTCAGAGTCCAAGGTCCAATCCAGATATTATATTCCTTCCGAGCTTCTTTGAAGATTGGTCAAATTGTATGGCAATTTTGAAACTGGGGGTCGCACTTGTTTTACGCTACTTGCTGACAGATTTATTACTTACACAAACAAAACTGGCTCAGCAAATGAATATATGAAACATCATATATTTAGACTGCGAAGAAAGATATGAATTTATGATTTATCATCGCAGTTACACGCAACTAAAAATTAAAGCCTGAAGAAATAAAAATCAAAGGCCTCTTTGAGGCTACGACTATTTTGCATGATGAAGTACATGCATCAGTATAAGCAGAAAAGATGAAAATTTTTGGCTTTGTTGCAAAAATAAATTTCTTTCTTCTGTCCCTTATTTAAACCTCTTAATCACTGCCCTAACTCCGCAATATAATGCATAACGCGGCTTTTACTTGGGGTAGAAGAGCACAGAACACGTCATCAGAATGGAATGAGTAAAAGCTTAAATTATTCATCAGAATGGAATGAGTAAAAACTTAAATTATACAATGCATAATTTTCTGCATTAATATATTATTGAACGGCTAAATAGTTAACGTCCTAAGCTTGGTAGTCTGGAAATGTGGAAATATGCGTGGAACTCAGGGTTTAATCGTTAACATACTAAGCTTGGAAGTCTGGAAATGTGGAAATCTGGAAATGCGGAAATATGAGTGGAACTCAGGGTTTGATCGTTAACGTACTAACCTTGGTAGTCTGGAAATGTGGAAATATGCGTGGAACTCAGGGTTTGATCGTTAACGTACTAACCTTGGTAGTCTGGAAATGTGGAAATGTGGAAATGTGGAAATATGCGTGGAACTCAGGGTTTAATTGATAACGTACTAAGCTTGGAAGTCTGGAAATATGGAAATCTGGAAATGTTGAAATATATGTTGAACACTGAGTTTGTCGCGCCGCGCAGTGAGAGAACAGTATTTTTGTCTTCCCTTTATTTCTAAATCTCTAGCCTGGACGATTTGGCCGATTTGCGTGTGATTTGATCCATCTTATCGCCGTGAAGAGTTAAACGCTCTGATGTGTTGTAAATAATGTTCAAAGACTCACATTTTTTTCGAGACATTTTATTCATCTATGAAAACACAATTCGAATTGCATGGACTCGCGCATGTGAAACTATTCCGCGTGGTATGTAAAGCTGAAAGAAATATCAATACTCGTGCACTTGCGAATTATTTCTGCCGAAAGCAATAACATTACCGACAGCAAGTTAATATGTCAGCTCAGTACGTTAACTATTAAACCGTTCAACGCATATTTCCACATTTCCAGACTACCAAGGTTAGTACGTTAACGATCAAACCCTGAGTTCCACGCATATTTCCACGTTTCCAGACTTCTAAGCTTAGTAAGTTAACGATTAAACCCTGAGTTCCACGCATATTTCCAGATTTCCACATTTCCACATTTCCCGACTACCAAGCTTAGGACGTTAACCATTTGACCCTTCAATAGTATATTAATGCAGAAATTTGTTATGCATTGTATAATTTAAGTTTTTACTCATTCCTTTCTGATGAATAATTTAAGCTTTTACTCATTCCATTCTGATGACGCGTTCTGTGCTCTTCTACCCCAAGTAAAAGCCCATAACGCTCTAGACACATACACGCTTTGCGGACCTATGTGTTAAGTTAGCTCGTGAAGGGCGAGAGTTCGAGTCTCGGGGTTGCAAACGCACGAATTTTTTTTTTATTTTCTTTTTTCCCTCCGACGTGTTTTTCTTTCTTTTTATTTCCCGCGTGAAGCTAATAAGTGCTTTCCATTTATAATAATTTATTATTTTGCTCGATATTCATGTATTGCATGCATCATGTT
>OMLO01005823.1_pt1 | contig 10364 bp, 4 predicted proteins | sample 1674811 | NCBI WGS metagenome assembly OMLO01 (sample SAMN06265003, study PRJEB25207) | coral metagenome | isolation source: Coral host | place: Mexico:La Bocana,Puerto Morelos, Mexico | collected 2008-11-13
GTACCTGTCGGAGGTAACTCAAGTGATCAGCATACAGTAGAGAGCAAGAGAGCAAAAGTTGAATTGTCCTCATGTGACTTGCGACCACACTTTGATTCGCTCCGACTAACGACTAACGCTCGAAACGTCAGCTTTCGAATCTCTTTACCGTGGCTAATTCACATTATCAACCCAGTTGATAAAACTATTTTTTCTTGTAATACTCCCCACCGACGCAGCACCATAGTTTATCGGATCTAATTTGCGATCAGGCGTTCTTCATATTTTTTGTGGCGGTGGGAGCGGAATCAACTGAGATGGTCTGATCGTAGTTCTTACCTTCGCTTGTTTCGTAATTTCTTATCTTAATATTTTTGCTGCTGGCGGGATAATTTATCTTACCCCAAGAGGTTTCCCTCGTTCCGTTTTGTTATAGTTCTAGTAACTATATAGGTATGTGCGGCCCCAAAGGGTATGGTTTTCAGCCGTTTTGGTCATAAATTGGGTATCGATTTTAGCCATTTTGCCGCCATTTTGGTCATAAATAGGGTATCGATTTTTGCACTCTAATCTTCAGTTTGGTTTTTCTTTTAGAAGAAGCTACTTCTTCATCACGCCCTTCTTCTCCCATCCGCGCTTTGCCTTCCTCTACCTCGTTTAACGCCTGCTACGCAGGCTAGATAAAGCCAGCAACAATTACAAGAAGAGTCAGGTCATAAATAGGGTAGGGAAAATCGCAGATTTTCGTCATAAATAGGGTAAGGGTTTTGGGAAGCGGGCCGCACACCCCTACCCAAATTTTCTGGGAGTAACCCTCTCCCCCCCCCCGGGCCTGTAACCCCCTCCCCCCCAAGAACCACTCCCATTAGTGGTCAAATAGAGATGTAACCATGCATCCTTGACAAGCATCCCCAACCTTTTCTCATGGAAGCTCTCCTGGGCTATAATCACTGGGCTTGCACTGAACAGGACATGATTATCTGCTCAACAATTTTATAGATATTACTAACAACAAAAGCTAATGACTGCAATGGAAAATATTTCTAATCAGTTCTAATGGCTATGGTCATTAAAGAAGAGGAAGATTTTTTTAAATATTTTAACTAGAGGATAAAATCAATTGTCAACCTTCTTTCAAAGCAAAAGGGACAGAATAAATACACATTTTGTAAGATACATGTAACATCATGCAAGTTTAACTGCAGGGCTTAAATTCTTACAAAATGCATTCATCTGGGAAACAGGTTTCTTCATTCACATTTAGTCACATTTTCATGATCATGCGATATCACTACAGATATATTTTTAGATTGCTGTTGCATTAGCATCTTATTTTCTTTTGCAAGCTGGCTTAGAAAGTCTTGGGCGTACAAAAAAAAACAGAAAGTCTCACCTTCTCAAAAAAAAGAAACACAAATTAGTATCACCTTCTCACTAGTATACCAAGACTTACTTTCTCATAGCATTGTATATAAAATGTAATTTTTAGCTGATTTTGATTAACGAGTGGCTTAAAACTAAGTAAACTGAGTTCTAGCCATTGAAGTATTTCGGACTCATGAAATAGATTTTGATACTGAATATTACTGACACACCTTTTCACTTATAGAGCCCATCTTTGGAATTCTTGTCTTCAACACATGATGAAACTTCCTTTTTAAACTCAACAAAAAACTTGCAGTCTTCAGGTCAGAGGCAAGCCACAGGCACCCCAATCCAGAGAAGTATGTCTACACAGTCTCTCAACAGGTATTACCCACCTGTAGTTCCTTCTTCTTCACCTAGAGATTTGTCGATACAAGATCGATCTACACCAGCATCTGCTCGACTACTAACCCGACCGCCTGTCTCACCCATTACAAAAGAATCAAGGCAGAGAACTACAAGAAGGGATCATCATATACCCAGACATGGAAGTAATCGGGGAACTTTGCAAACTTATGATAAATCAGAATCAAGTAGTTCAGACAAGATAAATGGTAGTATCGACACATTATTGGCTAGTTATGATGTACCAAGTGATGAGAACCCAGTGACAGTTGCAGGAAACAGTAGTGATGACAAAAGATTGACAAGAACTGATGTTAAAAGTGGGGTGCCGCAAGAGAATTCAAGTATGTCAATTAGACATAACAGTGTTCCACGTCTTGATCTAACAGATGTGCAGTACAGTCACAGAGGACCACCATCAATAAGGACAAGTGATTCAACTGACTTCAAAGCTACCATCTGGTACGTACATGTCCACTACTTGAAGTTGCATGTGTCTTTTTTTGACAGTTTCAGAGAAAAAAAAATTATGCTAACATATAATATATATGACCCCTACTACAAGAGTATCAATATACTTAGGATTGACCCCTGTGATGTACAAATTGCTTTTTGAGACACCACTTCCCTAAGAATGACTTCATGTCCTTTTTGTAACAAAAACCTGTCCCCATCAGCAACTAATTAATTTCTGTAATGTACTGTGGATTGCTCCATACTGGCCTACGCTACTTGGGGCATTGCATCTGCCCATTTGAAAGCTTATTCATGAAAGAATTGTATTTCAGGTGATTGACTGGCCTTGTTACACCATAGTCATATGTGCATCAAGCCTCAATTAACCCCAATTAATTATTTAGTTAATTAATTAGGACACCTTTCAATTGAGTGTTGTAAAATTAAAGCCAAAGTAACCACCCTCGCCAATGACAAAGGATACAGGCAATCCAGTGAGTTTACATGTACAGTGTAGCTGATGCAAATCGCAGAAAATGTGTATGAGTGAGCTATGATTGTTTTTTAAATTAGTTTTACTCCTGATTGTATCAAAAAGTGGTGCAAGTTTTTTAAGCTGATCATGTTGTGTAGTTAATGGCATGAATGGGTTAATTATTTGATTAACTTGTTTGTTAGTAATTTAATTAATCAATATAGTTTATTTATTTATTGTTTTCTTTTTGTGATCTGTGTTTTTGTTTTTTAGGGAAGAGGAACAGAAGTACCTTAAATTTATTTCAGATGTCACCACAGACATCCTTGCAAGAGGCATTTTCAGCAATAGGTATGTTATAGATAGTGAGACAAATATTTTATGCCTGCATGTTTGATCCTGCCAAAAACGTACTTGTAAGCTTTTTAAACTTCCAAGGTTAACTCTGCATGTGGTACATGTACATGTAAACTATATAAGAGTTTTGTGGGAGGTGCGGTGCACAGTGTGCTCATCCCCGGAGAAAATGGTCCGGGTTCAAGCCCTGGCCGGGGACACTGTGTTGTGTTCTTGGGCAAGACACTAAACTCTCTCAGTGCCTCTCTCCACCCAGGAGTAAAATGGGTACCGGCAAATTGCTGGGGAAACCTAACAAATTGGGGGGAATGACCTACGATAGATTAGCATCCCGTCCAGAGGGAGTAGAAATACTCCTAGCCACTTCATGCTACAGAAACCAGGATAAGCTCCGGCAGCTATGAGCCAGTCGGCTCCAAGGCTTCATTTTATACAAACAAGAAGGAAAAATAAAGTTACAGTGTACTGGTAATTTAATTTACAGTTGTTTTGGAGTAGCTTTCTTCTTTTTTAACTTTTTTGTGCTTACATTTTAACATTTTCAGGGTTCTAAAGCAAGTGTTTGAGCTGCATATCGAAAGAAGAAAGGACCATTTAGATGAAGTAAGGATACACCCATATTACATCTGCTAACTATACCATAGTCAATAAAAGGGAAAGGTTGGCAAACATCAAAGGTCTACTGCCGTGCACAATCTTTAGTTTTGTGCTCATACGCTATACATGAATTATGCAACCAAAATTTTGCTATTGGCTAGTTCCTCAGTCAAATACAAATAAATTTATGGATTGTGTGTTGCTTTGTAATGTCCATTCTATTTAGAAAAATACATGTAGCCTTAAATCTTAGGCTAGCACTCAGGGTCTCATTTAATTTGCTGCTTGTGATGCATGACATTACTGGATGGTCTTTAACCCATTGACTCACAGAGATTTTTGCCTAAAACATTTTTTGGACATTTTCCAAGTTAGCTGTTATCTACTCAAAAAGGTACTTGTAACATGACAACATTTTTGCTTGGGCATGTGCAAAGATGAAAATTATTGTTCCTAATTCTCTGCTTTTACTTTTCACATACCAACAAGAGAATAGTGGAGTACTAGAAGATGTCGCCATTACGTGTCACCCCATAATCTCAACAAAATGAAATTATTGCCAGTGCTATGTAGAAGCCAGTAATTTCTGCACCTAAAAGAAAGCCACCAATGTGGAGTGTTATTCTAAAAAAAATGAATCAGAAGTAAAACCAGAACCAATCATAACTCAATCTTACATATTTTCCCATGCTTTGTGTAAGTTTTGACTGGTTCATTGCATTGTTTGTGTCGTTTCTGACTGGCTTAAGTGGCTAGTTTGGTTTTGGTCTCACAACACTCAAGTGAACACTGATCTATAACACGTTTTGTTCCTGATTTTATAACTTACATTACCCTGTCTTTATTCCTTTTCAGAGTCGTTTGTATGAAATGATAGAACAGTTAAAGGAAGATTTGGGAATTACTGACAGCTAGCATTGGCTCCTATTACTTTACAGGGAAATAATCACAGTGTTAAGCTTACAGTTGTTTAAAATTTATTTTTGCAATTAGTTTTAAAAAATGTACTTTAAAACACCAAGGCATGCAACAGTATGTACAGAATATTGCCTATTATTGAGGTGTTCACAATAAATAAATTGTTCATAATAATAATTACTAGGTAAATAAGAAGCGTCTTGTAAAAAGTTAAAATAGTTTATCTGGTTCTGTCACAAAAAATATCCTCACAATAATAGTAAATAGATGGTAATTAAACAACTGCAAAAGACTACCTCTAGAAGCTTTGAACTATACAACACCAACACTTGCAACAATGACACAGGTTCGTTTAAATTAATGTACCTTGAGTTGTAGTGGGTTCTGAAATTGAATTTAAAGACACTGCTTCCTTTTGTTGGGTTGCATTTGTTCCGAGTGTAATTTAACAATTTGATGTCAGTTTTAATTTATGTGTCTGTCCTCTTATTGATGATAAATTGTGTCCGAACATTGTCAAAGTGGCTGTGGAACAAGCAACCAAAAAAATTTAAAATAACTAAGAGGACAGATGCATAAAAAACTGATGTCAATTTGTTTTTTACAATAACAAGACCCGAAACTGGTCAAATGCCAGGAACAAATAAAGTTTTTGAAAGGCAAGTTTGATGCATACAAGTAGCTCATTTGCATAGTGAAGAGCATGCAAGTCCGAGTTTTCAAATTTTATCTGTCTGTACTCTTATTGATGATAAAAACAAGCCAGTCAGCATGTGAGAAATTGGACAGTTATTGTTAAAAATCCTTTAGGTCAGTGAGCTTCTTTCAAGCTTTTCGGTTAGAATACAGTAGGATTAGCAATATTAAATCCTGCATTTTTGGAGACAAAACCAAATAAATGTCATTGAGATAAAAAAGAGCACAATAAAAAGATAAAATCTGTGCTTTTGGCTGGGCCATCTTGTGGTGTGCAGAATGTGTCCATATTAACAACAGGAATCAGTTTAAATAGCAAGGTTCATATCTGTTCAGAAGTTCAGTCAAAGAGGTCTGGGAGTCCAAAGATCTCATAGGTGCTGTGGATTCTGTAATGTGAAGGTAGTAGAACTGATAGTCCTCAATGCATTGGATACTAGTCCATCACAGGTCATCCCTGCAAACCACAATGGCAATTATTTAGGGTTCTTATACTCCTGGTAGGAGGTGTTTCCGAGGCCAGTGGTCAAACCTAGACCATTTGACGTGATTGCCACCATGTATGTAAAGGAAAAGTGTCATCTTCACATCCCATGTTCCAGTCCAGTCCTAATAAGGATCTCTCCTTACTTTTACCTACAATTCCATATGAGGTTTTTCTGGGCTACCACTTTCCAAACTGCATAAAGATGATAGATTACATGTGCGTTTTGGGTTTCTGTCGAAACACTGCAAAAATGTTTCTAAGGGACATTCTCTTTGGTCATCACAACAAGGCAAACCAATTAACTCCTCATTGACAAATACTTGAACTATAAATGGCCAAGGGTTGAGGTCTTCTGATTCCTTGGATGAATTGGCCTTTCTTTCACTACATTTATATATTACAAATGCAATATTGGCTCCAAAAGGCACAATGTAACTAGTTCGGTATTTGCGTTCAAGCTGTTCGAGGAAGTTATCCGCTCTCAGATCTTTATCGTCTTTGAATAACCCAAGCAGTGCATATAGCGGTTGCAATGTCTCTGCATGAGCAAACATAAAAGTACCATATTTTTTCTCCTCTGAAGTAGGGTCTGTTGCATTTTTCAGAGAGCTGATTATGTTTTGTAACAAAGGACAACCAATCTTATAGCTAATTGGATATCCATATCCTCTTTTCCAAAAGTGCTTTAAGTCAAACAAGTATTCTAGAACTAACAAATCTTCATCATCAAAGAGTTGACACCAAGTATTTTCCCTGTTGTAGATATTGAACTCAAAGATGCAAGCCACATACATGCCAACTAAGCTCTGTTCTGAAATCCCACTTGAAGAAATGCCCATTTTCCTCAATACTTTTTGAAGAACAGTTTTCATTTCTTCGCCATGCTTAAAAGTCTTGAATTCAAAAAATGCAGTATCGTTTTCTGCTACCTCAGTTAAGTACTTCGGGCACAGATCAAAAAAGCGCAGGAGGGGATCGTTGTTGACGTCTCTGGACTGGACCGCCACAGGTTGGAATAGGCCTGGACCCAACCGTCCTCGTCCTTCAAACAGACCATAAGCAAAAGCCATGGCACTTTGTGTAGTCCGAGAAGTTCCCGTGCTGATAAAATCAAACTCTTGCGGATGATAAGGGCGTGATAATAAACTGGGAAAACGTTTAATCATTTCTTTGGCGATGTAGTACATTTCTTGTTCCCCAGTGGGGGCTAGTAGTTTGTCATGAGAATGCGAAAAAGGGTTTTTCCAAGGAAAGCGTAAATCTCCAACGTGCTTTTGCTCATACGTACTGGAATTGAAGGCCTCATTTACCACTTTGAGCATTTTATCAATTTTTCCAACGTCTTTTTTGCTGGGAAAGCGTGTTCCATGTCTTAGCACCATGCTAATGTGAAGTGGTTCGCAATTTTTCGGTCGTTCAAAAGCAACCTCCTTCTTCTGATAAGGCGTCTTCGATCCAAGCTTTAGACGCGAGGGCTGTAATTGATGGCTATCTCGAAGAATACATCCTATAAATACGAAGCAATGAACTAAGACGACCATTTTATAATCCATTGTCCTTATTTTTCTGCTCAACGTCGTTACAAAAGAACCTGTACAGATTTCCTGGCAGCCGGTGAAAACAGAGGAGAAGAACTGGCGCTAGCTACCCATGAGCTAGTTCTCAGACCTTTGACCGTGAATTTCCAGCATGGCGGACGTTTGGGTCGGAAGTGAAATAGGATTTTTAAAGGGTAAGGGAATCGTGGCTACGACAGCATTATGTCCACCCCAAGAAAAGAAACAACTTTAGAAAAGATACAAATTTATTTTCTTGCACTTTTTATGAATGACTGTGATGCTGTTTTGGTCTCAGGCATTTCAACAGGAACTACTTCTACTGCTCAAGTCTTAAACAGATTATGGTTGAAATAATATGCTAGTAGTAAATATTTAACCCATTTATTTCGGTGCTATAGATCTGTGTCAATTTTTTGTTCCGTGAATATTAGGCATTGATCTCAAAAAGTCTTTATTTACAAACCATGGGGTTGCAGACAAAGTGGATAGAAGCCTCGAAATCTGTGCCATGTGCTGGGCTGATGAGAGTCAAAACCAGGTATGATTTCAAGAATTTGTTTCATAGAATTTTTTGGAACTACAGAATGCAGAACCACTTTGGACCACCTGTTTTACATGTGTCAAAACCTTCTGTAGAACGAAGCATAACACAATAGGCACTTGTGTGATTCCGCATCTACGTTTACATATTATATGGCAAAGGCTGCCCATACTCCTATGGAAAGCTAGTGGTGCATGTGATCAAGTTAATGTTGTGCAAAGTAGCACTGTACTGTGCGTGGTGCCCTTGAAAAATTAAAATTAAAAAGTTAAAGTTAAAATGTGCCCATAGGGCCAGTCTAATTTTTCTAATAAGATGAGGGTCTCTGATTTAATGAGTACAGGTATCGTGAAGTTTACTCTTTTAAGGAAGTAATTGTTTCCTTCAGTTTGATTCACCAGTAATGCCTTAATATGAGAATGAAGGGTAATGACTGGTTATATACTTACATGCATCACTGGATTTTTCTTGGGGTTAATCCTGGGTTTGGAGCCTGCACAAGCTACAGACATGATGGCTGTTGGCTAGGTGCTAGATGTTTAAGGGAACAGGTGAAGAAAATTAGAAGAATTGTAATTTTTAGGAGATTAAAGGAAATTCCCAGTCAAGGAAATCACAAACCAGGGGACATTTGCATTTAGGACTTACTTATCTCTGGGAAAGATCAGTTAGAAAGAGGTCTCATCCTTTTTGCATTCTCTGTCGCTCTTGATTCAATCAATAATAAACAATGATTGTATGATGTGAAGTTTATATGAAATAATTCATATATGAACTGCGGTTGTAGATGAAAGTGAAGATTGATCATTGCAGTTAATTTTCCAATTTAAGCAATTGGAAAGAAGAAGCCTGAAAAGCCCTGATTTTTTCAGGCTTCTTCTTTCCAATTGCTTAAATTGGAAAATTAACTGCGATGATCAATCTTCACTTTCTTTAATGATTGTATGGGTAGATGTAGTTCTTGATATCCGGAATAATCATGGCTGAGACATTTACAGAGACCTTGATGATTCTTGTTATCATAAAAAATAAATGGCATCTGCAAAGAACTTAACTCGCATTCCCTTGGGAAGATTGCTGTTCAGTTGAAAATTTGTTTGTACAGGAAACTGTACAAAGAGTTTTTCGTCTTGTTCAGATTTAAACTTTTTATTGATACAAAAAAGTGGATAACGTTCAGACAAAGATACAAAAGAAGCCCACAAAAGTAGCTGAGCACGAATTAAAAAATATGTGAAGATGAAAATAGTTATTGAAAAAATTGTAAGGAAGCACAGGGCACAGTAAAATTAAAGTCTCCTTCCAGTTCTCATAGGATAGATGATGAATTTTCACTACTAGACGATTTCCTGTCAAGACATGAAGAATTCTTTATATTTCATGCTGGTATCTCAAACAGTAAACAATATTCATTTAAACTTAGATCTTGTTAGGATTAGCAAATGGCATTGTAAAGACCTTTGATGTCAGCAAGAAGGAATTCATTGCTGAACGTAGTAATTCTATTGGAGAAGGAAAGCTCAAAGGACTCTTCAAGTGGGAAAGGTTGGTTGGGAACATTTTTGAAGAAATATTTTCTCTCGCTGATGTTGTTCACTTGTCTCATACAGCTGTGCATGTACAGCTTATGAGGAGTAATGTTTTGATAAATTTGTTTCTTTTTCATACATTCCTTTGTTGGGGACAAAATGAATTATTCACAGAATTTTTCTTTTGAAAACTCCAATCAGTGAATAGTAGTAACAGTAATGTGTTCTTTGAAATTGCTGCAGTTATAACGTTAGGGTTGAGTATTTGATCACGCCATAAAATTGTTCTATTTGCTTGATATGTATCAAATACAAGGGAATCATAGCCAGTTTAATGTTACATACCTGTTGGTTATTTTACCACCAAGCACCCAACAAGAGAAAATAAAGCAATAATTGTTCAATTATAATGGTTAATTGCAATCCTAATATTACTTATTTTTAAGTAGAGACTCATTTTTTTTTGTTTATAGTATTGTTGTGACATGTGCAGAGTCAGGACAACTGAAAATTTGGAAAAATGATGAAAATTCTGTAAGTTGTGAAAGTCCAATACACTTAGCAACAAGTGAAAGTAGGCATGTTTATAAAAGGTAATTTGTTTATATCAACTAAGTTGAAAATGTAAAGTGGCCACTGTAATGAGTTAAAAAGCTGACGTTTTGAGCGTTAGCCCTTCATCATTCTCTCTGATGAAGGGCTAACGCCCAAAACGTTAGCTTTTCAACTTGTTACGGTGGCCAATTCACATTTTCAACTAAGTTGATAAAACCAAATTACCTTGTTACCCCCACCGACGCAGCACCACAGTTTCTTTACAAAACTTTCCCTGTTTATTCATATGTCTGTTAAAGTGCCTATGAAGTAAAAAATAATTGCTGCTGATTTGAAAGGCTTTTCAAAGCAAAGAAGAATGGCGTTTACCTTTTTGGAATACCTTTTTTCGTTTTAGAGATATTCACGTTTTTGTATTTTAAGTGATGACGTCATAGGTGGTTCC
>OMLO01005825.1_pt1 | contig 10362 bp, 9 predicted proteins | sample 1674811 | NCBI WGS metagenome assembly OMLO01 (sample SAMN06265003, study PRJEB25207) | coral metagenome | isolation source: Coral host | place: Mexico:La Bocana,Puerto Morelos, Mexico | collected 2008-11-13
TAAATTAAGCGGTAAATTGTTCTTTTCCCAGCAACCAGCCACGTGTCCGACAACTCAGTTGGCAGCGATAGGAATGAAACAAGTGGAGAGGTTTCCTATGCTGACACTTCGTCACACGATGTTCGGGGCTCAGACTTTCAATCCACGCCTCTTCTCCCCGAGATCTCAGTAGAATCGCCAGAGACCGGAGCCCATTCAGGAAGTCCTTCAGCGACGCCGGATCGTAGCAGAAGTAACGCTAGGGATAGCAGGAGAGGGAAGCAACGAAGTTTTACACCGCATCTTCCTTATTGTCCGTTGGAAGAAGACTTCCCCATTGATAGCCTTCCGCAGCTACCAACAGACCTGGCGACGCTGATTGATCATGGCTTCCTTCACTGCTGGAAGTCTGGAGTTTGCCTTCGTCACCCTCGCTTGTTCTTCCTGTTGTACTGCCTCCCGGACCCCGATACTGATCGACAGTTGGTTGTTACAGAAGTGAGCCCTTGTCCACAGGGTCGGAGGGTCTTGAGCTACGTGGTGGACCACATCGATACCCTGATACGGGAATGGTATCAGGAGTTTTTGTCCACGGACGGCCAGCAGCCCAAGGTCAGGCAGCTTATACCCTGCGTCGTGTGCGAACGTCGGGGTCTTGAACCGTACAAGTTCTTGTTTGCTGAATGCCAGCTTCAAAGTGCAAAGTCAGATACAATTCCCTGCCCTCATCATCCTCGACTCCAGGTCAATCTACACAAAGTGGCACCTGATATCATGTTACATGACGTAGATGCTGATTTGTTGTTGTCGCATGGCGAGATTACTTATGAGGACACTGAGTCACACCGGCTGGGCAGTGGTGGTTTCGGAAAGGTACGTTTTTCATAATGCTAAGAAGAACTCGGCATGTCTCGTGCTATCAAACTGATAACAACTGATCGCAAGTTGTCATTGTTTTGCCTTGTTTTCGGGGAGTTCGCAGAACACAGAAACTCTTGCTAATTTGGCAGGTAAAATTTTCGTGGGTGAAATTTGGTTGTGCTACAGAAAAAAAACACAACTTCCAGTCTAATAAGCAGAAAATCGGCAATAGTAGCGCTTGTATCAATTGGCAAAGCGAATCTTTATTTGTTGTCGTCATCATTGTCACCGAGCTATATTTGGCGTATGACAAGTGAACAAGGCTTGTATTATCGGGTTTAATTTTCGCGAATTTTAAACAATGCGTAAAAATAAAAGTTATTACAGAAGCTGCGGAATGTCGGTTGGTTATATAAATCGCATTGAGCTCGCATTGCAAGTGAGAGAATATAGTCTTTTTGTGGGCTCTCTCGACCTGAAATAAGTCAAGCTTTCAAGTTGTCGCACGTTGCTTCTCTGAAGAACCAATCAGAATGCGAAATATATAAAAAAAATAGAATTGGACGACCATTTGCTGAAATTCATGTAGGCTCGATTGTCGCCGCTCTCTCGTGTCTGGTCTGCGTCCCTCCGTTCCAGAGATCGAGCCTAGTTGTCATGCCGACTAGGATTATCCCCAGGGCATCTTTTTCCTTGAAATCCGAGCAGGCTGTAAAGCCCTAGGGACGAGGCCGATACGATAAGGACTAAACAGATGACCACTGATCGTATTCCTGCTAACTGCTTGCTGATGTTGTCGTCTTTCCCTCAGGTTATTCGTGGTGACTGCCGAGGACAAGCCGTCGCCATCAAGTTCTACATCCAAAGCGACGAAACAGACCCCTTGAGGCATTACCGCGAAGCGCGCAAAGAATTGAACGTGCTTCGCCGCGTGCGGCAGCATCCGTTCCTCATCAACATCATTGGCGTCTGCCTTCGTCCCCTTTGCCTTGTGCTGGAACTGGCGGAGCGGGGCGCTCTCACCGAGATCATTGTGAATCCGATTCCCATTCATCGCATTGTACTATTTCGTATCGCATATCAAGTTGCCGAGGCGTTACGATTCCTGCACGATTTGGGCGTCATCTACCGAGACCTCAAACCCGAAAATGTCCTAGTTTGGTCATTGGACGAGCAAGCAGATCTTCACGTTAAACTTATCGACTTTGGCACCGCGAATTTTGCGACTTCTACCGGTCTCATTTCGTGTGCGGGGTCATGCGGTAACCACGCCCCTGAGATGTTACAGTGCGCAAACAAAGAAGAGTACACTTCTCAAGTGGATGTGTATTCGTATGCAATCCTTTTGTACCAAATCATTACTCGTTTAGTTCCGTTTGCGGAATACGATTCCGAACCTAAAATTAACGCTGCTGTGATCGCTGGCGAGCGTCCGACGTGGCGGGAGGTTCCGGTGTCGACATTTGGTCTTCCTACTCTTACCGAGCTCATGCTTCTTTGCTGGTCAGATAGCCCGATGAAACGACCAAAGTCTTCCCAGATAGCTGAGCAAGTCCGTCACCCAGCTTTCCAGTGTTTGCTAGCTAAGCAGGCTGTTCCGTCTGAGCAACTATCTGTGAGGCATGCCTGCCTGGTGCCAGATTGCAACGATCTGTGGCTGGCGTGTGATGGCCACACAGGAAACCGCATTTTTATCTACGATGGTCGCACGCTGGATATGAAGTTCTCTTTTTCTCTTGAAACTGAACAACAGCAGCCTCTTGCCTTTCAGATCCAGTGCATGCATTTTATGAAGCCATTTGTGTTGATTGCTGTTCGCGGCCCCGCAGATTTGGTGTATGTTTATTCTTCTTCAAGTGAATTGCGTTACAAGTGCGTGACGTTCATGCCTTTTGACGAGCAGATCAGTTGCGTCACGTCGAATGATGAGTATATATTTGTTGGACTGAGTGATGGCAAAGTGCGCTGCATCCTGAAAGCAGAAATGAAGAAAAGCGACAAAAAGCGTACGTTTAACAGCTTCACAGTGGGACGCCACCGGATTCTGTCACTGACTGTTGCACAGGATAAACTCTGGGTATCGACCAGCCGGTACATTTTCAGATATTTTACGAAACCCGGCGAAATGGAAGCGTTCGACATTGACTCCATGTGGTACGGTGGCCCCAAAGGAATGGAGAACAACCCTCAGACCCAGGTCGCCCTCCTTAAGGTTTGTCTTGACGAACAAAGCGTTCTGTCCGTTTGCAGATCTGTCCTCAGCAAATGGGACGTCGAAACCAGACAGAACCATTTCAGTATCGACTGTTTAGCTGTCCTGAAGAGCCTCAGCACAGGCTCCACTGAAGAGGCACGCAAGGATAGCGGTGACGCCGCTGCGTGTATCACCTGCGTGGAACCCACGCACGACTCACTGTGGGTGGGGATCGCGAGTGGCCACATTTTGATCTTTGATTCCGAAACAGGGGAACTCCTCACGTGGTTTCATCCTTTTGATGAAACGCGCACCCTTACTTTATTTGATGGCCCTGGTCCGTGCGGTACCGAACAGAGTTACGTCATAAGTACCGGAAAGGGGCTAAGGCGAGAGGGGCTGGGACCTGTGTGCGTCTTAGCGGTGGAGCGGGTTCGAGAGCCTCCTTATGAGACTACCAATTGGAAAACGAGCGTGCCTGAGAGAAAAAAGAATTATAAAAGGACCACATCGGGAAAAAGACTGTGGAGTCCTATCCCTCAAATCGAAGAAGAAGAACATGACGCGGTCGACACTAATCCGAGCCCGCAGCCGAAGTGCTCCATGATCATGTGGGAAGCTGTTTCCAGGGATTGTTTTGCCAGAATTGAGGCCAAAAGCGGCCGGCAGCGCAGCTCATTCCGTTTAAGAAGGACCTCGTCAAATGTTCACCAGCCCTCGCAAGATAGTGACGAAACGAATCTGGAAACGTGATGTTAAGGCCATGGCGATACATTCAGAGATCTCTTGTGGAGGACTGGCTACCCGTCTTCGGGCTTAGAGGAATTAACTGACAGTTGAAGAGATTATTGGCCTTGTTTCCTATCAGAGCATGGCCATCGGAACTCATGAAAAATTGTCAAGCGAATATACCGACGTGGGAGAACAGCAACCGGTTATCTTCGAGAACTGCCGTGTTAAAAGAACAAATAATTTTAAAGCTAATGGTAAATTCAGTTTTTTTCAGTCACTTCCTTAAGACTTCGTTATTGGATATGTATATAATGTTTATGGTAGCTTTATTGTATAGCAACTGAACTGAATATGGACATCTTTTAACTTGAGCTTCATATATGAGCTTGACGAACAGAGAAAAGAGAACGTTTTAGTTAATTTTATCCGAACTGTGCATCTTATGGATTTTAGCGACTTGTTCCTTGTTTCGAATGAAATTCAAATATGACTAGGAAGTTTTATATAGAAAATTGTATATGTTTTAATAGTCCCATTTCAAATTTGGGGCAAATTTAATACTTTCAAATCAGGAACCCATCAGGCTCCTGTTTTAAATACAATTCATGCTTTCGATATGGACTGTTCGTGCACGCCTAGCAGCTGTAAAAAGATTAATTAAAAATGAAAACTGAAAACATTGATGTTCCTTGCTATTTCTGTTGAGATGAAGGCTTTAAATTTACTTTTAACATTCGTGGGAAGGAACGCGTGGCAAGCATAAGAACGTCTGTGTGGGAGGCTAGCCAATCCGAGACGCATAATCAAAGTATTATCATGTTGAAATTCGCATCTTTCCTATCTAAGCCATTTTGAAACATGAATATGCAACCTCGTTCCCAGGGCTTTTCACTTGAAGGTGGGAAGGGTGCCCCTCCCATCTTCAAGGGCAAAGCCCTGGGAATGAGGTTGATTGGGGGATGTAGTGTGCACGTAGAGAGAAATTCTGTTTACTATCTCTATTCGTTCCAGAGACATTTAAATTATCAAGTAAGTTTTTCTTTCGTAGAATTCTATGTGATGCACCTAAAAATTCAAGGAGAGGTGCTACATAGAGGATAAAGAAAATAACGCAAAATGTATATTCCTTGGGAAAGGTAAACAGGACAGGGGAGACAAATATCATATGGGGCGCTCCGTGGAGAGGTTTCTGCGATTTACTTTTTTGAAACAACGCAAGAAACAGAAACGCTTGCACTATACAAACAGAAACGTGTCGTGTGCTAGCTAGAAAATACTCCACTTATAAATTTATACAAAAACGTCATTTCTAGCTTTTTACGGTTGTTTACATGATAAAAAAGAAAGTTACAAGGTTGAAGTATTTTCTCGTGTTAAAAAAACAATGTTTTACTCTCTCGCCGAGCTCGTTCGTAAAATACTTTTCACCACGCTAAAAATATGTTCATTCATATTTTTGTGTAATATCCTGGCCTCTATGTATTCAAAAACGAGTACAGTGCTTTTTCGGGCAAGACCCGAAGGTTGCAAATGTTTTGTTTGCCCTACCAAAGATTGCAACTCGTCTTGATGCGTTACTGCTCCAGCGCTCGTCCACACTAAGCCCATACGTTTTTCTCGTAGTGCGAAAAGGCGAGATAAAAAAAAATAGGAAACCCCTCCTCTTTGTGTTCCGCGTTTTTTTTTCCTCTATCTTCACGGCTATCGATATTTCGCCAAGAAGCGCTAAGGTAATGTTTCGAGCGTCCCCAGGGTCGTCCCCACTGCGAGTGTTCACTGCAAAGCACCCTGGGGATACGACTGCGATCAATGGCAAACAGCGGTTTTTGTTTGTAATGGCGGACGATATGGCTGACGAGCCCGGAGAAAGTTGGGCTACTCTTTCAAGTGTCGCTTTACGGGAATTTGTGGACAAAAAGATCAGTGTTCTTCTCTTTGACAACAGTAGGAAAACAGGATGGGTACAGGCCATTGATCCAGTGACTCGTACTCTCGTTTTACAGGAAGAAACCGACGATTTCAATGCAAAGAAATTAACGTTTGTTTTGGGTCATGCGATTTCACATGCAGTTTTGGAGGAAAGTGAAGATCGCCCTCGAATGATTGATTTTCTTGAAGCTGAAAAGGCTAAGAAATATTCTCAAGATGATCTTAATAAAAGAAAAACAGAACTGGTAGAATGGCTGACAAAGAATCGAATTCCAGTGACTGAGAGTTTGGAAGACGGTGCAAACTTGTCAGTGATGGGAGTTCTGTTTGTTGAACCTCCATATGATCCTGAATGTTGTAGATGTAGCAATGAAATTATACTAGATCGTATTCAGAAACTTATAAGAGCACAAGAAGATCACAAGTAACGGAAGAGAAAGCTTTAGTTCAGCATGTTTATCGTTTGTAAATGTACAATCACATTTATGGTATTAAATCAGACACCAGATCAGGCAAATATGCAGGGGAGATGAAGAGCCAGCTAAATGATACAACACGTCTGCGAAGATGTACTTCTGTGAATATCGTAGTTAACATGCAACAAGCTGTTTTCGTGTTCTCTGTATTGGATTGTAACGTGCATAGAGGCTCCTGCAAGGGGACCATCAGGCTCCTGCAAGGGGACCATCATTACAAAGAAATAGAAATGTTGTTTGCATTTGAAAAGACTCCCCATATTAGCCTCAGTCACAAGTTAATTCAAGTCCAGTTCCAAGAATGTAAATATGGTCTATTCAGTATTGGTTGAATGGACTTTCACGCAATGTTGTTTATAACACTGGTTTTAAAATTCCCTCCCCCCCCCACCCCACCCGTCAATTAATAATCCGAGGTGGAATTGTTTCCCTGACAGCCAACAAGTGACTCATGTTTAGGTCAAAGTCAGTGGCAGAGAAGTGAGTAGGGAAAGAGTCAAGAGGAGTTAAGAAAGAGTGGAGGTAAGAGACAACTTTTCTTGCTTCTTCAAGGTAAGGGCAGGGGACGAGTTTGGCCATTCCAATTAATACTCGACAAACATATATTCCATTAAATACAGTTCTTATGGATTCAACAGTATTGTTATTTCACAGACAAAGAGGACACTCGATGAGGTCATTATAATAATAGACATATTAGCTCCCCCCTGATACAAGAGCCTCATGTTTCCAATCAAGATGAATAATACGAAAGTACATTTTTCTATCTTGACCCAAACAATGGCTTGACACTGGTTGTGATGTTCAAGTCCTTCTTTTTCATCTTCAGAGCATGAAAACGTACAATAGTTTACCAGTTCAAGAAGGATATTGAGCCAATCAGATTAAGTCAAAGCAAAAATGAATGGCCACAAAGCATGCAAGAGGAAGGTGTATCTATACATGATCAGTCTGAAGTCTTGACCCATCCATGATGAGTTTGAAGACTGACTTCTCACACCAGAGACACAGAGACTGATGCTTGGGTGAACTTTGGCCATCCTGAGGCAGAATGAACTGGCCAATTTAGTTGAGGGTGAGAGAACTATTCAGGAATGATCTGGAGCTTATTATTTCCTGCTTCTGGGTACCCAGTATAGTATGGAGGTCTGGAGGGCAGAACCCCAGGAATACTATATAGGTATAGGTATAGGTAGGTATTCTGGCAGAATTCTTGCACTATTGTAGATGCTGTCATTCAAGTGAAAATAGAGAAAAGCACAACAAAAATCTGGCATTGCCTCTATTTTATTAAATTGTGGGTATTTGTGGAGGTTGACCAAATACTAAACGCTACAGGGTGGCCCTGGGGCATGCTACTGGCTACCTGAGAAATTTATATTAAATTTCCAGACCCTCAAACATGCTAATTTAGGAATTCTGGCAGAACTTTTGCAGCACCATGAAAGCTGTCAAGAAGATAAATTTCGAGTGGCCCTCCTTTACACCACATTTTTCAGCCGCCACCCCTTTTTAAGCTATGTTTTTTGGCATGTCCCCCTAAATCCCACCAGCCCCCCTACCTTATGAAAAAAATTGTAGCTAACCTTCAACTAAAGTAAATCAGAAGACTAAATTGAGATTAATATTTTACACAAGTAATTTGTTAACCCCTCTCAAGGAGAATACTTTTTATTACTGGTTTATTTGCACCTTGTTACAATGATACCCAACTACTATCTACTGGATTGTTGATTAACCATTACAGATACACATTGTGATCATGATCAATTGAAGAAATATTGCTTTTATTCTAAAAAAGATATGTAGTTACCAACCCTCTGGTTTGCTGAACACTTACAACATCACTATTGATATTATTCATTCATTATTTAAACTAACTCACTCACTCACTCAGGCCCATTGTTGGTACAAATGGGCCTGAGTGAGTTTCACATACAAGGCCTTCAATGTCACTTAATTCAGTAAGATTTCAAATAGGTAGTCAAGTCTCTAGCCGATCTCTCTCAGACAGCTATATGTGAGGCTTATTACTGGCCTGTAGTGCAGGCATATTTTGTGTGCACATATGCACACTTTTGTATTAAGCTGCCATCTTGGATTTGTTAACTGTGGAGGGTTGGTGTGAGGGAAAAATGCCAAACATTCCTCCGGTGAAGCATTCAATTACAATCCCAGTGAAGCATTCAATTGCAATCCAAGATGGTGACATCTAAAACTGGTTTATTGAGCACTCCCTTTAAGATAAACAATTTTAATGACAATTTTGAAAACTGGCAACATCATAGCTGGCAATTCACAACAGAATACGGTAACTTGAAGGTGCTTCCACATATGCCAAGTAAAAACTTGTAAAAATATACAGCAATATTGCACATTTCCATTCAACTGTCAGTGTATCAAGGTATCTAAAATATAAGTTGCATACTGTGCACTTTGGCTGGCAAGGTGTGTAAACTGCTTGATGCAATGTTATATATCCTGCCTAGTCTATTAAATGAACACTAATTTCAGTGCCGTACGTAGACAGTGTTCACAAACCATGATTCGCCTGTCATGATTTGCTCATCATTTACTTAATCTTCCAATTTGCAGTAAGATTGTGGAACTGGCTCTTCAGTGAGCAACATGCAGTTAATTTATCAACTGCAAGTACCTAGTTACGGAGGAACAGGTAGATAATGTGGAGTAGCATTGCCCTGTATGAGTTGACCATAAACACATTACTCTGGCAAGTAAAAGTATATGTGGCTGAACATGGAGACAAAATAAATTATGGCAAAACTACCCAAATTATTAAATAAGGCCCATGGATGAGTGCAGTCAGGCAATTATGTTTTGAAACACTGCATCTACACACTGTAGGCTTAAAACATCCAACTTCCTTATAAATGGAAGACTCTTTGAAAAAGCTTGGAAAATACCATTTCATTTGAAAAGCTTTCTTAAAGCCATTTAACCCTAATTTACATGATAATAATTGATATACATACAAATACACCTAATATCTGGGATGAGACTAAACTCTTTCCAAAACTTGATACATATACCTTTGAACTAGACAGAGCCAGATACAGCGCAGTAATACAAGTAATAAGAGGGGCTTGAAGTCTGGGGCATGGACAAAATCCAAAGCATGATAAGCCAAACCAGGATAAGTGTGAATTACTTTTATTTCCACTCAGCAAAATTTAAAAAGGTTGGAAGATCAGGCTGTTCATGGCTTCCCAAGGAAAGGTCATGTCCTATAAATAATTACTAGTGAGGTCATTTAAATATTCATGATATTTACCAGTAAAAGTTATTTATTAGTGTTTGTTAGTTTCTAGAAATCAGGAAAGAGCACATTATATTTTGTAATTCTACCTGCAAAGGACCCCAACTGACCCCATCAACCACCACCCCCACTAACTGGAAGAGTGCCATTTAGGCCTTTGTGGGAGACTTGGATATGCGATACCTAGCATATACCCGCAGAAATAGTGCAACAAACACAACAAGGACACCGATTACTGCTTGAGATGACAATGGGTGATTATAAAGAATGCATGAGAGCAGTATACTGAGCATCATGCGAATGGTCATGATGATAGTAAACACAATGGGACCAAATGATTGAATGGTGTAAAAAATAAACAACTGCCCTGTGGCTGACATTACTGACAACAGCAGGGCATGAAATGCAAACTCTGGATGACTTAGCATGAACCACAATGCTGACAGAAAGTTCCCACCTTCGATCATTGACAAAACTGTCAACAAACAAGAAAACAGATTCACGCCAAACATCATCTGCATGGATGACATCTTGTACGTGGTAAACAGCTCTGATTGCCAATTGGAAGTGAAGCTGTCAAATGCCATGTATCCCAAGAGAATAACTGCCCCAGAAAAGGTTGTGGCAGCTGTTACACGCTTCCCTGATGGATCTGCTGACAAAAGAAACAGGCTGACACCTGCAGATAGGAGCACAGCCACCACATATTCATAGTAGGGATAGACTTTCTTAGAGACTATCTTGCCCATGATCATTACTGGAATTATCTTTGACGCCTTACACAGGACCTGTGTTGGAAAGCTGACAAATTTTAATGCCTCATACTGGCACCAGCTGCTCATTATGTTTGAAAAGGAGCAAAAGGAATACTTGTATAGTGGCGCAGTGTGTCTTGGTTGTCGTGTGAAGACTAT
>OMLO01005826.1_pt1 | contig 10361 bp, 4 predicted proteins | sample 1674811 | NCBI WGS metagenome assembly OMLO01 (sample SAMN06265003, study PRJEB25207) | coral metagenome | isolation source: Coral host | place: Mexico:La Bocana,Puerto Morelos, Mexico | collected 2008-11-13
TGGTTTTGATGCGTCCTTGTCATTCCTTTCTACGTCGCGAAGATGTTCTCTGAATCGGTCACCTAGTCGTCGTCCTGCCAGTCAGTTGCCAAGATTCAACTTTTATCTATCACGTTTTGAAAGAACACGAATTTCCGACCATGATATTAATTACGCAATATTGCGTTTCTCTCTACCTTGGAAATCTCACTTCCCGCCCTTTTTCTTCCTCATCCCGTACAGTTCCCGTCCCGTCCTGGGGTTATTGCCCCACGTTCTGTTCTCCTCTGCAAGCTGAAGAAGCACATGGAAAGTGGTGGGACATTTTTGCTGAAGTTTTTTTAACTGTTGGTTTAACAAGGAGATATAGACAACGTGGTGGCAACACTTTAAATTGCAGTTCCATTCAAGCCACTGAATGTTTATTGTAATACGATGGACGTCAAGTGATTGTTAACGTACTGTCATCTCTTTAAGTCTAGGCTATACAAAAAGTCCTGGTAATATACATTTATTAGTTAGTTTTTTGTCTTACAAGAATATTCCATTACATATATATAACAACGTTTCCTCAGATATAAATTTCTAGTCGTTCCTTGGATACTTTGAAACAAAACGCTAGGAAATATCGCTGCTCTTCTTCATATGGAATCTACTAACTGCTACTTTTAAGGTTATCAGAGCGACGGTTTGCGATGGACCGTCAAAATTAATTTTGTATCTGCTCCCAGGTTCGTGTTTGCTTGGCTGAGTCTTTGGTCCATATCTAGTGAAACCTGCTTTTACCGGTTGAAGAGAACAAGCTTTTTTAAGTTCAAAACCAAAACTATTAAACAATGACTGTTTTCATGTGCGGTTTCCCGCGCTTGGCGCTGGTTGCACACGTTTTCTTCGGGCTCTGATTGGCTCTTCGCGTTTTAATGTCGTTGTGATTGGTCATTTGCAATTTCTTTGATTTTTAAAAACATCAGTCATTTTAAAAACCACTCTATCTGTGGGATTATAAATTTATCCGACATAAATGTCGATACTATAAGATATGAAACAAAGTAGCTTGCTGATGGTGCTAAATTACTTCACGCTGACCGGCACTGCTGAGAGAATTTTAGTATTTTACACAGCACTAATCATGTTTTAAAACTATTTTTTCTGTAGCGTTATTGTTGTCACGCCTTATCTCTTGTCATTCATAAACTCTCAAATGTGTTGTCCTCTTAACAAACCCAGGATTGACCTCACGCTAACACTTCCTAGAAATAAAAACAAAACAATTTCAATGACAATCTTTATCAAAAATGGAATAATTCAAGTTGTATAACCTCCCAACTTGAATACGTTTCCCGATTGGAGATGTGTCACGTGTCGTTGGTCAAAACTAACCAACTTCCTATGGAAACAACAACATTAACTTCCGACTCGCACGTGATCAGGTGGTGCTCCTTGAAACCGCTCCCTGAAACCTCGACCTTAAAGTTGGGGTCGTTGAGGGTCTCGGGAAAACAAAACCCACTGTTTTCTTTGGAGCCAGCCATTAAGTGCTGATTTTACTACTTCGTAAAGGCAAATTAAGAGCAAGTTTGTTAATAGACGATTATAAGCCAAACTAAAGCCGGACCATTTTGTATTTTGTATTTTGTAAATCGATAGACACTGAGATTTCGTAATTTCTACAATGACGATTGCTTGTAAGCGCCTATAGCGAATAAAAACTAAATCATTGACTAGCGATGCACACATTATTCAAGCAATCATGTCTGTTTTTGAAATAAACACTGCTCTGAAGTTGCGTTATGTATTCCGTGGAGTTTAATTGTTTATATATCGGGAAGAAGCGGATAGACTACGAGTAATCCCTCTTTCGCTTGGTGCGTCTTTCGAAAACCGCCGACGGACTTGTCTTTATTGATGCCTTTAAGTCCTGGAGAACGCCTTTTAGATAAGCTAATTGTTGAATAATAGTTGTAGATGTTGACGTGGATGAATTCGCGCATGCTAATGTGTTTAACTTACCGCTGGACTCGCAGAAGTGGCATGTCTTGGCACAGTTTTCCTCCATATACTCTTTCCATCCTCCAGAAGTCGTACACAAGCCTTGTCGTTCCCACTTCTCGCACTTTGATGTCAACTGTTTATCAACGCACTCTCCTAAACAAGAAATAAAAGATGTTCATGCACAGTAGTTTCTATAGCACATTCCACTGTTCCAAAAAGATTTCAAAATGTTAAAGGAATTTCAACCGAACTTGAAAAACGCAAGCCTGACGTTTTCGTTTCCACTATAGCTGTGATTTGTCAACTTTTCGCTCTAATGTGTTCCTTTTCTTGATTCTTTGTTAACTAATGTTCTAAAAGTTGGGCCAAGTACCAGGCTCGCAAATTAGAGAAAGAAATGTGAATGACAAGCTACAAGAGCAAAATCGGTGAAAAGAATTTCCTTTTCCCGGCGGTTCTTTTGTCTCTTTACGTTTGCCAATTGTTGTTTCTTCAATAACAGAGAGCCTCGAACTAGCTGCTTCCACACGAGAATGTCAGAACTGATCATTTTCGCACGACAAAAATGCAGTAAAAAAGTGGATTATATTGCCAAATTTCAAACGTTTTTTCTCGGCAATTTTTTTTTTCTAGGAACACTCTAACAGACTTCCTTTTCATTCGGGAAGAGCGAAAACGATATCACATAGTTATTCACATGACATGAAATCTCGGCGGAAAATGAATGATTGAAACGAAACAAGCTGGGAACCTGAAAAACAAGAACCAGACAATTTGAAGACTCAGTCATCCAGTTTGAAGTAGATTTAATTGGTTATCCCGTTCATACTACAGAATGTTTGGATGAACTTTGTGTAGTGGGAAAAACTGCACTTGTTAGAACGAAAATTTATGTGTTTAAAGATTGTCATCGTTTGAATGTACAGAGTCAATCCATAATTCTTAGCGTTGCTATACACTAGCTAGGCGCAGATACGTTTTGAACGTTTTGCTTACCACATCTTCCGCAAGTCTTCGGACAGTTGATATCGACAAATTTCCTGACATTATAGAACGGAGAAGCACAGTCACCAAACAACTTGCATGCTCTCACATACACGTCCTCGCAAGCTGTTAAGAAATGAAAATATTTGAGGATAATGTACTCTACACCATCACTAAGATAATAATATTAATTAAATTAGATTCGAGTACGAAATTTGAGGGCAAACGTTGTTTGAAAAGTTGTGTAGAATTCAAGGTTGTACAGCTATCGTAGCTCTTATTGTGATAGTCAAACTGATTGAATCTAGTAGATAGCGAGATTCATTGATTACATGTTCATAAAAATTCAATTTTCAATCAACGTTGTCCTCGTTGTCGTGTTGTTGTTGTTTAATTGTGATCCTAATCCTAGAGGGGACGGAGAAAAGCAACGTCCGTTTTCAGAAGCCCTGACACTTCGGCGTTGTTGATGCTAGGAACTGGTCATAAAATAACGGAAATGTGTTTCATCGGGCTATCCAAACAGCGAAAGGAGAGTTGAAATACAAGGCGCAACGGAATATTTTTCAGGAAATTCGAGGTGTTGATAGCCAACGAAACTTTGTCTCGAGTGTTTGATATATCTACTTAATCGAAACAAGAACTAAGGAGTAAACGAAGAAATGAAATGGTCAAAATCTATGCTAATTAAGACCGGGTGTCCAAACCTCCTTCACAGTTGTGATTTTCTATGTTTTAACTTGAGGAATTATTAATGAGTTTGAGAACAATCTTTGTTGTTTCGAACCCAAATGAGCACTGAATCTCTGATTAGCTCTTTTTACGACACGAAATTCTGGAGCTCTAGATTGCTCTCGTAGTAAGAGTCGTCAAACACTAAATTAAAAGTAAAGAACTTCAAAAGTGGCTAACACAAAAGAATTAAAACCAATAGATACTTACGCATGCAACCCTTTCCATTCCAGCCAGTTGCTTCTTCTCCATCCCAGCAACACCCGTACATAGGTTGGCGAGCCTCGCAGTCTTGTTTGGGATTTGGCGCCTCTGGATAGATGAATGAATGACTAAATTACGTAACACCTAGCATACAAGTGTCAGTTTCCGAATACTAGAAACATACTACACAGATTTCAGCCAGGAAAGTCTAGAATGATTCCTCTCTACAGAGCGGCTTTAATTTCACAGCTGCTTAGTTATGTGTATAACTACGATGATCAATCATGTTTTCGTGATAGCTAATATTATTCACGCAGTGACTGCCCGCAAACCAAGCAGAGACACCACACGGTAGTTGAAGTCGAAGGTCATCTGTTCAGACACTGGCGAACTGAGAGAAAAGGCTGTTTTTATTGCCTATAAGTTATCTGGCTAGTAAGCTTTAGGGACATAATACTATTTGTTATCAAAGTTTATGATCAAAATCAGCATTCATTTGATTTTTAATCATAGGGGAGGGGGGGGGGGATAAATTTAGTATTAAAGACCGGTAAGGTGGTTTCTTCTCGAATTAAAGAACAAATCGCTTTTGATAGTTATAAAGACAATGGCATCGAACGCTCCAACGATAAAAGTTTACGCATGCGCCGAGCCGTAAAGGCACTCCTTTAATTTAATCACTAAGCTATTAGACAGTTAGGGGTAGTCGCTATGTCCATCTCGGGCGGTTTCCAAGATTTTAATGTTTTTGGCAATCACTTACTGCAGAACCTGCAAGTGTAAGCACAGTTATTTTTGAGCCAAATCTTTCGTCGAGCAGGCAAGGATTCGTTGTCGCACTCATGCTTGATCTTTTCACAGACTGTTAGGTCAATGCATAACTTCGCTAAAAATAGAAAAAGGACATAAAACGATCAAATCAGTCAATCAATCAATTATTCGATTAACCTTTCAGATCCTCAGTCGTTAGTTCCGTTTATTAATCAATCAGTATAATAAATAGTCACTAAGAGGGACGACGAGATCGCAGTCTATTAGCTACAGACCCTCTGCACGCGTTTCGTGCCTATAATGCTAATTTTTTTATAAACCGGTTATGAAAAGCAGCAGAGGATCTTAGATTATTCAACGCATAGTTGTGTTATGATGCTCCGTATTTTACGAGGTGCCTTTTAAAAGCAGGGTGATTGAAATATGACACACGACCGTATCCAGCTTATGACTCGTGTTCATGTTGTGTGCGATAAGGTGGACTTATTCCTCCGTACATTCCCGCTCTTCTGAGCGCGGCGTATCCGCAAATGCTATTTCAACAGTCGTATGACTTGCTTAGCTTGTTCGACGAGGAAGTTATCACTCTTTAATGAACAAATGAACCTACTTCCACAGCCAGCTTTTCCTGGCCCTTCAGCAACGGTTTTGCCGTCCGGACAACAGCCATACCTTCTTTCCCAGCAATTCACTTCTATTTTATGGAGAGAGAAATATTTAGTTGGCTTTTTTTTAACTTGCAATACGCACAACGGTAAATGCAATCACTAGATTTCTTATTTCAGTACGAAGCTAAGGAAAGCAAAGAGGATAAACTCAAACTATGTCCTTTAGTTTTACAGTGCTTGTTAACTCACTGACTGGCTGCCTGACTAACTCGCTGATTGTATGACTGGACCGACCGAACTGACTGACTGACTGCTTGGCTGACTGGCTGGGTGACTTGCTGCATGGATGACTGACTGGCTGTGTAGCTTGCTGACGTAGTCACTGAGTGACTGACTAACTCACTGTCTGACTGGAACGACCAAACTGACTGCTGACTGACTGACTGGTGGCTTGCTGCATGACTGACTGACTGACTGACTGATGGATTGATTGACTCACTGACTCACTGACTGGACCGACCGAACTGACTGGCTGGGTGGCTTGCTGCATGGCTGACTGACTGACTGTCTTACTGACTCCCTGACTCACCGACTCATTAACTGGCTGGCTGGCTGACTGGCTTACCACAGTATCCACAGGTTTTTCTACATCTCGATTTCACCCATGCTTTGAACCTTTCTTCATAACACTCTCCGTTGCCCACATACCGTTGACATTCCGGAAACCTGTCGAAACACTCTGCCAGAAGAGAAATACACTCTTAGCCTGACATGAACGAACTCCTTACAAGTGAGTTCCCAGAAACAAGACTCGGTGTGTACGATTGTCGTGTGAATATTGAAGAAGATGAATAGCAGACGAGCCGTGAGAGCTTAATTACGTGACTGGCGAGCCCTTATTATGCCCTGATGGCGTGACAATTTTTGGAGTTCTTTCTTGCGAGTGTTGCCCTTGGTTCCTGTCGAATGGTCAGTTATGTTTAGTTTGAATTTGCGTCATCTTTTGCTGTCGGGAAACTTTAGAGAGATCTTCATATTGTAACAAGTATACGCATGCATGAAGTTAAAGAATAAACGTTACACGATATCGTGTTTTGGGATGACAAAAACATTTCTGTTAGACTGTGAACAGGCTCCAGCTAGAAGGGTCTGACCGCGGCTGAAAGGGCTGAGAATGACCTAGATGAGAGTGGGTTGAAGTGGGTTTGGTTGGGAGTTGGGGGTTTGGGCTAGAAATCCTGCCGTTCACACGCTGTATAGTACTTTACTATAGTACTTCCCGCATTGACGTTTGAAAAGCTTAAATTCATAATGTTAACTGACTAAGAATCGATACTTCTTTTAAGTTTTAAAAAATACTTACCGCCAGCATCGTATAGAACCTCATCTTGCTGTTGCTCGTACCAGGCTACTGGACCGTGAGAATCGTCAGACACGGGAGCATGGGCAGACTTATGCTCCAGTGTTTCGAACATGCGCTTCATATCAGCCAGCGTTGTTTTCTCTGAAATAATCATTTCTTTGTTGTCAAATGGGAGGTCATCAAGCTCAGTCTGTGGAACATGGACTGGAAGATTTGGTAGAACTGTAGAAAAAGAAATCAAAAGGAAAGACATTGCAACGCATATGTTAAGAAATAACAAAGTAGAGTTTTTGGTGATTTTTCAAATCATTTAAAATTTCAGCCTTAATTTTTCTTAGGTGTTAGTAACTGTTTTACAGATCTAAAATCTCTGTCATGAGTTAAAAAGCGAGTCTTTTCTCATCCGTCATTTAAACCCCATCCAGAGTCTAATAGTTCTTTCACAACTGAATTAAGCCATGAAAAATAGCGCGTTACTTAGTTTAGCATCACTAATCTTTATGAATTGTTTTCCTCAAGATTTCTTCTTTTTTTTTCTTTCTCTCTCTCTCTCTAAGCGGCTTCCTGGGCTGAAAAAAGTAAATGACACTGATTTCACTTTGACACCGTGACAGCGCTAGTAGAGCCATCTGAGTGAGTAGTTTTATTTCTTTCATTTTAGATGACCTATAAGTTAGCTGACATGCTTGTTGTTTCCTGTTTTTCTTGTCGTCTCTTTCCAACGGTTCTTTTTTTATCTACAAATTGGATATGACGCATTTTGAAAATAGCAAACACGAAACAACTCTTGATTATGTTTTAGTGAAAGCTTTCATTTTTGTACTTGCACGTGTGTTTAATCCTTGTTATTTCAGCTGGAAAATACCGTCCAACTATAAAACCAGATTTGTTTACTTACTTACTACCAGGGTATTTACTCCTTAATCGCAAACCTAACGAGTCATGATCGAGTTGCAATGTTTTGTTGTGTGTAACCTCACATTTTCCCCATTGCGCTGTGTGGCAAACGGTAATTAAGGTCGCCTTTGGCAGTAAAACGTTTTCCAAGCTTAAGATATAGTGAATTTCACTGGTACATTGGCGTAAGGTCGTTTTGAATCGATCGCGTGACACGGCTCACGCAAAAAGCTTTTCGGTCATGCATGTTTACGGTAAAGGGAGTCGCATATCACATTCACATCTTATTACGCCGGTTAAAGGGCCTGCCCTGACCGTAAGCAGCCGTTTTACAGCTATTGAATAATGGCGATTTAGGGTAACCCGTTTAATAGTGTCATCGAGATTAGGTACAGAGTCGGGAGTCGGCTACATTCGGAATATTCTGATGGTGATTATTCTTATGATTGGGTGCGGCACAATTCAACGGCTATTTTTGTTAAAAAGCGGTGTGAGGAAGAAGTTTTTACACCGAGTTATAGTTCCGCTATGGTTGTCAACTATGACCTGCCCCGTACATTAGGGTAAAAATTTGGTAACATTTTATGTCCGGAATAGAAACCATGACGTCGACGCGAAGACTCGCTTAACGTTTTTGTTATTCCAACGCTACCCTTGTTTACACTCCAGACTTTTAGAACTTTCTATAATAAGATTAATTCTCTAATTTTAATTCTCCTTTTATCCTTCGGCTTGCGGAGTTGTCAGCTGGCTAATTAAGTGTGGGTGGACTTACTTTGTTCTTAGCACTTAGCATTTTAGTCACGTGCTATGGAAAACAATAGCAGAACTCCTGCAGATGTTAAACTGTATTTATTTGAGGTGCTGAAATTCATCTTCCTGGGCAAAATTTCTGCTGTTAGTAACTCGCCAAGTATTCTCTGTCGGAATTTTGGGCCAGTGTTGTCTGACAGGCATCAAAAGAGACGCGACGCGAGACGCAGAAGAATTAACACTTAGACCATTCACCTTTGGTATTGTGGGTCAGTCTATGTCATCAATATTTATTTTACCGACTTGTTTGTTTTCAACATTCTATCTCCATAGTTTCCGTGATTCAGTTCTGATATAATGGTGTATTACCGTTATCATTTTGTGCACAATTTTAACGCTTCTAACCAAAAACTCATAAAATTTATATTGAGATATCTGATTAAATATATCGCCATTAACACCTCGCCGCCGCAGAATGTTTAGTGACGATTTAAACTTGACTTAACTAAAAGGATATTTTCAAATTAATTTTGGACACAAAATTTATGCTATTATTTCAAAAGGAATTTCAAGTTCTCATTTGTTGATTTGACAGGAGGAATCTAGTCACCACTTTCCTCGATACAAATTGGATGAATCAATATAGCCCACGCGGTGAACAGTAAATCTTTTAGAATCACACACCAAAGAGCAAAGGTACAAAAAGTAAATCTACCAGTATTTGATGCATTGCGCCTTTTACATCAAGGTCTTAAACTATTGAAACCGTTTCACGAGTTAAATCACGTTTGAAAAAACGCGCTCGAATCCTAGTGCGAGAACCGTTGAACAAATTGGCGGAAAGACCGCGCAACAACAGTGCACACTATGCAAAATTTTGACCCAGTTCACGAACTATGAAAATCATTTAAAAGCGATCAATGAACCTTGTACTTACCGTATTTCGCTGCGATGCTTTTTAAGACAAGAAGAACAAAAAACAGTCTTAATTGTGCCATTGTGGTTTGAGAAGTCGTTTCACTGAAATCTCCCTACGCTGGGTTTGTTCCGCCCAGTTTACCTGTTGGAAACTGATCGCATATAAGAGATTCAACTGCGGCGCAGGCTTATTTATACCGAGCGGAACAAAGGTTACTTTTATAGAATTTTGAATTTGGCGCTGATGTCAGAAACGCGATATCTTTTTGATGTCATACTGGGACGAAGTAGCGCGGAAAAGTTGGAATGAAAGGCACTCTCTCTCTGTTATCTGTCCAATTGGAACGTTAAGGAAGTCACCGCCTTGTGCTCAAAGCTATCTTGTAAACTCATTTTGAGCATATCCGTCGTGATTGTTTTGCTATTGTCGCATTTTTCGCGCCTTTTCTTTTCGATCGTCGCAACGCTCCATTAGGAGTAACAAACTCCTTCTACTCCGGCGCACGAAAAGCTATTCATTACCGACTCAGTTTACACAATCTGCTTAGTCCTTGCTCTCTGTCACATGTGTTTGCGTGTATTTTGAAACCACAAAGAAAGAACTACCACTGAGCGGTTATACGCGTACTAAATTTAAAACATTTTTGTAAAAGACAATGTAATCTTTTTGAAATCATCAAGGTCAGAATAAGATTTGCTTGTTTTAACACGTTGTGATACGTACATATAATCGTTATGTTTGTTAAAATGCAACGTGAAATTCAGAAACAACTACCAGTTGTTGATATATGAAACAACAGTTTGCTTTGTTTTCTCGCCACATTGTATAGTTTTGTTATACACAAGAAGATTCAATTAATATTTTAAGTGTTAATGGAAAGCTTCTTTTGTTTTGGAATAATTATTCTCTTAACTGCTTTTTGAAGCGTAGAAATGTCACGCACTTGAGGCGTTAAAATTGCAGATAAGCATAGAAGGTCGCATCAGGTCGTTCGAAAAAATTCCGTCGAATGTTTGTCTAACTCAGTCCTTGTGGATGTTTATCATGTAGATCCTGCTAGATCTGTTGGCACTTACAATCCCGGGGGGGGTACTCCCAGAAAAGTTGGGTAGGGGTGTGCGGCCCGCTTCCCAAAACCCTTACCCTATTTATGACCAAA
>OMLO01005827.1_pt1 | contig 10361 bp, 7 predicted proteins | sample 1674811 | NCBI WGS metagenome assembly OMLO01 (sample SAMN06265003, study PRJEB25207) | coral metagenome | isolation source: Coral host | place: Mexico:La Bocana,Puerto Morelos, Mexico | collected 2008-11-13
TGGGTGTGATGAAAAGTAGCTTGTTGTAAAAAAAACCGAATTGAAGACCTAAGTGCAAAAATGGATACCCTATTTATGACCAAAATGGCCGGCATCAAAATGGCTAAAATCGATACCCAATTTATGACCAAAACGGCTTAAAAACCATACCCTTTGGGGCTGCACATACCTATATAGCCCATATATGGGAGTACCTCCCCTCTGAGATGCAGGTTACATGAACACTGTGTTTAGAAAGCAGAAAGCAGCGTTATTAATGTTAATTTTGGCTTGCTAAGTTCTGGGCAGTACTGTTTATGGAAACATCTCCTCACATTTTGGTAAATCCATGCTGAACAGCATGGACATCAATTCAACAGTGGCTCATTTACAAGTAGACTAAAGGAAGTGAGCTAATTTGATTGAAATCATGGGCCCTGAGTCATAACACTCAATACATCCAAGAATTCAATATATCCGTGTTGTCCATTGTATTAAGAGAAGTTAAACTAATAATTATTGCCAATATTGATGAGCTTGGGAAAAGTGCCTTGGGGATGGTGGAGCTGTTGCATGAGACTCGAGCCGAGCATACAGGTATCCACAGTAACCCTGAGAGTGGCAACCACCTGGTGAACACCTGCTGAATCCAATAGGTCAGACTGCAGGAATGGCGCACAGCTAGTATGCAAATGCCTGTTAAGTCCCAAAGGCCCGGATGGATGATCATTATTAGTGGTGCATGAAGCTGGCACCTGCCATATCCACCTTCCACATAGGCTGCAAAATTGGCAGAAGCAACAAGCATAGGCTCCAGACAGCCTGCCAGACCCTTTGTCTTCCATAATGGCATTCAGCAAAATTATCCCATATAGCCTGTGAGGGCATGGACTGTAGAGTAAGATGACTCAGAAGAATAGCCAAGGCCTTAGAAGGTGTTTGGATTTAATGGTGATAAGCATTGCTTGACTAGTGACCCAAAGACTGGATGAGATTATCTGGAATACTGCCACGGTAGTCCCGTCCTGATTTTAAAGGTATGGCTAGAAACATTACCACGAATCCCTGCCCTGTCTTTTCCAGTTGGTTAACACAGTGCAAGGCAAAGGGCAGCCATCCTGGAACAGGAAAAAGGGGTCTCCAGAGTTCCCCCTAATGGACATTAAGTGCCATGACCAAATGGAGAGCACAGAAGGGATAGGAGCTAGCCCCTACCAATATGGATGGAGCAGCCATTATAAAAGGGGTCTGTCTTGGATGCTTTTAACCTAATCTGTAACCATGATGGGCTGGATTGCAGGCATCCCAGAACATGCCATTGTCAGGAATTAAGAGATCTGACTAGTAACTTTAAAGTGACACGCTGGAATTTAAGATATGAACAACAGCTAAATTATGAAAAAGTACTCAATAGGCCCAAATGGCACTCAAAGCAAACTGCACATTTGCACACAGCTGGCAAGCAAAACACATAAGCACTGCAAAACCCTATATGAGATGGGCCCACTGAGCATGATCGCCCCAAAAGACCACTGGCCAGCATTGGCTTAACTCCAGCTTTGCCTAAATTACATTTAGCCACATGGCATTGCAAATATTAGTTTAATTTGGGATCACACAAAGTCTCTGCAATTCTGTAATAGTGGGATTTCTTTCCATGTATTTCTTTGTAGTTTTTGTCAGGGAGTTAGATTCTCTTCATTATATAGCAGGTGTCTGTAATTGTGGGGTGCCCGTAAAGTAAGAGTTAAGATTACTGTAATGTGCTTGTTTCTTGTTTTCTTTCAGTACATTCGTAGTTGTGTATCTAAGGGTGTCAGACCAATGCTTTCACTTGTGCTTCGTTCCTCGCTGCAAGTTGAGGTACCTGACATGAGTGGACAGACTGGTAGAAGTCATATACCGCCACTACCTGAAAAAACATTGCCAGCAACTCTATCACTATGGGATATTGAGACACATGTGCGAATCAAAATTGTTTCTGCAGCTAATGTGAATGCAGGTGATTTAATAGCAAAGGTATGTCAGCAATTTTTATTCCACCAGTAACAAAAATTAGTAGACTGTGTGCCATTGGAATTATTTCTAAGCATAGAAAATTAATTATAATTTTACAATTGTAAGTAAGGACGGTAATAGAACATCTCAGTCTTTCCCAGTTGTGGCAGGGTGCGATGAAAACCAAGTTTTAAAGACAAGCTGTACGGTGCAATAATTTTATTGACAATGTCATATAAAAGTTCACGTCTTCCCTGCTTAATGTCCAGTGGACCCTTGGATCAGGCCCCCCCCCCTTTTCCTCCTTAACTTCCTCTTAAAATTGTGCTGCTCCAGCTTACACTGTATTCCAGTCCCTGCCTTTTAGTGCAGATGTGAAGACATCAACTATACTAATTGGTTTGAAAATTTTCAAGAAAATAAATTAGTTTGCATGCTGTATAAAGGATTGGATGGTTCATTTTGGTGCCACATTAGGGGGTGGGGGGTGGGGCTCAGTATCCCACATTCTGTTAATGTTTGGCCTAAATATCCTTTTTCTGTATCCCATTAATTCTAATTGCAAACATCAAGTATTTTCTAGTCAATGTCCCATTTACCTGATCTAAATATCTGACATCCCATATCCCATTAATTTTTCCACCAAATCTTTCATATCCTCTAAATTTTGTATCTGTTAAGTATCTTGTATCTTAAGATCTACAATGTCCCAATTCACAATCTCCCATTGTGCAGTACTAGTGTGTTCTTTAAAATGATAATGGCATCTTCTGTAAAATTAACTGTTGAAAGGAAAGGTAGCTGAAAGGCATGTAAATTTATTTAATTGACAAATTATGTGTAGAGGAATTAAATTGATCTGTTGATCATTATTGTTCATTTGTTATTGCTGATCATTTGTAAAGACTTTTTATGTTTGTTTAGGTTGGTGTCAGAGCAGGCATTTACCATGGTGCAGAAGCTCTGTGTGACATTGCAAGCACAAGACCAGAGAGTGGATCAAATCCCTTCTGGAACCAGTACTTGGACTTTGATTTGAATTTAGTTGATATTCCTCGCATGGCGCGCCTTTGCCTTGTTATTTATGGCATTTATGTTACTACAAAGAAGACCAGAAGAAAGGCAAAAGAGGTAGAAATAATTGCACAACACGCAAATCAGTTTGGCCATAACATATATTAGACTTAAATCCAACTGCTGCAAGGCTCAATATTATAATAATTATAAGATACCTTTTTCCCAGAAGAACATAATAATTTTCGCAGTATTTATATGTCGATCATGTGATATGTTATGCTGCCTGCATTTGTTTGTGACATTTTGCTGGACACTGTAGTATCGGCAAAGTTGTGAATTAATCCAACAATTTGAGAGGATTTGGTGTTTTCCCTTTTGGAATATCTTGTTTTGTTTATGTCTTTGTATTTTGCAAATTAGGAAAGTGATAATGTCATAAATTACTATTTTATAGTTCCAAAAAAAACAATGAAATACTGAATCAAGAATATCTCTCCAAATATTAGAGCATGCAGTGCTTTTCAAGTTCGGATCAGAAATGTACATCACAAAAGAAACAAAGTGATACCTGTTGTGCCATTCTGTTGTGCAATTGTATTGTAATTGTATAATTATGTTTATTTGAATAATAATAAGGCTGTTTATTTGAATCAATTTAACCATCTATTCATGGTCAGTAAGGTTGTTGAAATCGTTGTAAAATGTTATCTGATCTCCATTGTCCAGAATGTTCTAATGGAATCTTGAAAGTATGGACCAAGATGTACCTTCCCACTGTAAATATTACCTGTCAAACCATTAGTGATTACAATTCAAAGTTTTTTGTGTGTGTTTTATTTAGGAAATCATTCCAATGGCATGGGTCAATACAACCCTGTTTGATTACCAGGGTAAACTGCGACAGGGTCCACTGAAACTCTTTGCATGGCCTGTACCTGAAACAATGGCAGATCAACTCAATCCATTTGGCACAGTGGTGTCCAATATCAACACCGCCACCTCCATCTCACTCAACATTGAATTTCCAAGATACTGCCATGCTGTTGTATATCCATCATTTGACGCGGTAAGAAGATGACTGTTCAGTATGATTTGGAATAGGATATGGAGTTTACTTTGAAGTTGTAAAAACCGCTTGAGGCTAAGTCCTGTCCCCAGAGCTCCCTGATGTGGTCTTGACACAAAGGGACTCTTGAGAAAGAGCCAGAAGTAATTTTTGACCAGAAGTGGTATTCAGAAAAAGGAGACTTGATGTACAATTTCAAGTTTGGACCTGAAAGCGGTTTCTGTTTAAAGTTCTGTTTTATGTGTCTGTAGGTTGCTGAAATGGCTGCAGGAGTAACTGACACCATGATATTTGTAAGTACACTTTAAAAGTCAACTAGATTTTGTTATACTCCTGTATTAAGACAAAATAAATGACGTCATAAATGTTTGAAACATAAGTGGAGCCAGACATTGAAGGTGAGTGGTTTCACTGCGTGACCACAAACCTGGGCCATACTGGAAGAAATGCTTTACCAGCCCTAATTAAGCCTGGTTTTCATATGTCCGGAAAATTGTAAACAGAAAACAGGAAGCGTTTCTATTTCGTAATTCGTCCCCGACCATCCTAGATTACCAGGGATGTCTACGATTTACGTGTATGGTTTTCGTTAGTTGGGAAAATCTAGGACGTTCAGGAAACTGCAGAATCCCCGATCATATGGTGTGAAAACCAGGCTTTTAAGTGTTTATAACAGTTTTATGTAGTGAAATATTTTGAGCAGCAACATCTGTACAGAAAGTCTGAGAGCTCATGGTGTTGTAGTAAAATTATAAATTATAATATTCTTAATTTATAATCATTAAATAGTAATTTAGCTTGTTCAATAAACCTATCAATACAGGAAAGAGCAGATGAAACAGTGCTTGAGCAACTAAGGCAGGTTGTAGACCGTGAACCTTTGGCAGTGATTTTTGATCAAGAAAAGGAGCTTGTGTGGGAGAGGAGGTTTGTGTTTTCACTCTTTTGTCATCTTTGAAAATTGGGGTATTAAAAAATGCAAATCTTTTGCATTTAACTGAGGGAAATTTGGTGGAAGACACGGTGGCCTCATGGTTAAACGTGCTCCTCTCTGGATTGAGTGGTCTGGGTTTCAGCCCTGGATAGGGACATGATGTTGTGTTCATGTAAAAGACACTTTATTCTCACAGTGCCTCTCTCCACCCAGGTGTCTAAATGGGTACCGGCAAATTTAATACCCTGCAATGGACTAGCATCGTATTGAAGGGGGTGTAGAAATATTCCCAGTTACTTCATGCCACAGAAACAGGATAAGCCCTGGCAGGCCTGATCCATTTGTCTTGTATGCAGACTTGACCTTGCAGTGATAACAATGTATTTCAGATTATAATTGGTCTAACTCAGACTTCTGTTGTTATGAGGTACTAGAATAACTATCGCATGACTGTTGTTGCAGAATTGACTATCGAGAACATTTCCCACTTGCTTTAGCAAAATTGTTGTGCTGTGTAAAATGGAACAGAAAGGAGGATGTTGCTTTGGTATGTACAATGAACAAGCTTTCTCTGACTTCTGCCCTGCCAATAGTCACTATATACCAGTATATAAAAAGATGGGAAGATAGATTTAAAATGCTTTCCATCAATGTTTTGATGCGTCAAGTATCATCCTCAAGACTGAGGTTGGTAACGCTAATGTCAAAGTTGTTATTTATGTGTCGAGTTTGAGATGGATTGCATTCCAGTATGCAAGGATTATGTTAAGGTACTTCATGTAATCATCAAAGAATAATGTAGCTTTCTGTAGATCGAGTCAGGCTGTACATTGAGTGATGGGCATTGAATAAATGCAACATTCAAATAAACATGGTTTAAGTTTTACTAGGTCAAGATTTGTATAACTGCTCCCACCTGGTTTTAATTGAGAAAATATGAGAATTATGACTAGAGGGTTTGTATAATTTGTGTGACACCTGTACTTAAGACATAAATGTATATATCTCAATGTTTGTAATTTTTAACCCAATGATGCAAGCTATTTTCATTGTCAACATTGAACAAAAAAAAGATTGGTATTGAATACTGGCAACAGTTTTATGGATGTTAAGCGGTGACTGGTGTGAGATAAAATCTAATACTGTCAAATTAAACATGTATTTTCTAACATGAAAAGAGGTGAATAAGTTAAGTACATTGTCATGGTGATGGGTGTGTTTGATGTGGACAGACTCTGTGTTGTTATGCTTGGCTCTTTATATTTAGTGAAACCTTCCTCAAATACATCTTTTTTCCTTCGAACACCATAATGTTATGTAACTTGTGTGTGATTATGGCTTCAGATGCGAATTCTGCTTCAAACTTGGCCCAGGCTGGACCCAGAGCAGGCTTTAGAACTGCTGGATTTCACATACGCTGACCAAGAAGTGAGGAAGATTGCTGTGCAGTGCATTGAAGAAATGAGGTGAGTATTTTCTGCAATCACAGCTTTTGTATATTTACCTTACCATCCTGTGGTGACATACAGTGTAGTTAAGCAATTGTTGACTGAAACACTTCAAGGTATATGTACAGAAAGAAGCCACTATATGATTGATGAGGAAAAGAAGCAATTTAAGCATACAGGTCTAGACGCTGTGGAAGTGATGAACGATAGGTTTTCCATTTAAAACTGAAAAATTTGCAGCATATTCACAGATGCCATTCTCAAGCCACAGATTTGAAAATTTCAAGAGTTACATCTTTTCTCACCATGTGGTAAACAACAGAGCTCAGCTGCTAGCACTCGATGCTTCGTCAGATCGCACAAAGTTTTGTTGATATCTTTGCTTTACAATAGGCTATTAAAATCTCTCAAGCAGCTGTACTTACAGTTTTTAAAAGCTCTTGTCTCGCAAGATGAGACTTTCATCTTGAGAGACAAGACCTATGAGAAACTCTCTTCTTGCGAGAGGGTGGTAACTTACCTTTGAGCAGTACTGTAATGGTCAATAAGCTGGACTCTCTATCAAGTACAAGTAGTCCAAGTTTGAGCCTGTGTTGTGTTCATGTGCGAGATGTTGACACTTCCTCAGTGCCTCTTCCCACATAGTACTGTACATGTAGGTGTGGCAATTAAGGTGAGCTGAGGGTTCGCCTGAAGGCCGTATTTATCCCATTCATATTTTAAGCAATCAAAAATCCCTCTGCTTATCCCAATATCTATGTTTTAAGTTTTTTTGTAACCTTTTTGGTGATTTTTTGGGTATATTTGGGGATAGATAATTTTTCTCAAAGGGTAAGTGAAATTTATGGAAATAGGAAATGCTGAAGATTTGATGTGGTTTTGAAATTAGAATTTGACGTTAAAAATTGTTTGACATGCACCAAACAGTTTATCACCAACCTGGCCTTTTGGGTCGTTCAACTGTCTGGTGGTTTTTCAAAACTTTTTTGACCTTTTAATCCCTCTTTAAACTTCCTAAAATTTCCCTTAAATTCATGTTTACCCTTGTGATGGACAAGCATCCCACTCATGGGGGAGTAGAAATACTCCTGTTGGCTTTGAAAATCAAGCCAACACATGGCTAATACAAGACCTGAAAATTTCCTAAGGGCTAAGCCTGTGACAGTGTAAATTAAATTCTCGAATTTTACTTGTTTGTAATTCCCATGTATGCTAAAAACCTGTACAAGGCCTTATTGCTTAATTTATTTTATTTTTGCAGCGACAGGGAAATTTCACAGTACCTTCTTCAGCTCGTCCAGGTAAATCTCAAATTGTGTTGCAATTGAAGTGGGTTGAATTCACTTGTGATCCTTAGGACAATATTATTGCATTGTATTTCTCTTTATATCAATGGACTTCTTTTCATGGTTTGTGTGTGAATGAAATAATTTAGTGTCAATTATTAAGCTTATCAGCTTTTCAGTTTTGTTGTTATCCTCTCTGCAGGTTCTTAAGTATGAGTCATACCTAGATAATGACTTGGCAGAGTTTTTACTCAGAAGAGCACTGAACAATCTTCACTTCGGACATCAGTTGTTTTGGTTTCTCAGGTAAAAATTAACTGCCATGATTAATAATCTTGTTTCTTTTGTTATATTCTTTTTTCCTAAACTAAAATTCGTATCTGACCGAGTTGCTTGATTTATATTCCTGCAAGTTTTGCGGTTACAGTTAAAATTGGAATAACAGGAATTATTTTGACCTAGCTTAAAGTGACCACTTATTGTTGAGGAACACCTTCGGTAAGGGACCACTTCTCAAAAGGAACTACCTTCCATCAGGGACCATCCTTGTAAAGGACCGGCCTCTTTTTTAAGGGGACCATCTCTCGGAATGCACTATACCTCCCATCGGGGACCAACCCTTGCAAAAGACTACGTTTTTCTCAGGGATCACCTCTCAAATAGGACTATAAAGGCTGGTTTCCATATGATCGCAAACGATCGTAAAGATCGAGGGTTGTTTTCCATCGCAGACAATCGCAGAGCCGACTGTTGCATACATGTCGGTCAGCGGAAGTGTCAAAATTACGCGCGCGTTGTGCTGACGGGAAAATTGCGGCAAACAACATGGCGGACGTCGAGGAGGAAATTTTGCTGCGACCAAATTTATTTCTTCTGTAGTCCTTAAGCGACGTCATCGTCAGCTTCAAAACCGTCTTCAAAACCCCCGCCACCGGTAAATTAAATTTCTCCCCGAGTTAGCCTTTTTGTTCTTTTCTGTTACGGTGGTAGACGCACTCATATCGTGCAATTTCCTCCATAAATTCCTCGTTACTAATGTTACCTTGGTCGACGCCAGCCATGTCTACAACAAATAAACAGTTGTTACAAGCGAATACTCGGGCTTTGTTGCTAAGACGCGTTGAATCACGGGTCGGAATTCAAAATATTATGGGATACGTTTCGATCACAGATTGCAAAACTTTGGTTTCCGTATGATCGCACGATCGCAAACGATCGCAAACGATCGCCGAAGATAGAACATGGTTCTATCTTCTGCGATCGTTTGTTTTACGTTATTTGTCTTGGTTTATTAAGGGCCCTTATTGCTAAGCTTTAGTCTTCGTCAGTGGACATGTTTGTGTTAGTGCCTCAATGCTTTGGTTGTGCTGTTAGTCAAGTCTATAGTCTAAGGTTATTCAAGGTTCAGGACACACTAGGAGTTTCTAAGTTTACGTTGTGTTGGGTTTCATGTCTAGTGTTTGTATTTTGAAGGTTTCCGTTTTAGTCTAGTTTTAGTTCGTGCTCATTTGTTATTGGCAGTTCTCGCTCTGCGTTGGTTCCTCGAGTAGCTATAAGTCTGCTTGTATTCGCTTTCTTAAGTAGTTTCTACAAATAAGATATATAACTGACTAGCTATGAGATTAGAGAGCAGATTAGAGAAGAGATTAGAGAGAGATTTCATGGAGTTTGCTGTAGATTCTAAGAAGACACATTAAAGAAGACAAATCAGAAGAACTGAATCTTGGTACCTCTCGTACGAGCGTAGCCCTTACCTATAGCTATCTAACTTATTTGGTGGAGAATCCAACAGCAGGATCACAGACGATCGCAGACGATCGCAGAAGTGTGTTTCCATATGATCGCAGACGATCGCAGAACTTTTCGCGATCCGCGCTCCGCGATCGTCTGCGATCATATGGAAACCAGCCTTTACCCATCCGGGACACATTTTTTAAGGGGATAGGGACTTAAAGATAATGTATGGCATGTAGTACGGCGGCAAATTGTGAAGATCACTCCTGGTGACGTCATGATACAGTGTTCCAGTACGGCTTTCTTTCCCCCGTAGTAGAAAGCCTTGCTTTCTACTAGAGGGAAAGTGCCTCGTTTCATGTGCTCTTCTCTACATGAGCCTAAGCCCGCTGTTTGCTTCCCATTTCAACGCTATTCACAGTTTGAGCACCTAGTTCAAAGATAAAGTCCTCAATCATACAAATCCGTTCTGAGTTTATTGTTTCTTTGTCATTTGTACAGAAAATCTAAGCGATTTTAACACCTTTCGTGAGCGACAGTCATTTGTAGCGCGCCGAACAGCCGCAGATGGGAAAGCTTCGTATGAACTTAGTTGAGCTATAATTGTTTGTTGCTGTTCAAAAGTATTTGATTAGAATTGTTAGGTACTAGACCAATTATGTTGGGTAGTAGCTGGTAAAAGGGCTGTACTCAACGAGAGGCATCAAGACTCTGTTCTCTTTGGATTCGTCTTCTTTAATGAGGCTTCTTCTAATCTGCGCTCTCTACTTTCACTGGTATCACATCTGTTCTCTTTCGGCTGGTATCTCATCTAATCTCATATTTCGTCTAATCTGTTCTCTGATAGCTAGTTAGTTATATATCTTAATTGTAGACATGTTTTGGTAACAAAAACTAGG
>OMLO01005828.1_pt1 | contig 10361 bp, 13 predicted proteins | sample 1674811 | NCBI WGS metagenome assembly OMLO01 (sample SAMN06265003, study PRJEB25207) | coral metagenome | isolation source: Coral host | place: Mexico:La Bocana,Puerto Morelos, Mexico | collected 2008-11-13
CACCCGATTATCAACATTGTAAGTGGGGGGAGGGGAGAACTCGCTTGCTGTCCCAACTTTTTTGTCCGGGATTGTAGAATCTGACACTGCAAATAATGATAACAGTGGAGAAGATGCAGGATCGTATTCTAGCAAGCCTTTAGCAGACGACGAATGGCTGAGAGAATATTATCAAGAAAGAGAAATTATCGAAGAAAACGAACGGCAATTCCAGAATCGACTCGACAGAGCTGTGGAAAAAAATTACATGGTAAGTTATTTACATTCTCTGCCATGTCGAGCGCTCATTATTTGTTCCCCCACGGCCTGACTTCGTCTTTCAGTCTTGCACAACCCACACAGCCCTTCGTTTGGCTTAACGCATCGCAAGACAGCACAACAGCTTATGGGTTATAGAGATACCAAATCTATAAAAATCCTATGGGCTGGATAGACACTTTAAATCAAGTAATAGCAAGCCAATGAAATGGCACTTCATTATAAGCTTAAATAGTGCTCCTGTTAACTGCCTGTTAATCTAAATAGCTCAGGTTAGCCTAAAAGTCACTAACTTAAATGTGGTTATATTAGCTCCCAATATATTTATTCATTTCCCCAATTGGTGTATTAAACCCACCCTCAACACATTGCTAAATTGTTATTATTACGCAGATGCAACGCAATCCGCGTTAGAAATTAGGACAAATTTCTTTTCTCTCTCTCTCTCTTCATGGTAGCTGCAAATTGTAACGCAAGTTGTTATTGGCTACAGGTAATTACATTGTAGCCAATGGTAGCTCCTGTTATTTTTCTATCTGGATTCAAGGTTGGTTTTGTCGCAACATGGAAGGCTTCACAAGGTAGGCTTTGAGGCTCCTTCACGAGATACACAAACCCTTAACTTTTTTATGTCCAGGCCCTACAAACACATGATTGTTTTTTTTTCAAATAAGATTTTTAAAAATTATGAAAATTGTAATGAAATCAAAATGACTAGAATTTAAAAGTGTTAAGTTTTTTGGAGTAAATTTTCTATTAAATAAATGTGATTTAGTGGGTTGCAGTTGTAATCACTTGTCCCATGAAATTAACAGGGACACAAATTGCTGTTCCGTTATAATAACTAAACAAGAGGTTATTTTGATGGTTCTTTATCAATATACATGTACCACATAACGTGCACTACAAAACAAAATGAATATCTTGCGCCGTGTTCTTAAGGCGCCGAAATACGAGAAACAAAAAGCTGTATCTTGCCACTTTAACTGAAGGCAGTGACAATATATTCAATAAAAAAACTCCCAACTTGGGTGTTTCGAATTTCTCACTTTGCGTGTTCAACTTGTTGTTGCAAATAGTAGAGAGCATGTCTACTTTGAGCAACAAATTTTGACTTTGCTGCTCGTTCATCCAACTACCAGCTTGTCACGCATAAAATTTGCTCACATTTGGCGACAAGTTAAGGGTTTGTGCATCTCGTGAAGCACTCTCAAGGTTAATACCACATGAAGCCTTCCATGTTGGCACAAAACCAGCCTGGAATCTGGATACAAAAATAACAGGAGCTACCATTGGCTATAATGTAGCAGTAGCCAATGACAACTCGCGTTACAATTTGCGACTGCCATGGAGAAAAAAAAAACAAACAAACAAACTCGTTCCCAATTTTCAGATTGCTTTGCATCCGCGTAATAATAGATAATAATAATAATTACATTTATATTATTTACATTTATATTACAATAATATATAATAATAGTAATAATAATAATAATAATAATAATGTATTGATCACTTAAAATTTCTAATTAATATTTTGTTGGTCTCAGAAAGCAGATTTATCAATCCATTTAGTGATTGTATGTCAAAAATACCTCTGAATCTGAACCGCTATCACTGTCACCCGTCTCGTCCTCTTTGGATTGGCTAGTAGCAGTGCTGCCTGCAGAAGCCTCTGACTCATTTTCTTTTCTGACCCGTACAACCTTGTGTTCTTGATTTTGCTGCATGTTTACATCAGGGCTAGATGAACTGGATGCTCCAAGTAAATTGTCTGACTCACAAGCACTACCAACATCAGGTAGAGTAGATGTCTTAACTATATGTCAATGTGTAAGTTAACAGAAAGAGTACATGTTAATCAATGGTCAGTGAATTATCCATGCTGTAATCCCATAGAAATCCTTATATTTTGTCTATTGCATAATCTGAGCACTTTTTGAAGATGTATCCATACGGATGCTGATTTGTGAGCTTGGGGTACCTGTAAAGTTGACTTGTTATGAAAAACAAAGAATAATAAATGGACATTCATTGATAAGGAATTTCTCTTCAACAGTGTTGGAAACTAAATTTTGACAGTTGCTCGAGTGAGCGAGTCTCAAGATAGACTTGCCCAGTGTTATTTCCATTTCATGTTGAGCCTTCCTGTCACCTGGTCTATTTACAAGACTCCTGCTTAAGATCGCAGCCTGATTTTACAGTTTAATCTTGTTTTTATCATGAACTTTTGACACTCCTTGGAAAATATTTCCACATTTGAATAATGTCAAAAGAAAAACAGCTAAACGAAAGTCAGTAAATATCATTGTTTTTGAAAAGCTCTGTTTTTGAAATGTTTTCCATTATCCACACTAAAATGCAAAGTCCTCCGGTTCAAATTCATTTGAAACTCCGTTTTTCTTATGTATTAGTGTAGACAGTAGGCCTAATCATAGAAAGAAAGCTGCGTTTTCAAATTTTTCTGGCGTAGTGTGGATGGAAAACATTTGATGCATTTTCAGAGTGACAGGGCTTTAGGTTGCATTCACACTACGCTAGAGGAATTAGAAAATGCAGCTTTATTTCTATAAGGTTAGGGCTTTTCGTTGTCTACACTAATCCATCAAGAAAACAGATTTTTCAAAACCAGGACTTTTGAAAAAATAATGGAGTGTAAACCCTCTCCAAACTGGAGAAATTTACAAACATCAGCTTTTCATTTTGAGCACTAATTTCCAACATAAATGTTCAAAATCTCACAAGTGAGCGAAGCAAACGGGTGAGACATAAAGTTGAACATGAGAAGAGAAATTCCACATCTTCATGCATGTATTGTTTTGTTTATTATATAAACATATTACTAGTCTAATAACATTTTTGTTTTCTGACCATTTTCTGAAGATCTACAAAGATTCTCCGAAAGCTGTCAGAAGGCCACATCAACTTTTCCAAACATAATCCAAAACGTCCACAGATATCTAAGATTTTCGAAGGAAGAAGATCTAAAACTCTTTCAATCCTACATGAACAAATTTAAAGGCCCGGCTAAATGATCACAAATTTCAACAAAATATGTCACATTTAGCCACTCTGTCAACAACATGTTGGGTGTTCTTGGCTCAAGTTTGAAACTTGAGCCAACACCACCCAACACATCCCAACAGGGTGACCAAATACATGCAACATGTTGCACCCCACAATGTGGGCCAGCCTTATTACTTGGGCTACCTGTGAGGTAGGCCGAGTCTAGGTTTCCTATCTATCTATCTATCTATCTATCTATCTATCTATCTATCTATCTATCTATCTATCTATCTAAAGTATCTACCGGTATCTATCTATCTATAGTCATGTCACGATTATATATGCTGACGTAATGCATTAAATCGATACATTCACGAAAACGAGGCGACACACGACTTAAAAAGCATAGTTTAAGTAATGGCCACCTTTGTGGACAATTCCTCGCTTGATGTAAGTGAAAGAAATTCCATGGCTATTACGCTCAATAAACATACAAAGTCACACACCATTCGCGGTAGACCCACACTAAAACTTGTGGAATGTTTTGGGAACGGGTCAGTCTACGAACTTTACGAGAGATTAATTTACGAGCAATCCTTTACGAGTGAACCGTCATCAAGAAGTATCAAGCAAAACCTGCACATGTAAACACAACCATGTATTTAGAGGTGATCAAGAACGCAATAGAATACCAGAAGCTACTCTGAAATGTCTCAGAAGAGGGAAGGAAACTAAAGGAATTTGTTTATGGGTATATCCATCAAAGCATACCAAGGCTTGGCTATGTCGTTATCTGAAGGTTAGAAGAGTTACAAAGAATGTTTGTAAGCTTCACATGAAGAGGGTAAGATTAAATAAAGTTGCACAGCATGAGAAGAAGTATTTGTTGAATTGTTCTGTGAGGATATATCAAAGGATAATTAATTGAAGTATAGAGCAAGTCGGTATTTATCAGTGTTTTCTTGTAATAAACCCATGTGTCTTTATAAGCGTCAGACAAACGTATCAAACTATTGTAAATTTCAACTGAGTTCAGATATAGAGAAAAACACTGGTCCTACTCCAGTGTACATTGACCCTAGCAAAACAATAACGGCACCATATAGCCAAGCTAATAAGTTGGTATTTGGATAAAGTTCAGGACAACAATGTGTTGCACTATGGCCACTGGATTTAATCTACTGTCTCCGTCTCCACTCAAGATTCACCACGGCAATATAGCAGAAAAATGGAAGCAATTTTGTCTTGGCTTGGACCAACTACTCCCTTGCGACAGAATTAAACGAAAAATCCGAAGTGATACAAGTAGCCACACAACTAACCGTGATTGGAGACCAAGCGAGAGATGTCTACTTTGGGTCAGACAAGAGAAACAAGAGCAAAATCAAACCGGTATTACAACAGTTCGCCAATTATTGCCAACCTCAAAAAAATGTTCTGTTTGAACGCTATCGTTTTAACAAGCGGGCTAAGGAAGCGGGTAAGAGCTACGACCAGTATAAGACGGCATTAAGAAAGTTTGCCGAGGGCTGTGAATTCCACACTATCACACCTGAGGAGATATTGCGTGACTGTTTAACATTCGGTATTCGCGATGTCAAAGTACAGGAAAGACTGTTGTGAGAATCACAACTCAATTTAAAACGACACACAGCTTGTAACGCTATGCCTTGAATCTGGGAACTTCCTGCATTTTCAGCCAGACACTGGTGCACAGTGCAATGTTATTCCAGTTCATTTATACAAGAAAACTGCCAATGATCCTCACCTAAAACAGATTAAACCCACAAACTCTGCGATCTCAGCTCAGCAATGGTTCAAAGCTTCTGGTCGTTGGTGAAGTTACACTAAGAGTATGGCATGCCAATGTCACCTACCGCTAAGACTGCAAGCTAGTCGACAGCACGGACATTCATCCTATTCTAGGATGAAAGGCATGCATTGGCATGAACATTGTTAAAGTACCCATAATGTCAAAAAATTTTTTTCGCTTATCTAATTCTGCATTTCACCTAATGAACTTCTGCGAAAAATTTTTCGATTTGGATAAAACGCAATTTTTTTATAATCTTTTGAAGACATTCAAATTTGCCGCCATTTTGGTCCACCATTCTTCCTCGGTTTCCTCCGTGAGTCGTGACGTAGGTATAGGAACACGTGATTTGGGTCGTGACTTACCTGACGTGAAAACAAGTGGGGGAATTTTGCTTCAGATTTGTCTCCGTAATAAAGCTTACAATATCGTAAAAGACTCGCACACGACCTATGTAGTTATATGCACTCAACGCAATGGGTCAGTTCCCTTGTGGTCGTCTCAAAGAAGGACGGAAAACTGAGGTTGTGTTTGGACAACTTAAACCTAGTGAATCCAGAGAGAACACTACCCTCTTCCAACCATAGAAGATATTGAGATGATGCAGCAACAAAGATGTAGCAACATGCTCGCATGGAGCCAAGGTGTTTACAAAACTACATGTCAGAAATGGTTTCTGGCATATCAAACTGGATGATAGCTTGTCCTACCTAATCCAGGGTCCGAAATTAACTTTTTTCGGCAGGTGCCAACTGGTGACGGAAATTTTTTTCAGTTGCCAAATGGAAAAATGTGGTCGCCAAAAAGTGTCTGTAAAACTTTTCCTTTGTAGCAAAACACAAGCCAAAATTTTTGGTCACCACGGCTTCCCGGCAAAACATTTGCAATCGATGTAATCAGGAATCAAACCAGTGCTGAAATCATATTTTGACCAGTTTGACAGATCTACATTGCCACCCTTTGATGTCCAGAGAATATCTAAATCTTCATCTACTTTCTTCGCGATGTTCCGTCTCCACCTTGTAATAAATTACAGAAAGATTTCAGAACATCTTTGGACACCACATCGCCTGAATAAATACTCATGGCGAAAGAACACATGGGGCCTCTTGCGCCCGCAATACGTGTGCTATGGGAAACCGATGAAAAAACATGGCAGCCAAGCTTCGCACTGTTCGTGGAAGTAAAACATTGTGGTAGATTTATAATAAAAGGAAATCGGTTTTATACTTCCAAAGCCACGGAAAGGTAAAAAGGAAGTGAGCAATCGGCGAGCGGCTTTGAATTTTATTTTGATCAATTTGGTTGAAAATCAAAGCTATTGTTTGGGTATTTTTCGTGGCGTGAAATAGCGTAGTTAATCGCCTGCTGGAGACCAGTTGTGAAATTCTGATCACCAGTGCAAAATTTTTAGTCGCATGGGCGACCAGGAAAGCACAATTTCGGACCCTGTAACCACGTTCAACACTCCTTTTGGCCAATACTGGTGGAAGCGCATGCTCTTTGGGATCCAGTCAGCTCCAGAAATATTCCAGTGAAGAATGCATGAGCTAATCAAAGGGATGCCACACACTGAAGTAGTAGCTGGCGATTTTGTTGTTGTTGGTTACGGAGAAACCATGGAACAAGCGACACAAGACAAGACAAGACCCTGATGGCGTTTCTTCAGCTGTGCCAGGATCGCGGGCAAAGCTGAACACTGAAAAGCTAAAACTGAGACCCTGCCAAAGTCGAAGCCATTTGAGATATGCTGGCCCCTACTGACAAGGCTGGAGTGCAGAGGCTACTGGGCCTGGCACAATATCTCAGTAAATTTCTCCCCAACCTGTCACAGCAGGATACTGAGTGGTGTTGGGACGACACACAGAACACTGCGCTTAACCAACTCAAGGAAGCAGTCACTTGCACTCCAATCCTCCGTTACTACAACCTCATTGCGATGAAGTGACCCTGATGCATCACAGTTGGGTCTAGGAGCTGCCATTTTGCAGAAAGGGCAGCCTGTGGCCTACGAATCCAGGGCTCTAACATCTGCAGAAACCCGTTACGCGCAGATTGAAAAAGAGCTATTGGCTATCAACTTCACGTGCAAAAGATTTGACACATACATCCATGGCAGAGATGTGGTCATGGTTGAAGCGTGCGCAAGGCCCTTAATTCAGCACCTTAACACCTTCAGCATATGCTGCTTCGTCTTCAAAGGTACAACCTTGAGATAAGATATACATGTAAGAGAGGCAAGGAGATGTTCCTCGCTGACACACTTAGCAGAGCCTTCCCACCCGATGAGGAAGTGTCCGAATTTGTCCATGAGCTGGAGGAGATTGATCATAAGACCTTACTTCCTGTCAGTGGTGCCTGATGGCGTCAAATTGCCAGTGCATCAGCAGATGACCTGGCCTTACAAGAACTGTGACTGACTATACAGTGCGGTTGGCCTCTAACCAGAGGTGATGTTTCCAAGTGCCTGTATCCATATTTTTGCTTACGCAATAAGCTCACCGTGCAGGGTACATTGATATTTAAACCATTGACGCCTGTGCCGCCCATAACTGCCCGTGCAAAAAACTCCTCCATTTCCCTGTGTCGCCAGTAACTGCCCGAAATAAAAGCACCTGGGGACAATTGCCTTTCCTACACTCCCTGAAGACATTTTGGTTCTCCTGTTATTGCGACCAGGCACTTTGTTTATTTAGTTTATTTGCTTCCTTCAAATATTGTTTAGAGTCTTATTCAGCTACTACAGAACCACTGAGAAGAGAACTAAGTGGCCACTAATTTAACACAGTTGAAATACGACTGATCTCAAAATAATTGGCTTGTTTTTGTCATCTTCATCTTTCTTTTGCAGCGCCGTAATATTTCGTGGTGCGGCGAATAAATTACTCGATTTCTCGTTCTCAGATTGATTTTTACATGAGTTCTTCGCTTTTGTTTTTCGTTGTTTTCTCAAATGTTAGCTGTTATACCTTAAAACTTTGCCATGATTAAAAAGAATTGTTTCTTGCTAAAGATCTTGTCTTGAAAGCCAAGTTTCTCAAAATAATCTGACTGATTGACACGAGTCTTCACACTGTTGTTGTCACACAATAACTCACTTGCGTGAAGATAAGAGTGTTATTCGGTGGATAATTATTCTCCGGAACTTCTTCTGTGATATCCTTTATGTAAAGAAATCACACCAAAATCATGCTATCTGTGCTATTTCGAATGTATGTTTATGTGGTACGAACATGTATACGATGTGGTATGAACGTGTATCTAGGTGGTACGATAATTGGTGGTACGAAAAGACGTTGGTACAAAAAACCCGGTATTCCATCATAAAGAAGCTCAAAGCGGTCTTTGTGCGGTTTGGCATGCCAGATGTCATTGTGACTGACAATGGTCCTCAGTTCTCCTGAGCATACTGTATGGGGCTTTGATCATGTGACATCATCACCCGAAATACCCACAATCCAACGGCAAGGTCGAAAATGCTGTCAAAACCTTAAAGCGACTCTTTAAAAAAATATAAGGACTCTGGTCAGTCAGAGTTTTTGGCTCTGCTTGACTGGCGCAACACGCCTACAGAAGGAATCGGAACGAGCCTGGAACAACACCTTTTGGGGCACCGAACCCTGTTGCCAATTGCAGAAAGCCTCCTGAAGCCCCATTATGACACTGGTGGTGATACTCGAGCACTAGCAGGGGCAAAGACTATTACAACAGAGCTGCCAAGCCAATGAAGGCCATCACGCCTGGGGAGATGGTACGCATGAAACTTTCCAGTCAGGACTCATGGAGTCCAGGAACCTGTACTAGAAAGGTTGCCGACAGGAGTTATGTGGTACAGGTGGGCGACACAGAGTACAGGCGCAACCGCAGACAAATACAGAGAACAAACAAACCACCAATTCCCAAGCCCGAAATTTCAGAAGCCGATGAGACGGTTCCAGCACCTCTCAAGGACAGTCAAGCCAAATTTTTGATCCAAGCAGCGAGAATCCTGCCACTGATGGCAACAATGGTCTCCACAGGTCGAATCGTACCTGCCAGGCACCTGCCTGGCACAAGGACTATGTAATCGCTCGAAACTAAGCTGGTCCACTACAGTGAACTTAACCATCAATGGACATAGAACTCTATATACGGACACTTAGTATTGCAGACACAGATGTAACGAGATTCCCCTAACATGTGATCTTGTCTGATTGCACAACCGAGGACTCCCAGTCTTTTGACGTCCGAGACCTTCATGAGCATGTAATAAAACTCAATGACTAAATCAACAGAGATTGTCTGTGCATGACTTCGTTCAATCATTGTGAAGTTGTAATGACATCATCAATATCATTAATACGAGGTGAGATTGTCTGACAGTGCACATGACTTCGTTAAATCAATGTGAAGTTGTAATGACATCATCAATATCATTAATACGGGGTGTTCCGTTGCCGTGGTTGAATGAAAAAATCAGCGAGGCGATGAAGGATCGTGATTTTCACCATGATCGTAAAGCTGTGAAAACCAATTCTGTTTTTCACTGGGCATGCTATAGGAAGCTAACAAATAGGGTCAATCATGAAGTCAAGGCAGCAAAATCCAGGTATTATTGTAACTTGATTCTAGAGGCAAAAGGGGATTCAGGGAAGATCTGGCAGGCGGTGAATGAGGTGTCTTCGTGTAAGACAAAATCCTCGAGCCCACAATGTATTGTGGTTGATGGTGTTGAACACACCACTCCAGCCTCTATTGCATCCGTGCTCAACTGTTATTTCGCATCCATTGGCAGAAGTCTTGCAAATAAAATATCAGCTGCTGCTATGTTCCCAGTCAGATCCGCCAAGAAATTACAGTCTTTCTCGCTCTACGAAGTTGATGAGGAAACAGTACTCAAGCATCTGCTTTCTCTAAAGACAAATATAGCTATTGGCTTGGACAACATCAGTGCGAGACTTTTAACACTTTTAAAGTGTGGTGCGAGCGCTATTTGTCCCTCGATCACCAAGTTACTGAACCTCTCTATTCACAGTGGCAATTTTCCTGAAATATGGAAATGCCTGAAAGTGGCTGCACTTTTCAAAACTGGAGATAGGACAAATGCGTCAAATTATCGCCCAATTTCTATTCTGCAAACAATGAGTAAAATACTGGAAAAAGTCGTCCATTCTCAATTCTGTGACTTTCTGAATTCAAATAACCTTATTTCAAGTGAACAATTTGGCTTCCGTCCCAAGCTGTCTACAACTTCAGCTCTCACCAGTTTTGCAGATGAGGTCCTATTGCATATGGAGAGTGGAGA
>OMLO01005829.1_pt1 | contig 10359 bp, 2 predicted proteins | sample 1674811 | NCBI WGS metagenome assembly OMLO01 (sample SAMN06265003, study PRJEB25207) | coral metagenome | isolation source: Coral host | place: Mexico:La Bocana,Puerto Morelos, Mexico | collected 2008-11-13
AAACCGGCATGTGGTGGGGGTGCTGCCGAATGGATCTTCGGTGCTAGTTGAGCCATGTTACAAAGATCATATCCTGCTATTCGAAAGGAAGTTCATGATACATTGAAGCAATATAGTCAACGATCCTATATCTGCCATTGTTTGAAAGGAGTGGGAGCATTTCAATTGGGAATTGGTGATCTCATCTCTGAACATGACAATTTTGTGGTGGTGGATGCGAGGATTCTTGAGCCTGCTATGTTCATGAAGTTTTCTCATCGATGTGATTGTACGTGCAAATATGTACAAGGACAGTTGAAGATCAATAGAGATATCTGGATGACCAATTTGAAGTCGGCACCTGAAATTCGTGCAGCCAATTTGTTGTGGGACATTCATGATGAGTGCATTCATTTTGATTCCACTCATGCATTGGCAATTTTGGTGCCAGTCGGAATTTTGCAGATTGATGACAGCAAAGTTTTTTCCTATGGCGAAGTTTGTGCAGGGGGCTTTAGTGGTTGGTCTCATGCTGCAGCAGCATGCCAGAAGGAAGGAATTACGACATGTTGTAAATTTGCAGTTGAATTGGAACAAGACGCATGTGCATCATTTAGCAAAACATGGAATAAAGCCAGGATTGTCCAGGGATATTCGGGCTATGCATTTCATTTTGAAGAGTTCCAGAGTGGCAAATGTTTTCCCCTTTTTCAAGAAGATGTGGAATTGGGTTGGTGGATCTCTTGTATATCAAGGGAACGCCCTGATGCTGTGTGTGTTAGTCCCCCATGTCCGCCATACAGTATGGCTGCTTCGGGAAAAGGGTTAGGTTGCAATGAAGGTTGGGTGACGTTGTCAAGTATCATGGCCATTGCATATTTGAATCCCAAGATAATTTTGCTTGAGAATGTTGCGGCAATCTTGATGCATGAACATTGGGATCTTATTCGTTTGGTCATTGAATCCATGGACTATACCATAGTTGCCAAACACACCATCAATGCATCCCAAGTTTCTCCACAGAATAGGGACAGATGTTTGCTAATTTTGGCACAGAATGATGAAGCATTGAATCGTGATGTTCCAATGGTCTTTCCAAGACTTCCGGAATTTTCATTGATGACATTTGGAGTGATCATGACGGATCTTCAAGACTTGTGGGAGGGAGTGATGATTGATGACAAGGTTCTTGCCATTTATTTGGATGAGAAATTTCTCCCCAAACAACGTGGATCCAAAAGATTGAAAATGGATGTGGCCGGATATCGCATAAAGATGCCATCAGAAACTTTTGGTTGTATCATGGCGACATACACATTTCAACATGAGCTTCCCAAAGACATGTTAGCGAAGAAAGGCTTGTTTGGAAACTTGCTGCAACATGGACAAGTTGTGAGATTCATGAACTGCATGGAGTGCATGATGCTTATGCATCCTCAGACAAATTGTTTTCTGCCAAAAGATCGCAGAACTCACATGAAGATCATTGGAAACAGCATTTGCACTTCACATGCCATGTTCTTGCTGTCGGCAGGGATTATCATGACCAAGCCAGATTTGTGTGCCAAATCCCCACATGACATGGTCCTTGAAACTATCGCCAATCGATTGTGTACCTTCAATTCGAAAGTTGTCGCATGCGATGAAGGGTGGTGGTTGATGAGGATTGAAGATGAATATGAATGGGAAACCATGAGAGGAAATTCACACCATGATTCAATCATTTCACCCACGTTGAGAGATGATAGATTGCACAAAGTAATCTTCGAAACCAAGGGTTGGACAATGACTGGTTGGATCGTTGACGACATGAATGTGACACAAGTCATGGAGACCTTTGGAATCGTTGATTATAAGATCATCAGTGCCATGCGTACCAAAGACTCCTTGAGGGTCAGATTGGAAAAACCTGTTGCCATCCCGATTTCAGTGATGAAGTGGAATCAACAGGATGGGAACTATGTGGTGGTCTTCGCATGTGGTTTTTGGGTCATGATACCTAGAGAGAATTTGATGAATGGTAGCGAGGTTCTTTCTAGGATAGCAGGTGATTTGCAGATCAACACTGAGGGTAAACAGCTCCGAAATATGGTTGGTAAAGTCATCCATGATGATGAAATTGTCCCATCCATTGTTGTGTTGACAAGCAAAGGTGAACCTGGTTATGATCTTTGTGATATCAAAGGAAGTTGTTTCAGGAGTGAATCAGGCAACATCAGTATCGCATTGACCAATCGTGAAGCCAACAGTTTTGTCATGACCATGAAGGCGTCAAGCGTTGCATCCATGTGTCAAGCATTTGGTTGGACTATGATCTGTTGTGAAAATCCTGATCCATTTCGTCCCAAACAAGTGGTTTTCCGTAGAATCTTGGGGGAGATCATGATTACAACAAAGGAATTTGAACGGTTGCTTCATCTGTGGATTCTACGTTGTCTTTTTGATAAAACTCCAAGTGATTGCATGAATGGAAACGAGGTGTTTGTTGCATTGAAATTCTACGGATCAAAAGTGTGGACAGGTTACATGAGTAAAGATGCAAAGATCCATGACTTCATGAAGACGTGGAAGACAATGTGTGATTTGTTCGGTTTGGTTTGCCCAATTAGGATAGTAGCTTTGGGAAAAAATTTCTCAGACGAAGTGGCACTTTCTGAAATTGTAGGCAATCGTACATCTACTACTTTTCACATGGTCTTACCCCAACATGGAGGTGGGGCGAAAGATGATCAGAAGTTTGTGGCAAAAAACCAATTGGCATCATTGCTTTTGCAAAGAGGCTTACCTGTGGATCGCGTTGCATCAGTTGTAGATCAGATCATTCAAGCATTCGGGGCACAGCGTGTTGCAAAAGATTTGAAAGAACAAGACGATGAGAAGAAATGGACAAATGTTCAACAATTCATGAACAAGGTAGGAGCCAATTTGTCTGACAACTCTATCAAATTTGTCAATGCTGCGATGAAGATTCAAAAGGCGATTCGTAAGAAGCAAGTTGGTAGGACACAGACACTCGATGCTCATGCTTTGAATATTGAACCAAATTTCTTTGTCAAAGAAGATGGAAGCACATGTGATATCTTGAAAACCCTACAAGGGGCCAAATCTGGGGTTTGCCTTTTATCATGTGAGGAAGCCAATGCATGGATTAACGCAAAGTTACCGTTGTCGGCACATGAATTGGCAGGCTTAGTGATAGGTCCCAATTGTTGTTCATCCAAAACTGAGGCATGTAGGAAGGTTGCCATACCGGTAACAGATGAAGAAGGACAACCTTTGATTATCAGAGTTTGCATGCATCAGTTAGGAGTCAAACATGTGAAAATTGAACAGAAGAATACGCAAACAATAGTGGTTGAAAAATCCGTCATTGTCAGCGTAACGGTGTTTCGAGATGAATGTCAAAATGATTTGTGGCCAACCATTGTCAAAAATCCTGTCAAAACAATCATTGGCATTTTGGAATCAGATGGGGTCAAATCCTTTACATGTTCATCACCGTGGGGCAGATCGTGGAGGAATGGTTCACAACCTAGTAGCCCAAATGATGCATCGAGCCTTCAATTTCACATTCGTGTAAAAGAAACATCATTGGATCAATTGTTGAAGATTTCTGGGAGGGCATCAATATATATCACCCCAAAGGATGACCATGTTGGTCTTTTGAAGGGATGGGCTGTTGTTTGGATGAAAAATCCCAAAGCTGAGTTGCACATTGCACTGGCAAAGTTGGAAGGCGAACACGGTGGAATTGTCAGAACCAATAAGGGGTTAGGCATAAGAGTGAAGCAATCCAAGTTTAAAGAGGCTTTCGCATTGTTGAGACCAGCCGATCGTGTTCCTATGGTACTTGAAGCAAAGAAACTTTTTCGATTGCAGCCAGTGCCAGTAGGAGCATCAAATGAAGACGTTGAACAAATCACATCCAAACATGGTTGGAAAACAAGAGCCTTGAAAAGTATGGGACCTCATGCATGGATGGTTGCATCAGAAGTTGATCCCCCATCACAATGGCTTCCCATTAATGATATGGTGATTTTGGTGAAACCTGTTGAAGCATCAAGACAATTTCATCAACCAACGATTGTTGCAGGAAAGACAAAACAAGACATGAAACCCAAAAAAGAGGTTGAAAATAGTGACCCGTGGAATAATTCACAGCATGATCCGTGGGCAAATTACCAGGCATCCGGTGTATCGCAGTCGGTATCATCCATTCCAAGATCATCGAGTGTTGTAGCCACATCGGATAATCCCAATGTGACACAAAAGTTGCAAGAGCAGGAAGCCAAACTGAAATCACTGGAGCAACAGGTGGGAAAGTTGGCAGCCGTGCAAGAGAAATCAGTTGCAAACCAAGAGAATTTTCAGAAAGAAACTGAGAAGAGATTCACATCGATTCGTGATGACCTTTGTGATCAGATGTCAAAAGTATCTACGAACTTCCAAAGCAGTTTGAATCAAGCGTTGCAAAAACATGATGCACAGATTTGTCAACAGTTTCAGGAATTGAAAGAACTTTTTCTGAGCAATCAAAATGTTGGAGGAAAGAGTAGACCATCAAAAATTCACAAGGGTTCTGGAAAAGCAGGAAATGGAACAGATGCGATCCTGCCGGATGATGATCAAGAGATGGGCGCATCGCCTTTGAAACATAGTTGATACGTTTCGTGTCTCACATTTTGCGTTTTGGGTCCAAGCAAAAGGTTTGGATATGTTACATTTTATGGGGAATCTGTTTTCATCAAAGCAGATTGCTGGGTCAAAATGACCACCTACTCGTTTTTGCTGGGCACAAGAGTGGGGGAGGCAAAGAACCCTGGACCAAATGATAATGATATTCAACTTGGTGATGATAAATCCGATGTCAGTTTTGCAGTTGTCAACCCAACATCCATTTATAAAAAAGTTTTTGATGTGATCTCCCTCGATGCTCGCGTAGTGTGCTTGGCAGAAACCTCTGCAACCCAGGCAGTTCAGACGACAAGTACGAAGGAGGCTAAACATAGTGACTTTCAATTTTTCTGGAGTAATCCGGTTGCTAGTAGAAGGACTTTGGAGTATGATCAACCTGTGTATAGGGGGGAGAGTTTGGGAACAGCCATTCTTACTGATCTTCCATGTCGTATTAATCCAGTTGAATTTTCACCTGATGTTGTTTCGTCGACTAGGATTTCGAGCGGAATCGTTAGGTTGGGTAGTTTTGACGTGTTAGTTTTTTCGATTTATGGGGTCACTGGGATGACACCCAATTCAAGAAAGGCAAATGATTATCTTTTAGCCACCATTTTTGAAGTTGCTGCAGTGGCCAAATTGCCGGTCGTGATTGGGGGCGATTTCAACATTCGGCCCACTAGTCTACCGAGTTTTGAGCTTTTCCGTCAGCAAGGTTTTGTTGAAGCGTTCGATCTCTATGAAATGAAGCATGGATTTCAACTACCTCCAACATGTAATGGAAAAACAAGGAATGATACATTCATTTTACATCCTAAGTTGATTCCTTTTGTCAAAGACATGCGTGTGGTAACGGGATGTATTTTTGATAAACATTCGCCATTTATCATTGATTTCCAGGTGGGAATTGAAAGACCACAACATTTTCAGTGGAATTTACCGAAATCTTGGAAAACACTTGGTTTGCCGCATGATCTCATTGAAAGTGTTTACAACCGTGTTTTTACCCAATGGCATTTTGCCAAAACACTGCAGGATGATTCGTTGTCATATGAAGCCATTATGCATCAATGGTCCAGAATGATGGAACATGTGATCCATGAAACAATTAAAATACACCACCAAACAGATCCAATCAAACAGCCTTTAAAGGGACTTCCCAAAAAATATCGGGGAAGATGTGAAGAAAGACATCGGAAATGCATTCAACACCGGAATCCTGTATCCTTTTCAACAAATGGGGGATATAATCCGAATACATTGGCATTCACAGATGTTGCAAAACAAAAAACTAAACAGGTTAGAAGGATTGAGAGTTTGATGAGATCAATTCAGAATATGCAGAAACAAGGAATATATCCGTCGTATCAGAATTTTCTTCAATGGAAAAAGGAATGGCTAGTTATCAGACAAGCAAAGGGTTACGGGAAGTCATGGGAAACATGGATTTTGGCATATGAGGCTATCGGTGCAATACCTTCGTTAGTGCCAGATTTGGAATTTCTTCATGACGTTTTGCAGATCACAAGACATGATTGTGAGGCAACTTGTAAACTGGAAGAAAAACGGAGAAGAGATGCCATTCAATTAAAAGTGAAATTCGATCGTTCGGATAATTATCTTCGCAATACCTATGCAGTTTTGAGAGAATCCAATTTCTCATCCATTACGCATGCACAAATTGCAAAAGAAACTGAAGCAGTGTTGTGTAGATCTCAGGCTGGCAAAATTCATGTCCGCATTGTGGGTGAACTAATACATTTCAGTCGTGAAAGAGAATTGTACTTTGGAGATTGCATAATGGAACTTCTAACACAAAAAGATAGAATGCTTACCTTGGTACACACATCAGGGAAAGTACCAGAACATGCGAAAATTAAACAGATAAATTTTGCCTGTACACAGCCTGAATTGTGTGATGCCTTTCAAAATTTTTGGTCAAATTTCTGGAATAGGGAAAAGTATTCCGAACAGGAAGAAGATGAACCATGGAATGATATACATGATATCTTGGAGGAATCAAAGCCCGAACTTCCTGAGATACCCATCAAGCTAGATGACAAAAAAATTTGGAGGGATACCATCCGTAAGTTGAAAAAGGGTAAAGCCGTTGGAGTTGATGGGTGGCATAATGATGATTTACACATGTTACCGGAACTTGCTGTAGACCACTTAGCTGAAATAACTCAGAGACTTTGGAAAAATGGCTTTAATGATGCATACATGCAAGCAAAAGTAGTTCTATTACCAAAAACGGCAGAGGTTTCTAACATGGGACAAGTGAGACCGGTGACAATATTGGGGTCCTTGTATCGGCTTATTACAAAGATGATTGCGGATCAAATCTTAAAATATTGGTCGTTATACTTGCCTGAGAATATGTCAGGAGGCTTACCAGGCCGTGGTGCAAGAATGCTAATGTACATGCAACAAGTTATCATTGAAAAATCAACCATTGATAAAAAACAGGTTGGTGGTTTTGTCCTTGATCTTGTAAAGGCGTTTAATTGCATACCAAGAAGACCACTAAGAAGGATGCTTATGAACATGGGGGTCTCATGTGAAATAGTAGACTTTTGGCTGGGCAGTTTAAAAAAATTAACACGTTTGCCACAAGTCGGAAAACATTTGGGATCACAAATAGTATCAACGTGTGGAGTGCCTGAGGGCGACGCTCTCTCGGTTTGTGCAATGATAGCAGTTGCTTATCACTACCATGAGCATATCATAAATCATGTGCAAGATGTGAGAGTAAATATTTACGCCGACAACTGGAGCTGGCTGACTTCGAGTCAAAAGTCCAACTTCAGATCCTTGCAAAAAACTTTGGAGTTTGTCAGTGCAATTCGTATGCAAATAGATTTTACAAAATCGTGGGCATGGTCTAATGCAACAGCTTTTAGGCGTACACTTGAGGACTTAGAAAAACTTTTTCCGGATGGCAGAACAAAGATTTACATCGCACAAAATGCCAAGGAGTTGGGAGTTCTCATAAAGTATTCTCGAAAAGCCGCGTTGGGACCACTAACTCAAAAGATGAATGGGGCAAAACAAAAATTGAAAAAAATCGCGTGGATGGCAAATCCATTGGACGTGAAAGCCATTCTTGTACAAACAGCTGTTTGGCCTTACGCCTTTTTTGGGGTGGAAACTACTGGTCTGGGAGATACCCACTTTAAAAAAATGAGGAGAGGGGCAGCAAATGTCTTGACAGCTGGACACAAACAGGCTAGTGCATGGATGGCAACGCATTTTTTGAACCCTATACTCCAAGACCCTTTGTTTTATGTGTTGTTGAGATGCTTGTCGTTAGTACGAAACTTGGCTGACGCAAGATTGCTCATGGCCATGGAAGTAGTGCAGATTGCGTCAGAATATCATGTAAAACAACCATATGGACCGGGAACGGCTTTGGGTAGTTATATTAGAAAAGCAGGTTGGGAAATCTCGGCAGATGGGAATGTATCGTGCCAATCATTACCCATGAAGTGTGTCAACTGCTTAAAGTCATCTACCCAAGAAATGAAACAGGTTCTTGTGGAATTTTGGTCTTGTACAGTAATGATGAACAGTCAAAATAGAAAAGGGATACCGGATGACACTATCTTTCATCGATCCAATACCCTAAAAGCCCTAAAGGGAATTTCTGATGAAGATTTCAGGGGACTTGCCTTGAATTTGACGGGAGGATTTCAGTCTGGAGTCACAAAAAGCTGGTGCTATCAACATGATGAGGGCGAAAAAGTTGAAATTTGTCAGCATTGTGGATCTTATGATACAAAAACTCACCGTCTTTTAGAATGTCCATTCTTTAGTGATATTAGAAATAGAAATTCTGAAGCAATTCACATTCTGAAGGATAAGTTCCCATTATGGATTTGGCATCCAATTTCGTATAAGCATCCGGATGCACATTTCCACGACATGGTAATGCATACCAAAAATATGCCTGAGATACCAAAGCTGATATTTCAGAAGGGGGATCAAAACGAATTAAGATTTTTCACCGATGGTGCATGTTGTGATGCCATGGATCCAGAAGCAAGAAGAGCTGGCTTTGCAATCATTCAGGATGTGTCACGTGGGGATAAACACAAAATTGAGACTTTGGAAAATTATGCAAAACATGGGCATATTCCAGATTGTTTTCATGTAGTGTCAGCTTCACATACACCTGGAATGCAGACACCAGCGAGGTCGGAACTGTGTGCTGTGGCACTACTAACACTAAGTTTGGAAAATCAACAAGTAGATGTCCCAGTATTCATACACACTGATGCAAACTATGTCATTCAAGTGGTTAGACAGGCTGAAAGCGAGGATCTTGACCAAGGGGCTTACAAAAGGCCGAATAATGATTTGGTTCAGATAGTTTTCAGTAAGTGGACTAACCAAAAATATCATATAAAGAAAGTAAAAGCACATGAAAACATAAAACCCGATGAAAAGTTTCAAGAGGCGTGGGTCAAGCTCGGAAATTGTATCGCAGATGAAGTTGCCAAGGCAGTGGTTGCAAGAGAAAATGATCTTGTCAAAAAGATGGCTTTGGAAATCAAAAATCATAATATACAACAAGTGCGTGACCTTCAAAAAGTGTATGCTTATTTGATCGCTTACAACAAAGCGTCCATGTTGGCAAAAAAGATGGACGACTTGCAGAAAGATGTTCAAACAAGTGTTGCACAAGACGAACAACAAGGAGACAGATGTGAAAATCAACACGGCAACGACAAAAAATCAGCAGTGAAAATTTTATATACGTGGAAAGTAGATAATCCTAGTCCATATCCTAACTTGATCCTTGATAAGGAGATTGCAGGGTGCGTTTGTTGGGGGGCAAAAGCAGCAAGTGAAGTCCTGGCATGGTGCAAAACATTAAAATGGCCCCCAAAGGGGATTCCTTCGAAAGATGATTTTGGCATAACATACTTGGAATTGCTTGTAAATTTTTTGCTCACGACAGGAAAACAAGTGCCGGTTACTGTCAGTAAAAAACAGGGGGTAACGGTTTTTTGTGATTTTAATGACAAATCAGCAATAATTCAATCATCTAGAGCAAGATCCGCAACTGCACAGGCGGTGGTTCTAAATGCTATAGTTCAGCAATTGGCAGCGTATACTCAGCATGATATAATACCAGTTTCAAAAATGTCCAGAGTACCTTCATTACAGAGATTGGGATATTCACAGATGCGGGGGAAGACGGGATATAAACAGAGACCCCAAATGCTCAATAATGACCTTACCTTAAGGGTTCTTGAAGATTTCTTGCAACAAGGAGGTGATCCGGGTCTTGACGCAATTGTGATCTCTAAAGAAAATCTTGACAAAGCCGATCTTATCGATATCCCATACATAGAAATGGAACAACCAACACCGATGAGGGTGTTCTGGAATAAAAAAGTGTTTAAGAAAAAATATAAAATCAAAAATATCTTTGACTGAGTGGACCTGCTGGTCAATTCGTATGCAACTTGTTGGGTGACAGCGAGATTCCAAGCCAAGTTCAAGCAGAAAGAAACGAAGAGACTCTTTTGACCCGTGTGCTTGGTGATCATGCAGTTCGTTTTCCATTTTCGAATTCTCATTTATTATCACTTTGTACAGATTTCATTTGATATTTTCAGGTTCCTTTGCCCCGCCAACGTTGCAGGGGATGGGGATGATGGCAGGATGCCATGCTGAATCGGCGAGCAATGAAAAAAA
>OMLO01005830.1_pt1 | contig 10358 bp, 8 predicted proteins | sample 1674811 | NCBI WGS metagenome assembly OMLO01 (sample SAMN06265003, study PRJEB25207) | coral metagenome | isolation source: Coral host | place: Mexico:La Bocana,Puerto Morelos, Mexico | collected 2008-11-13
TCATATTTAGGAATGACTGCTGATCATATTTAGGAATGACTGCTGATCATATTTAGGAATGACTGCTGATCATATTTAGGAATGACTGCTGATCATATTTGGGATCCTGGAATCGCCCGACTCTTATATGTGTGGCAAAGTCAAATCAAATATTTATAACTCGTTAACTTTACTAATATCAAATTTGAAATCCTACTCACTGATCACAATGCTGCTCGATGCTCGTCAATATTGCAATCCAGTTGCCATTACGCCAGTGCGACAAACTACACAGACAACAGCAAATATATCCGTTTCCGGAAAAATGGATTATCTTTCTGACGTACCACTCGGATATTGGGACAAATTTAATAGTTGAGTTCGCAGTACAAAGTCCCCTGTTGAAACAGTTTGTGTATAATAATATGAATTTAATTCTGTCACTCGCCTCGTTCAAAATACGATCCAGCCCTGGTTCGATTCTCGTACTCGACAAGCAATACTTCCTAGCCTTCTTGCGCAATTAACTTTTTTGATATTCTGAAACAACCGGAAGTCAGTTGGCAGTCATGGACCTCAGAGTGTTTACTTTGCGTGACTTGCGTTATAGCTTAGTGAACTATTGTTAGAGCTAGGCCCAAATTACAATGGCGGGGAAGCTCGAGAGCTGCGTAGCCGGCGGGAGTGGGTGCCCGAGCGAACTTCGGTCCCGAACGCGAGTGCAAGAGCCGCGCAGGTCGCGAAAAGAATGAGAAGGAGTCTTTCGCGCGCGCACCCAGCCAGCTACACATGCTAGGGCTTTTACGTTACATTTTAGGGTATTGAGCCGAAATGACAGGAGCATGCGCGCTATGTAGGAATTGGTACCTCAAGGGGAGAAAGAAAATTTCAAGCCATGTCCACAAAATAGAATGTTGGTATTTCTTATGGGTTCTTTTCAAAATTTTCGACTGTCTCCCCCGTCTTTTTTTTTATGGGGGCCCCCCCCCCCCCCCCCCTGGGCTAGAACACTTCACAGACCCATCTTCAGATAATCAATCAGCATTTATTACAATACGGGCGTCCTCGACCTTTCCATATGGAAACATCCCCCGGACAGGTATATTACTTATATTTGCTTAGTAGCTCCTTGTTTGTTGTGGCTCTTTTTTCGCTACCGTGAACGCATCATTTTGTCGCTCACGCTTTAACACGGAGAGAGCCGGCCTATAAAGTGCAAGGACACGCCACCTTTGAAGAAATTTACGCCCGTCTCTCTAGAATTCAGTGCGGCAACTCACTAAAATTAGCCCTGAGTGAAAAAGCCAATCAAATGGAAGCATTTGTCTTTCATTGAGATTTACGATTGTCAGGACGAACACATCAGCCTCGCTTCGTGTTTAAAGAACGAGGTACACTACACATGTATTTTATCGTGTTTGTTGTATCATAACCCCTCGCTTGATATTTTCTTTCGTTTTAAACGCTTATTGAGACGAAACTTTTCGGAGTGGTATACGAAAATTTTGTTTTCTATTCTTTTAGGTACCATAGCGCATTTGGAACAGAGCAATAAGACAGAAGAAGCGATGATAGTAGTAAGGGTGCTTGTGGTGAACCAAGCAGTGACAATTACTGTTATATGGATCAGGGATGATGAGAATTACAATGATGCTGGTGCTGCTGCTGTTGCTGCAGGCAATAATGATGAAGGTGGTGATGATGATGATGACGACGACACCAACGAACCCGGTAAGTAATTACTGTACTAGGTGTGTTAAGCAAGTCGTTTGCTTTTATAGACTGAAAACGTGGATTTGCCCAGTTGTAGGAATGCGAACTACTAACGGTAAGAGAATTCTGACAAAACGTATATAGAAAGCGGCAGTAGTTAGAAATACCAAAGTCAGGGGAACTATCATGGAAAAGATATAATTTTTTGCCTTTTTTTCTAACAGCACTGGCAGTTTTAATCCCAGACGCCTTGGAGATGAGAGACTGACTTTTAGCTTAATACCTATCCGGACTTAATCTAAAATGACCGCAGAGACAAAAACCGTAAAATAAGCTTTTCTTTAATATTTTTCAAACTTGATGTAAGAGACTTCTCAACAAGAGCAAGAACTAAGAATGAATCGCGAAGTGCCGTGGATGGAGTATATGCAGGATCTGCTGATAGAGCCAAAGAGGAAAAGAGTCAAAAGGGTATTGGCGAAAACAAATACAAAAATACAAAAATACAAAAAATACAGAAAACAAATACCTGAGCGAAGCTTCTTTCAGGTCTTAGAGAGACGAACCCAGAGATTAAGAAAGTGAAAGTTATTAGACACCACGAGAAGACGAAATCCCTGACGGGAAATATCAGATACGCGATGACAACTGAGCAGCGTACACGCTGTTTGAAATAACCAAACAAATCTTTTTCTTTTCTTTGTAACATTTCTTTATTCAGTGTTAAAAATATAGATTAGCTCACTTTTTACACTTTTGTAGTCTACTTTACAACAATTTTAACTCAGTCGTGTTCAAGTTCCAATATCCACACTCAGCAGACAACTGTAAGGAGATCGCTTCTTCACTTCCCCACGCCCTCATTTGGAAAGTTAACGTTTGTACGTCTTGCGTACCTATGTCTGTAAGAGAAGGTAAGCTCCATGTTATGTAAGCTGGTTTTTTGCAAGTAAACTTTAAAATAACCAAAGAAATTCCACTTAAGTAAAATCTTCAGTCTGATTGGGCTAAATAAATAAATAAATTACAATATTTAGAGAGGAAGCCACATCAGCCTTAGCTGGTTTTCATGTGGGTCCTATCTCCTGGTTACAGCTGCTTCCCTAAACCCCTAAAATTTCCCCTAAAATACAATAACGATAATATTACTCTAAACCAACGTATGTGTTACAGCTATAGTTATTGTAATATGCAGCTGAATGCATGAATATCTGTTTAATGACATTCATGGTTTCAATGAGTGAGTTAATCCACTTTATTACAAGAGTACGGTCTAAAAGTAGTTTAAGATCTCGTTTAAGCTTTTAATATGGTTCCCAAAACTCAGGGATGCCCAAATCACTTCACACCCACACATAGTCTGTTCTTGAAACCTGCCTTTGAAACCAGCCAGTACTGTAGTTTATTGACCTCTATCAAAGCGGCATATATTAGTTTCGTTTTATTGTAAGCAAAGAACGCACGTGTCATTTAACGACGCTGAAGTAACACTGAGTTGAACATGGAGAGAACTTTGAAATGTTATATTTGTCTTGTCGTTGACTGGGCGCCGGTGAAACTTTTGTGATAGGCATAACGATAGGATTTTCCGAATGATTACAACACTCAGTGCTGCATTGGTTCTACGATTAACGGCTAAATACTTTTCGATGCTATTGCGGTTAGTATTCTTGAGTTATTAATCTCTGCGTCTTGGCTATCTGGCAAGTTTCCACCGCAATTGTCACAATTGCGTTGCAGCCGACAGCGTAACGACAGTGGAATATGTTTATCTCCATTTTCACATTGCATTGACCGTGATAACAGTCGAATCAGTTATGATCATTTGGGAGATGTGAATATTTAGAATTTATTTATTTATTTATTTATTTATTTATTTATTTATCTATTTATTTATGTATTGTTTTTAAAAATACTTCTTGAACTGGGATGGGTCGATAGCAGGAATTCTGTGGCTGCGAGGTTTTGTTTCTCAGAGGATGTATATCGAAAGATACGAAAAGTCAAGTAAATCTGATTTTGTTTTCAAACTATTCGTTTGTCACCGCAGTTTGCCTTTTATGTCTTATCAAGCTACGATGGCCAAAGAAAAAGACTACATTTTCGATTTTGTGGGCAAAACCTGCAAAATTATGACCGTCATAAATCATTTAGTGTACAAAGGCCAAATATTTTGGGTTATTTTCGCGCTGGTTGCAGATGTGTCCCAAATGATCCCAAATGCGGAAAGAATTTGAATCGAAACACAAGATGTCTTTGTCTGAATTTCCTCCTTGATGAAATAATGAAAATGACTGACCGAAGGAAAATGACAGAAAGAAACAACGAGAACAATAGCAAGAGAACTCATGTGATTGGCGGAAAAACACGTGACTGCCTTACTGACATGCGCAAATGAGTGGCAGCCCAGGATGCATTGCGTCGGCAGACAAAGACAAGCAGCGAGCAGGGAGCGGCACGTTTACCAAGATGGAGTCAGAGAGGGAACAAAGTAAGCGATTTGCTCGTGATAAATTCTTATTTTTGTGCTGTTGATCACGTTATTACATAAATGTTTTACTCTATCAAGTTTCTGTGTTGTTTAAGTCAAGTCTTGACTGTGTAGAGGGAGTCTTAAGTCGCGTGGATCGGGCCTAATTTTGTCGTGGTCTTTTCATAGTCTTTCGTTTCTGGCCATCGGTAGCCATCTTTTCCTTCCCCAAAGATCCTGTTTTGAGGGCTGTTTTGAGGGAGAATTCGATTCTGCGTTTGCCGATGTCGTTGTGTTGGTTTCATTGTTCGTAAATCACGCGGTATGCCCCAAGTAACATCTGTTCTCTTTTGTAGTTTTTGCTATCTTCCCGAGAGCTTGAATACAGCGATTTTTCGCTTCTTCGACAGTTTAGGCGTCGTAAGGGTATTCCCTGGTTCCTTTACCCCCCTTTTTGGGCAATGATGTCCTTCTCCGACCATGGGTTCTTTCAGATCAGAACACGTGTCCATGAGAAGAGGTCTGTGACCCATCTCTTAATAAAAACAGCCAGTTTTCCTTTTTGAACAATTTTCGAAGCCTTTCTCCTTCTTTTAGCTATTTACCCTTAGTAATACCCCTTTTGAAACATGGGTACAGCCTCTTGAACCAGGCAGTGTGTTTGAAACGAGTTCACTGGAGAGGAGTGCTTCGAATATTCCACAGCGAACTAAATGGCGGATAATGGGTCAAATAGTGACGAAGAAGTCGATATCCTTTCAAGTGTAGACGATCGAAGAAGGCCTGTGATGTTTGGAGAACATTTTACGCACCATTTTCCTCAAGCTTCGTCCTTTTCGCTTGGACATATCGGAAGCCTTCGTGGAAGCACGGCAGTTTCGTTCCCTGATCAACAACACAACACGAGGTAAATTCCTCTCACAAATTATATCCCATTTCAGCCGCCATATTTTCTTTGTCTTTCTGATCGAACTGTGCAACGTAGCATGTTTATGTTGGAACGAAGGTTCTGTAACTGAATTGTTAACACTGTTGTGGCTCAAAGGAAACAACAGCGTTTCGATGTCGAAGATTAGATTCTCGAGGGACGTATGAATTCAGTTTTGTTCAGGCTTGATCGAATTTTATATTTTTTCCACCTTCAATCCGTTGCGTGTCGCGAAGCTAAAAGCACTTGGTTAGATTTTTGAGGCATTTTTCATTCGCGAACCATTTTCGCAATCGCTACACAATCTAGCCAACATTTACCTTCCTTCTGCCTTGTGTGTGTTTCCTTGCCAGTAGTTGAAATAATTGTGTTTTCATGATTTTTTTCGTTTGAAATACATGTTCGAAACAACGCCCAGTTAGCTTCAAATTGTTTAATTTCAGGCTGTTGACTTTCTTATTTCGTTGTATTGTACCTTCGTGTAGTCGTCGTTCGAATCAAGTTTAGGCGACCATGAGTCATCCAAGGTAACCATATCCTTTTTTCGCTGTTTCAGTCGAGCACATAGTTTGTAATTGCCATCGTTTCGTTATCAACGATTCGATACGTATAAAGGATTTTTTGTTTTCGATGTGGAAATGCTGAAGCTTAGAAATCGACATATCAGTTTCTTTGATCGTGTTGATTTCCTATAGCTTTGATGTTTATTTCTCGTGGGCGATTCCCAGTGTCAGTGAAGGGGGAAGTCTTCTCAAATCAACATTTTCCTTGTATGAAAAACAAATTATTTTTATTCAAGCTTTATATACTGTCAGGAGGTCGGATGAAATGTATTTACTTCTACGATTGAAATGTATGATGAGGGCTACGAACCTAGTACTGGTTGCATTTCTCGTATTTTTAATTTAATTACAAACACTGGGAAGTGGGAATCGCAGTTTTTCATGTAGCTTCTTTGCTCTGGGAAAAATCACCATTTGCTTAAAGGAGCCAAGAGCTTTACAATGTTCACAGCATTCTGTGTCTGCTTATTCAAAGCCTTTTTGGTGATCAAAATCTATTGAATATTTTTGTTATATTTTTGTTGACCCATGGAAAGAACCTTACGCATAGCTTAAAATAATTGTCAGAAAATATGCCCTCTTCAAACTAAGTTGAATAATAGTAAAAAATATCAAAATATTCTCAGAGATTCTAGCCAAAATTACTGAATAGCAATGAAGAAAATTTACTACATTGGCCAAATTGATAAGAATGAAATGTTACCAACATGTGATGTTGCCAGGAAATATCCTGATACATTTTATTTAGCTAATTTTCTGGTAAGTTTGTTTTTTAAATGACAATATCAGCATTTTTCTCTTGTTGCCTTTTCAACAATAGAAGAATGCTAACTCGAAGTTCAGGTTCAATTTATAGGAGCTACCCAAAGGATTCTGGCAAACACTGCGATTCCCTGAAATGCCTTGTTATTTTTCGTGATGCCTTTTACTAATATAACCAGAATTATCTTGCCCCCTTATGAACCGTAATTTCCTTCTCTGCCTCCCTAAGACTACAGGCTTGTGGACTGGCCACTAAATACTTCTGTTCATCAGATTTCATACTGATAGCGCCTGCCAATGGCGCCTTGTCTGATCTCACCCATAGATCACTTGCTTTTAAAGTGCATTTGAATATGTCAATAGAAAATGCGCTATGTAAATTCATTACCATTTCAAATTCATACCAATAACATGAGCATATTTTCCCTTAATTTTAGCTTAAAACAGCAGACCTTGAGAAAACATCCACCAACAAATACCATTTACCAAAATACTTGAAAAATACTACATCTCACAGATTTAGAGATTACTGTTATCGCAATGTGAGATTAAAGATACTGGAGTGTTCACTGGATGATTGTGCAAAACTGCAATTAGACTGAAAAAAACAATTTTCTTTTCTATGCTATAAAATGAGTTGGTTCAGAAAGATTATGTCAAGGGAAAAGTGAGGGAAGACCCAAACCCCCTCTAAACAAAGAGTCGTGATGTAAAGAACAAGGACTGTGCTTGATGTTAGCAACAAATATTAGTGGTACAGTGTAATCAGCCAGTTAAGGTGTTTTCTCAACCACCAATCTCAAAACTACCAGAAATCATCATCTCTTCATGCCATAAGGCCATATTATAAAGAGGCATAAGGCCATCATGTTCTCAAACCAACCCTCTCTGCCCCCCCTCCCCATAATGAAAGGAGTAGAATGAATTTTAACCAGAGGCACAGCTGAAAACAAAAACATAATAGAAGTCAAGTGTCAAACTGCTACTAGTGAAGTAATGCAGTGTAATATTGACAATACAACAATGTACCTACATGGTTTTGGATCATCTTTTTGACATTTCCGTTCTTTCCCTCGTGATGCATGTCTGCATATGATTTGGGGTTTAATTTTCCCTGTCTCCTGTTCCAGATTATTGAAAAAGAAGTTCCCCTTTTCAGTCTTAAGTCCCATTTTCACTGGCAATATTTGATTTCCTGATTTCATGTCTTATAAATGATTTTGGGTGAAGTTTGAAATCTCTGGCGATATCATGCCAATTAATTTGCATAAATTATTTACCTCTGAATCACACCTAAATTGGAGGTGATCTATTTACACAATTTGGACTGTTATCATGGGTGCAACAAAAATTGGGGTGAAAATGTAATTGTATCAATAAATTACTTGACATTTTGTGTTCATGTGCCTCAAGTTAAATTTAATAGGCCTTATACATGATTATGCCACGTGCTGAAAATTCACCAGGAAGCCCTTGTTTGGGAGAATTTTCTCAAACTTCTGCCACCTTTTCATCAGGGTATTCTTTTTTTGCTGCTTTGTAATTTGTTCATTTGCATCTTCAAAGCAAGGCTAATTGGTGGTGAAACTGCATGACTGGTGTCATTATGCATAAGAGCTTTTTGGAGAAGGCAATAGTCTTCTTTAGACTAACAAGAAGAAACTTCTGTACCCTGTTCCTGACTCCATACCCTGAATTTGTTGGCTGTTACTTTTTATCAAGTATTTACTCCAACCTGGGTAAGTTATGTTTGAGGGAATTTGCCAGTGATAAACAGACCTTCCAACTCGCATGATTTGCTGCAAGTCTCGTGACTTTTTATCATTTCTCATGGCCTCATGACAAAACTCCATGGTTTTGGTGAAAATATAGCATTTATTAAATGTTGCTGTGCAGTGTGATTTTTGCTTATGCATTTTGAAGACAAATGTACAAATTAACCAAACTCCTGTTCCTGGTGAATTTTCCTGTAGCCTTTGCAGGTCCATGTGACATAGATTGAAGTAATCACAAATGGATAAAAATGAAGCAATGAAGGGTTCATTAAATCTTTAATGGAAAAACGTCAGAAAAATAAACTAAATCAAATAGTCAGAATCTCACAACGTTTTATAGAACCTCATTTTTTGTTAGTCTTCTGATGTACCTTCTACTAGGGGCTGGAAGGTCTGGATATTAAGGGTGGGTAGAAAACGGCATTGGTTAGCCTGAAGAGCACTGATTAGCCTGAATAACACTCTGGTTAGTATGTTTACAGCTGACTCTTGAACTCGCCTTTTACCACTAGCGTCTACTAATCATGGCAACACCCCTCACCTGGCCTAGTCTAAGACCTGCTGATGTAAATCCATTTTATCATACGTTAGTAATCAACTCAAAAGATGCATGTTCATGTGTGGAAATGGTATCCTGTAGTATTCAGAAATTATGAAAAGACAATGTGCCAAATGTGATTGTGGTGTTCAAGCCTGACTTTCTAGGAAAAATATAAGTGTGCTGAGGTACTAAGAAAACTAATTTGTAAAAGCTTGGCTTTCTGGCAAGGTGCAACATGATACACTAGCTTCAATCTTCTATCTTGCCTCCACCCAGAAAAAAATGCCCCCCCCCCCTTCAGAAAAAAAAAAAATGCAACCCCTACCAAATTTTCATGAGCATACTGCCTCACAGTACTTCTGTGATTTGAATGCCTTCAACAATTTCAACCCAAACAAACATTGAAGGACAGAATGAATCCACTTACCCGACTGTTTAATCCACTAGCAACAGGCAAGTACTGGGGAATAGTTCTCGTTAGCCCAAATAATGCTGCAGTAAGCCTGAAGGCACCATTTGGTCAGTGGTTAGCTCACAATACTTGTAAGGGTGCTATTTATTTTGGGCCAACTGAGGTGCCTTTCAGGGTAACTCTGACTATTCAGAACTCTTTGCTATAATTCTCACTTTTCAGGTTTTCGGCAAACTTAAGAATGATGATGATGATGACTAGGGTTTTTCAGGCACCTCAAAGATATAGTGACAAACAAATTAAACATTCACAATTTATGTGAAAACACTGAATAAGTAATTTAAAAGAACATGCATATAAATTAGAATGTTATTCACTGGCTGGGAACTCTGTTTAGACATTTTTTCACTGAATGGAAATAACTTTTCTTTTTCCTGTCTCTTAAATAACTTTGTTGACATTTTGGATACACAAATTGTGCAAGCTTTACTATTACCTAACTGTTGTCAGAGAAAGGAAAGTTCAGACTTTGCTAAGAGCCAATCAGATTGCGGGATTTGTTAGTGTGCAGTCTTAGAAAAAAGTAATTGCATATCGTTTCACAGTTTTCTAACTTTTGCAAGGACATCACACTCAAAGACCAGCCAGTATTTTACGTCAGTTACAGAACCTTCTATAGTTTGGTCAAGTTGTTAAGTGTCGTAAGCCAACAATTAAGACAGAGTGTGGCATTTTACATGTGCATATATAAACAGAGGTGGGGGAAATTCACATGCAAAAACGTGGGGCTGCTCATTGGAAATTTTGAAAAAAAAACCCTCACAAATGCCAGGATCCTTTTTTGTGGGCATGGCTTGATGTTTTTCACCTCTAAGTGGAACCATTAAGTGACACTTTCATGATTCTTAATAGTGACAAAGACCATTACTAGATAACAGAATCTTAGTATCTCTAAGGGGTTCTTTTCAAAATTTAATACAGAGTCCTCCTGGGGGAGGGGGAGGGGGTTAATGGTTGTTCAACTCAGTAGACTTAATTGAAGACTCAACAGAATAAATTTCAGTATTTAAATTCTAACGTCAGTTGGCTGCGAGGTTATATCTACATTAATTTGATAGGTTACTGCAAAAGGAATGGTGAGGATTTGTAGTCAATCAATCAGTGCTGTGTTATTTTTCTTTTTTATTTGAACCTCAGATGCCTCTAGCAAGACAT
>OMLO01005831.1_pt1 | contig 10358 bp, 2 predicted proteins | sample 1674811 | NCBI WGS metagenome assembly OMLO01 (sample SAMN06265003, study PRJEB25207) | coral metagenome | isolation source: Coral host | place: Mexico:La Bocana,Puerto Morelos, Mexico | collected 2008-11-13
TGGTGGAACTGAACAGCCTCCATGGGATATGTTTTAGCCCATCAAAAGTCACTTTTGAGTCGATGAATTTTCTTTCTCCCGGTTTGGTGGGATATGTGTGATCGTTATTCATGTTTTCAATTGAGTATGTGGAATGAAGGGGTATTGAGAGTCCCTGTTGGAATATCTGGGTAAAGAAGTGCATATTTGGAGTGATAACCCGAGTTTAACAAAATTCCGTTCCATTGCATAAATCGTCGGAATCTGCGGTTAAAGTATGGAAACCTCCCAATGAATTATCTTTGCCTGCTTGGGATGGTGTTTTTAGTGCCAACTACTATCCCTATGTTTAAAAGGAAGACTGTACATCGTACGGCGTCCACATCCAAAGAATCGATGCATTGCATACCTAACTGCATTCCCCTTATAAATCAGCCATCCATGCAGGAAAATATAATATGTCATGAACTATACCATACCTGGATGGTACAGGATGTTGTAAATGGTGCAGCTCAAGAAAGGAAAGAAACATCATACATCTTCATCTTCAGCTACTCGGGCATAGGCTGCAAATCAGCAATTTGGTGGGAACGCATCGTTTAATACACTCCAGTCCAGTCCCCGTATTTAACGAGTCAAATTGTATATATGAACATGTTTGCACTCTACTCCTTCCACTTTTTGAAAGCATGGAGTAGGCGTCCTGAAGCATTCACAAATCTCCAGATCCAACTATCCCTCCCTGACAGCTAACAGCAAAATGGCCCTTCAACACCTACATGTAACGTTTGGGTCTGCATCTGGCACACTACAAGAAACTTCTAGTTGAATTGCCAAACTAAACTCATCATCTCACCCCAACTTGATAGTCGCGGGCACGCCTCTAAATACATGGCATTGAATGTGATGTCCTTAGAACACCACTCCAACAAACTCTGGTAAATGATCAGGCCTAGGCCTAATCTAGAAAAATGCGACCGAAAACCTCATTACAAATTCATGTGCAAAAATAGGGGTGCTTTTGTAAAAACATATCATCTTATATCTATGTTATTCAGTATCATTCATGTGTTTGCATTGTCAAGTTACCTGGGGATGGAAGTAATATAAAATATGAAGGGATGGTTTTCACTAGGATGGTTGGGGCTCTGAGGATGCTCCTTAGCGAGCAGCCAACAAAAAACTTCCAGACACCATGTGTAGTGTAGCCTTTGATTTTTCAAGGTAGGAAATATATCAAACATGTGCTTGGGAAACTAGTGGTACTTGGCAAATCTATCCCAGAAGTTGCACCAAAACCATCGCTCCCTTACCTAACAACATGATGCAACATGTATAATTATATATAATTATATATAATTGTACTCCAAGGCTCACGATGAAGACAATCTTCCTTCAACAACTCATCATCATCTGCGCTGCTTGCTTGGTTCGGTGAAGCTTTGATGGGCCAAGGGGTGGAAGGATGATGGGAGTCAACATCTACACCATCACGACCAAGTCATGATAGATCTTTGTCACACTTCCAAATCCCTCCAACATGTCATGACCATTTTTTTGGAGGGAAAGACGTTTCAACTCAACTGTCGTTTGAAGTTGAGTACTTGACAGGGATGTTTACTTCCAAAGACATACTGTATCAATATCGTACAAATCAATTTTCAAAAAAAAAACGTGTGTAATTGAATTAAAATCGAAATTCCTCAATTAACTACTCAAAAAAATCCGTTCGGCATTTGCAGAGGGATTCCCCAATCCAAAAGCACTGCTTTTTGGAACAAAAAAAATCGGTCGGCTAAACCACTAATACGTTCCTAGTCGTATCTCTCCCCTCAGAGACGACAAGGGCGGTTCCACCGTTCCACCCTTGTCGCAGTAATGGTTCAGTGGAAAATTACCCTTGTTGAAACTGGTCACCTACAAAAATATTGCAAATGCACATGAATCTATCATTCTCATCGCACAAATGAATTTAAAGTATACACCATATGTATATGTACATCACACCTATGTATACATATGCAACATATGTGTTGAGTATATGTCAAAAAAACACATAGTTGGTGGTTTCAACCCATCTGAAAAATATCCATCAAATTGGATCATTTCCCCAAGGTTCGGGGTGAAAATTCACACATCATTCAGCCACCTCCCGGAACAAAACATCCCATCGGACACACCTCTCATGCCTCCAGCCATGTACCTGATTAGCTCGAAAGGTTTGGAGTTGTGACATTTCATGTTGGCATAACTGAGCATGCGGCATAACTAACTTCAGATCCAAATACTTTCGAGGTGGTGCTTGGACAACCTAAACATTGAGTTAAATTGGATTCATCTTTCGCAAATAGTAGGGATGAACACTGAAACAATGCTACTTAACCACCACCAAAACATGTTTAGGCTTGGGAAGATCCTCATTAACCTTTACACATGCATCCAGCATGGCAATGACAGTGTCATTCAGCATGTCCCGCCTATCAGAGAGACTGGTAATATCCACTGCGGCCTGCTTGCTTCGTTCAAAACACAGGACATTCTGAGATGACTGGAGTCTGTTTCAGTTACCCTCCCTGAAACTAACAGTTCGCACCTGAAAATGGATGGTTGGAAGGTGATTATCCTTTTGGGTTGAAAGGCCTATTTTCAGGGGCGATGGTTGGTTTTAGGGAGGGTAGAGTTTCTTCGGGTGATCTTCTGCCATAATGCCAATGACCACCAAAGATTGCAGGACATGTTTTTTTTGACTTCATATACAACGGCAAGTTATAACATCCCAGTGGTTAGTGCGCATTCAAAGCTATCATTGATTTGTCTTTTTCACTTGTCGAAGGTCATTGATATTTTTCTATCACGACAAGGTCCGTGGAAGTTGGAACCTTTGGTATTGAGTGAGGCAACCAAATGAACGGAAATAGCTAGGAAATACGTGGAAACACACATGAAAATACGATGAACAACTGAAAAATAGGAGCGGCAGCAGCAGCAGCAGCAACAACAACAACAATAACAACAATATTGACAGCTGCGATAACTGATACCTATCAGAGTTCACTGTGATGCACTTCCCTAAGAGCACCAAGAATCGCAGCCACACGCCTTTTAAGACTCAGTCTGATGTCACAACGTCCATGGCAATTTCCTATTGCCTACACAAGTTACACCAGGCTTGTAGCCCAGATATAGCGGAGATGACCTGAAATGGGTTGAGGCAAATGACATGCAGTTTCATCACTGCCAAAAATCTTTTGTTGCCTCAACATACCATTTCGCCTTTACAAGCCATCAGCCAATTGCTTCTTTGAAGGACCACGGTAGCCCCAACTCTTGGCTGCCGCTGCCTTCACTTTCGCCTTTGCCATCTTTCCCTTTTCCTTGCTGCTCTTTGCATCTTCTTCAATGTCTTCTGTCTTTTCCCACTCATGTTCCTCATCGCTGTTGATCTGAAACTGTTCAGTCAGACCTGCCAGCTCGATGACAACATCGGGATTGGCTCCAAACTCTTGCAGCATGGTCTGAAGGTACTTCTGGCGCCAAAGGGGAAAATGATGAAGCTTCCTCGAGCCTTCATAGCACAGCTCATCCACGGCTGCCTGATATTCCGGCTCTGTCGGAATGAAAGGCTGCACATCATAATGAATGTTTAGGCCAACTGACGTTGCCTGATCTTCCAACTTCATGGCTTCCAAGTATGCGGACGAAATGCCTTGAACCTGCAGGCGATGAAGAACTTCCCCCCACTTGTGGGCTCCACTCGGAAGGGGATTGACCTCGTGCTTGTCAATCATCTTCTTGTAGACTTCCAGCACTTGCTTCATGGTTCGCTCTGCAACATCCAAGAAAGCCGCTCCACCCTGGATGGTGATCATACCAGTTGTACGGGTGTAGCGGAAGGTGATCTTGTCCATCATGCCTCGGAAACTCTTCTCATTCACAAAGTCCGCCGGAATCTTGACGCTGCACATGCCCTTGTTCTGCGTCAGGTTCCGGGCATAGTCACTCTCGCATGTTGCCACTTCGTTCATCACTGCCTCAAACAAGGCCCTGATCTCTTCTTCATTGATGTCTCGGGCAAACACTTTCACCATGCCTTCCGGAATCCTTTGAACGAAGTTGACTTGACTCTCAGGCTTATGCTGGGAAACGGCTGGTTTGGTCCGAAGTTCCAATCTGAACTTTTTCTGTCTAGCAGTCTCTTCTAACACCTGACTCTCTGCATGTAGGTGATATTTACCTGAAGAAATTGCACCTCTCAACAAATCCATGGCATCTGCAGTTTCTTTAGTTAGAGCATCTGCTAGTTGAAGCCAAGTCGGACACCACCTTACTGTGGCACCTATCCGTTTCATCGTTTCACGAATGATCACTAGATCGATGGCCACTCTTTTATCTGTCACACTTCCTGGTGATGCAAAACTCTGTACATGATCGAAAATTGACTTGCAATCGACAACTGAATGTATCTTGAATTCCGACAAAAATTTTTCCCTCCGATTCAAGCAAAAGTCATGATATTTGATCTCGGCCAATTGACAGCCCAGCCATTCTGCATGACCCAAGCCATCCATGAGCACTTGCGATTCGCCAGCAAATGTTGACCCAACTACTCTTTTCAAGCGATATGATTTCCAAACCGCTGGGGACCATGGTGCAGTCTCTCCTTGATGGAACCTATCATCCGTTATGCCAACAAGATAACCTGCTTGTGTACCTTGTTTCTTAGCATTTGCAAAGGCTGCATCAGAATGGAGACAAATACGGAGGTTCTGAAAAGAGATAGATTGGATTGTCCATTTGAGACTCTTATATTGCTTGGCTCTTCTCACAACGTTGCCAATGGTTCTGGCTTGAGCAATCGTTGGACTCGGCATCATCTGCTGTCCTTGACTCACTTGAACCGCAAGGTCGGGTCTGGTTTCCTTTGCTAGCCAGAGAGCCCCACCCAAAACTGATTTAATTGACGACATCTCTTCAGGTGTCACTTGCAAATTTTCATCCACTTTTGAACGAAGTTTGGGTTTCTCTAGTTTTTCTGCAAAGGCTTCCTGAGACACCGCTATGGCAAAAGTCTCAGGTGATTGTTCCAGCCACGATCCACAAAACATTCCTTTATATTCCTGCCATTTTCTAAAAGGAAACACTTTCTTTAAATCTGCCATTGCCTTTTCATAGACTATGCCACGACCTCCTGTGATAACATCGTCCACATGGACTCCCATGATTCCTGCCAGCTTTTGATGTTCATCCCTTAGCATGAAGACACATGGATCTAACACTGATTGCTGCCAACCCTGGTTCCGTGCTTCCGTCTTGAATTTCAAGAACCATCGTTGGGGTGAGTCATTCAAGCCGTAGATGGGTCTGACTACTTCAAAAAGCTGATCTGCTTGAAAATCAGGAATGTGATAATTGTGAGGTTGACTCATGTACAACTTCCCTGCTGTCCTATCAATGGCATCTGCTTCAAGGAATGCACCGGTCACATCGCCGAGTTGCAAACGAAACTGCATGCTTGCAATTGTTTGCATTACCGCAAAACGACCGTTGCTAGAGATGGTTGGTGCTTGCGTTTTACCTTCCCTGACTAATGAAAACAAATCTGGATCCTTGTCTCCTCTGGCTGTCCATCTTGCTTTCACAAGGGGGTTTCCATCTTCTCCAACCTTCTCTGTCAACACAAGCTTACTAGGGACTATACGATCTGCTTGGCTCGCTCGGATCTGCGTTGATTCGGCCATGGTAATGGGGCGCAATGCTCCTTTGGTCGTGATGACATTCTCACGTTCTTTTACCACTCCATCAAACAACATCTGCCTACCTTCTGAAGACAACCACTTGTTTGATTTGAGATTCAGTTCATTTCGACCTCCTGCCAAGAGCACTGCACTATCTGTACACGCCAGCACGAAATCTGCATTTTCGTCCATTCGATTGTCTGAAAGACACACTGCTGCCTCTGCCGAATCAATCACAACCAGTGAATGGGAATTTGATTGTGAACTAATGGTTTGTGGAGATGGTGGTGACACTAACTCTTGTGGTCCTGCTTCTTGAGATGGTGAACGATCACTCCCTGATGAGTTTGCCAATGATGGGGGAATTGGCATTGATGGTGGATACAACTGACCTCCAACTTGTTGCTGTCCTCCATCTACTCTTTGTCTCTTACTATCTCCACCGTGGGCAGTGCTGTCTTCAGAAAGTCGCCGCATGCTATGTGCATCCAATTGATCCGCTCTCTGCTGTGATGTTTCAACTGCTTGTCTCATCTCAGTTTCATTCAAACTGGCAATACTATTTGAAGGACCTGAATAACCATCATGTGATTGTTGATGTGATGTTCCACTTCCTACACTATCACCACTAGGGATCAATGGCACTGGAGTATCTGCTGCTTGCTGGTTCGCCGGCATCTCGCGAGGAATCTGTGGCTTATCCATTCCTGGAGTCAACAAGTCACCTGGGGGAATTGATTCACTCGTGATGTCCATAAAATTCTTTTGATGTCGATTTGAACCACCAACTTCCGGATACAATGATGCAGCTGCTGCACGAAGATCCCTTACTAAAAACCTGTCTGCTTCTCGTTCTTCTGTTGTTCGTAATCTCAACTGTTCAGGGGAACATTTCACAAAGGACCCTGGAAGACTAACCCAATAGTTGCCACCTGTTTGTCCAGCTACAATTCCAGGACCTCTCCACCTAGCCGTGCTACGTTTGATACCTCTACCTCTTCTCCAGACTGCCACTTCATCGCCTGGTCTGAACTCGCGAAGTGGTCTCGGACGAGAGTTGAGGGCCACTCGGGCCGCACGACAATCGAGAGACGCCAAAGTAGCTGCTCTCGCGCTGCATCGAACACGATTGCTGAATTCTGCAATTGCATCTTCTAAGATGGCACCATTGGATATTGGATTAGGGTTTTCTGTGAAAAGATCATCCCCAGGAACTTCCGGTTCTCGACCAAAAACTACTTGATACGGGCTATAACCACCTCTTTTCATCAACGAGTTGCGTGCTTCGACAGTGCAATCCACACATTCTAGCCATTCCAAATAATTTTGGGGGGAGGCTTCATCAATGACACGAATGAGTGTATCTTCAAAATGTCTTCCTTGAGCTTCTACGTCACCCATTTGTTCATGAGCTTCCCCAGGAATGTCCAACATGGTGGTGCCATCTCGTTCTAAGCAGTCCATGAACTCTTGTCCGAGATTACATCTGCTTGCATCCAACTTGACATAGCGTGGCCTCCCGTAACTTCTCGTCCACTGTCTGTACAATCTAGCTATCACTTGTGAACACTCTTGTTCGTTTTCTCTGAAAGGATACATGTGTTGAAGTCCCGATGATCGACACACTACGTTTAAGGCTTTGATCCTATAGTCCTTCTTCCATGTTGGCAACCACTTGACATCTAGGCCTATGTACCTAAGGGGTGCTAAGTCACGAGGAGGTGCGCTATCTTTCACCGCCTTGGGTGCCTGACGTGCTGCACAAACATCACATTGGAACGTTTTCACTAGTTCCAGCACTGCATCCTGCGCTCCGTGATGTCGAAGGATTCGCAACATGTCTGCTGTTGATGCATGGCCCAAGTTCACATGCAGCTTACGAATGGCTAACATGATCTTCCGACGTGACTCTCCTTTCACCCCATTAGCTACTTCAGGCTGAATGGTCTGTTGACTAATCGGCATGCACCAGGTTGCTATTGACTCTTCCATGGAAAATGCTCCAAGAATGGTTTTGATGAGTTTTGGAGGGTACACCTGCGATTGAACCGACCGAAGCTGTCCTCCAGACGATCCTTCCACCACTTGATGCTCATGATCGCCAGTGCACACCAACGGTTCCAGCATGTAGATAATAGCCATTGATGAACTCATCATCTTCCATTTCTTGCCAAACAATTTCCTGGAGGCCTTGTCACGAAGACCTACCGCACACCCAGCAACATCCACTGTCGGATGATTCCACCATGCACGAAAAGCCTTCATCTTGGGGAGACTCCACACTTGACATGTCTGTGACGATTCAAACAAGTAATGATGACCTGCTGCCAGTTGTTTCTCTGCAAGGCTGAGACACCACTCAACCATAGCCACTGCTGTTGCCACCTCATGCTGAAACGCTGGCAGATCAATTCGTCGGTCATCAGGAGTCATTTGTTGCAACCTGCTCAACGGACCACATGGGGGTGTCATGATCAAAAGGTCAGGTTGGATCATGTCGATCATCTGTTCTGCCCGTCGACGATGAATCGGCTTTCGCCAGTCCCACCCGTCTGACAAGTCAAAGGATTGTCGACTCACAAGACCAAAACCTTCTGCCATCTCACTGAACCTACCCGGACTGAAAACTTCAACCAGTGATGGACGATCATCCGCCCTAGCTTGAAGCACTTCATTGATGGTCGCCTGCAACTCTTTTCTCTCACGACCTTTGAAAACACAACGAGTCCCAGTCAGCAGAACATCATCTTCCGCATCAGACATCGGCTCCTCTTCCATGTCCACATCTTCAGTCTTGGCCACCAGCACGTCCACCTCGGGTGAGGTCAGCACCGGCTGCACATGCATGTCCAGCAAGTTGATTTGGTAGGATCCATCCTTCTTTTCAATGAGCTCTGTGGCAACACCTGCTCGTCCAAGGTACATTTCATTTCCTTCCAGATCTAAACGTGCACCTAGGCTTTTCAAGAATCTCTTGCTCACCAATAGTGGGACTTGTCCCGGAACCACGTGCAATCTCATTCGCAGTTCACGACCCTTGATGAAAACTGGAACTTGCACTCGCCTTGTTGAAGTGTCAGAGCTGCCGTTTCCATACCTGAACAAATGGGGCTTGGGGGAGAGCTCCTCAATGAAAAGTCCATGCTCCTTGAGTCGAACCTCATGTCTTGCTAAGGTCTCCTCCCCAACAATCCCACGCCCACATCCAGTATCGACAACCCCAAACCCAGCTGGGCGCAAGAGATGACACGCAGTTTCATCGTTGTCATCTTCATCATCCGTTCCAGGTTCCACAATTGGTTCGCATTGCTGATCTTCCTCCTGTCCACGGAGGTCTCGCACTGGCTCTTCATCACTCTGACCATCTGGTTCATAGTCCTCCAAGTAGAAAACCGATCGGCCTGTCCAAGTACATGTAGGTAAATGGGCCTCTGCTGTCTTCGTCCAATCACCTTCCATCACCTTCCTCTTGCCGCAGTCATCGATCATGATGGTCTTCCTGCGAGTAGAAAGCTGTGCTGTTTTGACATTGCCTTCGCTCCACCTGGGATTGAAAAGATTGGTCCGGGGAATCACATGTTCCCGGATGAGCTTCTTGCCTTCTGTCCTCCAAAAGTCTTTGGGCCGACCCTTCCAAGCATCAACAATCTCTCTGAACTCTTGTTCTCTGCTGCGAACTGCAAAAACAAAGCTCACCTTGGATCCTGTAGCTGATGCTTGGCTGGAACTCGACTTGTCAAATCGTCGGGTCGGACAGTTGCGAGAAAAATGACCAACCTTTTTGCACTTGAAACATCGAACCCGAGCCTCGATTTTCTTGAGGTCACGTGGATTGGATCCACCAAGACCCCTAGCCAGTTTCTCTTTGTTGATGTTCGTCCTTGTCTGTTTCCACGTCATCAACACATCAATCATGTCCTGCTCATCCACCGGCTCATCACAAAAGATGTCCTGGACCTGATCATCGGTGAGTAGCACCTGCTGCTCATCGTCTGCCATGTCCTCTGCCTCCGGGTCATCCTCTGCCTCTGCCACATTGACTGCATTCACAGATTTTCCTGAGTACAGACCTTCAGGATAGGTTGTGCGCATAGCTGCAGCTATGTCAGATTCAGCATAGGATTGCCGGGAAGCTGCTAGGACCACTGCCTTACGTTCATGAGACAACTTGGCAAATCTCATGAGCAAGTAGCCTCGGGCGACGTCAGGAAATTTGACGCCCTCGGCCTCGGCCGCTGAAAATGCCGCTCGGGCTTTTCCAGTGAAGACTGCAGTTGATTCTCCCCGTTCTACCCGAAGATCGAACACCGAATCCAACACTTCACCCAAACGATCATGGGTAGCCTCCTCCGGAAATCTCTCATCCAGCGTCTGGTAGACAATGTCCTGTCCACCCACTTGCTCAATGTCATCCATGCTAATTGCATCAAATGCTCGTAATGCTGCACCATCCAACAGCGTGTAAAGCATCGATCCAAAAGCCGTTTCATCCACCCCACGAGCTCGTTGAACCGTCAGATATGCTCGGGACCAGCGCTTCCAACGTTTCCACTCTTTCTGGGGATCTTGCCCTTCACCACTGAAGCGGCGCACCATGCTTTCGCTCTTTGTCTCTGTCATCTTGCAGACGTCTAACTAGGAGCT
>OMLO01005832.1_pt1 | contig 10354 bp, 4 predicted proteins | sample 1674811 | NCBI WGS metagenome assembly OMLO01 (sample SAMN06265003, study PRJEB25207) | coral metagenome | isolation source: Coral host | place: Mexico:La Bocana,Puerto Morelos, Mexico | collected 2008-11-13
ATTTAGTGTTTTCGAGTAGATTTGTGACATTACGACCCTTACTTCATTTTTTAACTTCCTTGGAACTTTTAAAGTAAATTTGCATTTTGAAATGTTTTTTGTTTATTGGCAATCTGGCCTTTTTTGGCATTGTTGGCACGTTTTTCTGATGTTGCGTTTTAATCATTCATTCTTGCAGTGATTCAGATAACCAAGGTGAGAGATTTTAGGAATGTTCTTTAGAATTACTGGTCTAATGTTTGGGTTGTTTTTAATAATTACCACCTTGGTACCTAAAATTAATAGTACTTGGACTACCCAGTATCTGAATGTAGCACAATTTTGTGCTGGTGTCCAAAGCTTCAGTGCTCGGTCATCAAGTGTGAACACAGCCATACACACGTGGAAACATTTATTAACCCGGCTAACCATGGATGCATAATGTGATTCCGAAGAAATTCACGTCTTAAATGTTAAGCAACTCAAAACCTTCAGCTATAGAGCGGTTCTCATTTGAGTGTTGATAAGTAATTGGTTTTACACTTGCTACACCATTGGCCATACAATTTTTGAGCAATCAGAAGTAAAACCAAGACCAATCGTGACTCTTTTGCAAACGTTTTCATGCACTTACTTTGTGTCAACTTGGTGTAATTACTTCAAGTTCTGATAAGTTGACTGGATTATCTGTGTACTTTGTGATTGGCTAGAGTGATTACTTTGGTTTTGGTTTTACGACATTTAAAAAAAAGAGCTCTAAATAGCCAGAGTAGATCAATATTTAATTAGAATGACTGAAACGTTTTGGCATGCTAAGTTGAGAGTATGAATTAGAGGAAACACTATAATTAGTTAATTGGTAAACTATTATCAGACTTCTCTGGATAATAACCTAGATGAGAATGTTCTTTTTATGTTCATTTTTAGGTGACAATTTTAACCCACCTGGGAGGCAATTACCTGCCAATAAAATCAATAGATCACCGCTACCTGCAACACCTGATTCAAAGGTCAGCTGATGGTTCTCAATAAGTAGATGAACCAGTCTTTTTTGCAAACATAGACCCTTTTCATAAATGGCTGAAAATTTTAAATTCTTACGTTTGAGTTTTTTTGGAATTATGAACTGAAAAAAACCAGTTTGGCGGCCATTTCTGAAGAGGGTCTTTTCAAGTGCTTTGAGACCTTTTGTGTTTGCATACATATTGGCGTGCAGTCGCTCTAGAGGGATAGCTCGTAAGCTCTCGAAACGTTTGCTGTGTGCTGTCTTCAGTGGTTCTCCTTAATCACCTGCCAGTGCTAAATATCATTTGTCTGTATACCTTTTCATTCAAAATTTTCACAGTAAGGCTAAGTTGTCCGTAGCATCAGCCAAGCATTTGAAGGTTTGGTTCTACCTACTAATGACTGACTGCCTGTCCAAAGAATTTTTTTTATGGTTTATAAGTTAAAACTTTATAAGTTTACAATTTACAGTCACATTTCACATAACGTTTTGGTGTCTTTCAACGATTCGATGTAACAATAGAGAGAAACTGTGGTAGTGATGTTCATTGATCATCAGTGATTGAGGTTGTTGATGGCAACGTTTTTGAACTAATTTTTTTCTACATTCTTTTTTTCAGCCTGCTGATCCGCTAAAACAGTTTCCTTGGTTCCAAGGACCTTTAGATAAAAAAGTAGCCGAAAATGCATTAACGTCTTTCTCCAAGGTGTGCCTTTTTGTAAAAGTGTTTCGTATAATTTCCTCTGCCTTCTCAGACTATTCACCCGGTTTTAAACTTGCGGAGCTTTGTGATAGAACAACAATAATTAAACATCATAGGGCTGCAATTGTTCTGCATTTACAAAGCAGTCAGAACATTTTGTCTTCTCATGCAGTCGTTTACCAGGGAGCACTCATAAAGCACTACTATCTTTACTTGGAGTAAACAAGCTTCAGTGTTTTCTGGCGTCAGTCTGTGTAGTTTAGCAGTTTTGTTTGTTACCTCCGTAGAGTTTCTGCGTAATATAACTGGTCATTTGAAAGATTTTTATGCAAACTATAAATAATTTTAAGAAATTCTTTGATATCAATTACAATCAAGAATCAGTTTTAAGAGTTAACTCAGCATATTCTCTTCTCGACGTCTTAGTTAAGTCTTACTTTTTTTCCTTCAGCAAGGGGCATTTATTGTGCGGAACAGCTCGAAAGATCCAAATAGCTACTCCATGTCTCTCTTTCACAAAGGGAAAGTGAAACATCTCAGGTAAAACGTTTGATGTACTGTAATTTGTATTAGCTTGGCGAGCGGGAGCTTTGAACTAGTGCAAGGATGGAGTGAATATATTAACAGAGTCAAAAGGGAAAGGGAGTATAGGCATTCAGTGGACGCCCTCTGAAAGTCAGCTATATAGACGTGCCATGAGCTTTTCCCAGAAACGCTCCCACAAGGTACTGCAAGATGAGACTCGCCCCAGACTTTTTCTCATTTCTGAAGTAGCGAATTGCAATTCAAATCAATACGTAAGTACGTAAATTCGGGCCATGCTGTTATTTGCAAGGAGAGGATAGCACTCATTTCTGAATGCTTTATCCGATTTTCATTTCTCTTTAACTTTTCCAATTGCCTTCCAGCTGGCAAGTTAGCCTCTTCCTCATATAGTAGCTATTTTAACTGGTAATGAAGTTTCCTTGTTGCTTTATTTTTTTCAGAATGCCTCAAGTTGATAACAAATTTGTGCTTGGAGACAGTGGAAAAGTGGTACGGTTCTGTTGGTGTAGTAAAAGTTTTATGACAGTATCTTGAGACAACTTCAAAGTTTTTGACTGATTTGCGAAAAGACGGGTAGAAAGATGTACAAACATACGGAAGACTGACGGACGAATTGATGGATGTATGGACATGTGCTGACTGACTTTCCATAAAAATGACCCACACACTGACTGACTGACTCACTGTCTGTCGAACTGACTGTTAAACTTACTGATGACTGACTGTCCAAGTGACTGACTGTCAAATTAAATTTATTACCTTTACCGAATATCGTAGGGAAATTAATGATCTCTTATTCTTTTTTAATGTATATGTTAGATATTTTGGCCTTTGTATCATTTCGAACTTGCAACAAACCTTTGAGAAAGATTGATTATCTAACACTCAGTGTCCCGTGTAGTCGCACAGAATCCTTTAAGAACTTATACGGGTTTGTCGCTCATTGGATGAACTACCTCTTAACATCAGGGAGTCCAACACTTTGACAGTCTTCCGTAAGAAATTGTTTGCGTATTTTTACGATAAGCTCAATGCTAATTAATTATTTTTTATCGTGATGGTCTTATTTTAACATGAGTTTAGAGTAATTTTTAAATAGGTATACAATCATACAATGATACATTAAGGCGGCTTATATTAAGGAATCTTGTATTCTGCTTTAAGCTGTCCTCAAATTCATTGCATTTTCTTGTTCAATGAAATTTATTTGGAACTTGTATTAAAGATAAAAGATAAATTTATTTTCTCACTGTATGATTCTCAGACTGTCTGACTGTTAGTGTCTTATTGACTGTTTAACGTTTTTCATTTCAGCGCTTCAGTACTATCACTGAATTGGTTGAGTACTACAGCCAACACACTGTTGATCTGAAGACAGGAGGCTCTACATGTCTCACCGCTGCATGCCCATTAAGATTATGATCAACTGATTGCAGAACATCTAGTGTTACCAGAACTCCCGTACTCAGTATCAACTGCCTTGCAGTGACAACCCTGAGAATGTATCTGTTAAACTGTATTCCAGAATCAGCAGAGATCGCAAAGAAACGTCAGGTTTTAGTTTGCAAATACTAATGTTACTAATGTAAATATCTTAATTGCACAAAGTGCTTTGTAATTTATGACGTCGGAACATGTGTTAGCTTTCGTTAGGGAAGTTTTATTGGGTTAAGAACATTAACTAATCGAAAAAGACTCATGGTCTTTTTCTCTAATCAGATCAGGGTCAGCCATGCCTGACGGAACTGTGTTAGAACCGAAAAAAACAGGTCCCTGTGTTAAGTTAAGCGAAAAGAGAAAACCAAATATATTTCATGTCTGTTCTGAGAACCAAATCCACTTGAGTTTGAGTTCTCTGGTGTAAGGGATCTGATAATGACATACTGTATTTTGCTTGTTGTGTCAAACACTACAAAACCAAGTTTTGTATATTCCATTGAAGTCAAGAATATTAAGTGACGGTGGTCGCTCAAATTCACAAGAATGTAAAGTAGTAGAAAATGAATCGCAAACTAAGACCCTTTAGATTTGAATGTTGTAATTTCGTCTCGATTGAAATTGATAGAGCATTTTTTAGGCAGTTACCGGATTAGATATATATATATATTTTTTTTGTTTAAATTTATGATTAAGACGTTTGGTGAGATGCTAAGAAGGTGTTCCACAAAGAGCAGCGTCAAGAGAAAATCTTAGAAAGTAAATGGTTTGTTTTCTCCATGAAGTTGAAAATTACTCGTTTACCGCGATGGACATTCAAACGCGCAGGAGATCATGACGAAACTTCAGTTGTTGGGCAGAAGATGAATATTTGGTTGACTTGGTTTCCTTTTTCCAGTAATTATAAGAAGTTGTTTATATTGAAAATCGCTGGGTTTTTTTTGTTAGTTCAACTGTACATCATAGGGTTTAAAAACTTTGTGATCTCCCATTACTGAAATAAGCGTTGTCCCAACAGAATAGTAACCAAGTGAAAAAAAGTGGTAAAAATCCCTTTTAGTTTGCATTTGGAACTTCTTTCTGAAATCTAGGGTTTTGAGACATTGTTAGAACCTCGACCGTAACGTCTTTTTGAGGTAAAATCCAAAATGGTAGGAGAATCGCTGCCATACTCTGGCAAGACATCAGTGCGAGTTTGATACCAGTTGTGTTTGCTCTTAATTCGAAATTCAGTTAAGTTTGGGGTTTAATCGTTTCATTTGAAAATGCGACTAGGTTTTGCTTCAGGCCTCACATGTATTTTGAAAGAAGCAATCAGCTTAAAAACATATAGGCAATACACTACTCCTTGTAGTTTATCGCTCTTATTTGCTTTTAGTTTCATATTTGACGTATTACTTTGCTGTTTTGTCATCTTCCATATTTTGGTAGGCTTCTGTTATCAAGGAAATTACGAGGAAATTTTTTTCAAGGTAGAAACATCAACTCGGAAAGAATCCGAGTTCCAGATGTTATCAAGTTGAATTTATAAAACAATTATTACGTCTGTTACTTAATAACATTTTAGAGTCTCCATTTAAATAACAAAATAAGCCAATACGGCCACATATTTAGACAGATATTTAGGATATATAGATTATTTTTAATAGCGAGTAAGATAAATGTAGATAATTTTGTAACTATATTTACGTCTTATTTTTTATTACAACCAATAAAGATGTTGTAGTTTAATATTTTTAAGTTAATATCGACGCATCGTTTTTGTGGACTTAGGCGAAATGTGAGAAAACAACAAAGCGGTAACAAAATATCGCGCGCCAGCAGTGTTCGAGACATGCGCAATGCCAAGATTCCCTAAAAGATATCCAGCCCCCTCCGCACTTGGGAAATTATCCATGGAAGTTGCCACTACCCGGGGGATACTCCCAGTAATATTGGGTAGAAGCGTGTGGCCACTTCCCAAAATCCTTTCCCTATTTAGGACCAAAACTGCTATTTCCATATCCTATTCATGACCTAAACGAACAATTGTTCTTGTCACAAGGTCTGAAAAGTTTTGTAAGCGAAGCTTTCGACTGTATTCCACAGTCTTCATCAGCGATTAAAGTGAGATCACGTTGTCAGGTGAATGCTGAAATTGATTAAATTGATTAATCACGTGACAACAGGTGGTCAAAAATGGCGGAAGATCATACATAGTCCCCGTCTTTGTTCAGCGTTGGGAGTTGACCTCTGATATGGATGGCCTCCTTGATTTTCCTTTTGACATCTACCGACTCTTTATCAAGAATCTTGACTCATTCCCAGTCGATCTCTTGGTTGGCCTGAGACTCGTGTTCCCGGATTACAGCTGTTCTTTGTTTCTGATGTTCACCCAGTCGCTCCTTAAGAGTTCTCGCTGTCTCGCCAATGCAATGCTCTCCGAAATCGTTGCATGTGATGCCGTATACTAATCTTGTAAAACGCAATTCTAAAAAAAAAGGCACGCTGACATGTTGCAAATGGCTTTTTGAGTAGATTGCAGCTGATTTGGCTCATATTCAGGCTAAAAATGGGGTGATGTTGCAGCTCTCGTAACGTCTCACATGAATGGCTTGAAACCCTTTGAACTTGAGAGGACAATAGAACGAACAACAGAAAACAATAACGCCTAGCTCCAAGACAATAAAAGCTGCTGCAATGACGACAAATAGAATTACAAGCTTACGAGAGCTGTCACAAAAAGAAAATCTCCGTGTTCAGAGATACCAAGGTCCCGCCGGTTATGAGAGACAGGCGGTTTTGGGGAGGCCCTGGGGAAGAGAGTGCAAAGGAAAAGATATCAAGATGGCGGCTATGCACCCAGCCGCTATTTGGCTTATTATAGCCGCAGTTGTGGGGATTGTTCTACTTATTGCCACATTGGTAGCGAACAGGAATCAAAAGAAAAAGAAAAAGGGTAAGTTTGTTGATGTCTGTTTTAAATATTTCGGTGGGTAAGTTATAAGTTATCAACCTTATAGTGATACGTCAGCTCTATTGAAGAGTCGAGCTCTGTTAGCTTTATTTTGATCTACATCAAATGGAGAGGACTAAAGTTATGTATAACAGTTAAAACTTTTAACGCCAATGAAACCCTTTGTTATTCCAAGTAGTAATAAAACTTCCTAATGATGATCTCTTTTATATAAACATGAGTGTTTTGCTTAACAAATAAAGAAGCTAGCCTAAGCCGTGCATGTATTACTCTGATAAAACATGACCGGCATTTGGGAACACAAGGGAGATGTACAAAACACGAGCCGCAGGTTAGTGGTTTTGTATATTTCTCGAGTGCTTTCAAATGTTCAGAATGTTTTATCACAATGTAATGCATGCTTAGGCTTCTTCATTTTCTTTATGATATAGAATGGGCTAGATTACAGAATACCCATCCACTCAAGACGCTGCCACTGCAGTCCCACAGTCACTCTATAATTTACATATTACGTTATGAATAGAAAAAACTAAGATACAAATGAAACTTTGTTCTTAAATCCACACTGCAAAATTTACTCCTTGGAGATTTAATATTCATATTCTTTCAGTGTGGCACTGCAGACCGCAGTGGCAGTCTGACTACGGGACTGCGAACCACGGTACATGGCAGTACCTTTTACTGTCTCTCCCTCACAACTTGTATTCAAAATCTAAGGGACTGCCTTTTCAAATTCAAATTCAACAACTACAGGACTGCGGACCGCGGTGGCAGTAACTTTTAATACCTTTCCTGCTCAACTGGTTTTCCCAAATTAAGGGACTGCAGACCGCAGTGACAGTACAAAAACATTTTTTTTATTTTTCTAGGTGCATCAAGCCAACAAGAAGAGATTGACAATGTCAGAGAGGTCGGTGGAGCAAGAAGACGTCAAAGAAATGCTCTTTCAAGAATGAGAAGGGCACAGAATGAGGAAGAGGATGAAGACGAAGAGGATTATGAAGGTGATACTAAGAGTAAATCTATTGATCAAATGTAGTTGTACTGGGGTCTTTATCTAGCTGTGGAAATAGTTTACAAGTTACCGTAATGATTCAGTTTAGTACCCAGGGCACTTGTTTACCTTGATACCTCAAGGGAGAGTGTTAATTCAATAGACAAGGCGCTTATTAGGAGAAGGCACTATTTCTTTTTGTTTAAAACCAAACTTTAATAACAGAAAAAGTAAGGGTAACAAATAAATGGTGAATGTTCAGTTAACGTCAGAAAATTTTAATCTATTTCAACTCCCATAGTTTTGACAGTGTCACTTGCAGTCCATCAATACATAAATAAGAGCTTTCTGGGGCAGCATCTTTGACATCTAATTTAGTGATGGAATAGGGCCACTTTTAATAAAATCACATTCAATAGGGTGGGGCTTAATGGAAGGGGGTGCTAAATCAAATCATTAAGGTAAACTTTTTTTTAATTTCAGTTTTAATTAAAATGAGAAAATCTGGTCTTGAGAAATTAATACAATAAGGTAGCTAACTTGAAGTACTGAGTCAGTCGCAACAAGAAGAATGTAATCTATTTATTCTCATAAATCTGCAAGAACCAGGCCACTCAGAAGAAAACTAAACATTCAAACAAGAGGGATGGTTACTGTTTATAAAAAAAATTAAAAAATTCAAAAATTGGGCCTCCAAAATGTTCTATAGTGTCTGGTCAAATGAAAAATATATAAGGCAAAATATGAAAAACAAAACAATTTTCTTTAAAAAGTGGCAGTCTACAGGATGCCTGGGTCATGCCCATCTGGCTAAAAGCCTGCCTCAGAGAAAGGTGAGAGTCCACCTTGGTTCCAGAATTCAAACCTGGGGACCACTGGTCAGAGGCAAGCACTCTACATGACACTGTGCCATCTCAGCTCCCTTTCATTAACAGGGCTAACAAATACATTGAGGCATCATGACAATATAATGAGAAGCTTGACTAAGCTCTAGCAGTTTTGAGCACTTGGTCTGACTCAACTATACCTTTAAATGTACTTTGTCATTACAGGTGCTGGTGGTGATGGTTACTCCATGGGGCTTGAGAACCAGATGCCTGTTGGAAAGATTGGAGCTAAAAAACAAAGAAGACTTGAAATGAAAGAGGAAAAGAAACTTCTAAGAGAGGTATGAGATAACAGGCAGTTACTGGACTAGAAACTATTTAAATTTTGGACAAAAAATAGGGTGGCTGTATAATTAGTATATTACAGAGTTATAACTCTTTAACTCTCTGACAAGACCTTGACTGACAAAAGAATTTTATCCTCTTTTTAAGCAAATGGAGGCTGAAAGAGAAGACCGGAAGCAACGTGAAGCCTTAAGAGAAGAAGAAAGAAAGAGACTTGAAGAGAGAAGACGGATAGAACAAGAAAAACTGGTTTGCACATTTGTGTTATTATATGTTGAACTAATTTAGCCACACATATAATTTGCTCCTTCCTTTATGATTATTCAAGTATTAAATAGTTTCAAAAGGAGTATGAGAAGCATACTCTCGGAAAACAATAATGATAATGATGTAGCCTTTCTAATAATTGTTTCACACTGACTTTGGAGAATTTGTTTATATACAGGAAGAGGAAGAACGCAAAAGGAAGGAAGAGCAAGAGCGAAAAGAACATGAGGAATATCTGTTGTTAAAAGAACAGTTTACAGTGGAAGAAGAAGGTGTTGGTGAGACTGCCGAGGAAGTAAGTGACTGTATCCTGCTAACTGTCAGAGAATGATGTAAACTAGACAGTCTTATGAGTACTTACTATCAGATGACAAGCTGTTCAAATGTGATTGTTGTCAGTAGTAAATTGAAAGCTGTAACTTATTTTGCTGTCCTGCTAGTGAGAGCGACAAATTTTACTCTGACTTGTGTTCAAAACAATTAATGTATGTGTCAGTGTGTTGTTGTAAGAAGTGGATTACTAATCAGTGGCTTAATGTATCAACTTTATGAAGTTATCATAATTATGAATGTGAATTCAAATTAACTAGTCAAAAAAAGCTTTTTTAATATACTGCGAACTTCTGATACAATTTTACCTTTCTTATATTACTACCCCCACTTGGGAGAATTGAATAAATACTCAGTACACATGTTGTGGGTGAATTGTTCTATACATGTAGGTCAGAACAACCTAGAGTAGAGTTTTCAAATCAGTTTTTGATATTTTGGGGTAGATGAATGTACACCACCCAGCCCCCTCAGTTCATAGCCCTACCCTACCCTCCCTGAATTCAATATATGAATCCTCCCTTTTTAGTATTGGGTACTCACCTAGATTGCAGCTCATGTAATATACACAGTTCTCTGCCATGCAGTGTAGTCCACCTTCATCTCTACTAGGCCATGAAAGCAATTGTTGCGTGATTATATGCTCAATTTTGTTGGTCTAATAAATTACATGTATTGATCCCTGACTTCCTCTCCCCTAACTGATCTAGGTTGAAATTATTCTGGCGTAAAGAACAAAACTGAACTACAACATACCGGTATATACTGGTAGCATATAGCACTTAGAAAATCAATTTCATCACACCTGGAGTTAGTTTTATTAAGTGTGGGCACCAGACAAATTGACCGGCTGTTTGCACAATTTTGCCAGTTTTCTTATATAAATTCAGTCAAAAAGGTGTTGCCTCACAGCAAAAACCTTTTGTAAGAAAACCCCTGCATTACATGCACCTTTGCCAGTTTT
>OMLO01005833.1_pt1 | contig 10352 bp, 4 predicted proteins | sample 1674811 | NCBI WGS metagenome assembly OMLO01 (sample SAMN06265003, study PRJEB25207) | coral metagenome | isolation source: Coral host | place: Mexico:La Bocana,Puerto Morelos, Mexico | collected 2008-11-13
CTTAAAACAATTTAAGTTTTTTGAAGATTCAAGAATTCTTGATGTTGGTGCAGGAACAGGTCTGGTTGCAGAAGCATTGGTTAAAAGGAAGTTCACTAACATTGATGCTTTAGATGCGTCAGAAGCTATTCTCAAAGAAGCGGAAAAGAAAGGAATTTACAAGAATTGTTACGTGGATATACTGGGTCCTAATCGACGTTTACAACAGGACGACAACTGCTACGACGCCGCCATTGCAGCTGGTGTTTTTACGTTGAATCACGTGAAAGCTGAAGGGGCCATGGACGAAATGGCGAGAGTTGTTAAGTCAGGTGGATTGGTCTGTTTTACGATTAGAGAAGATGTGATGTTTGAAGCAGAATATGGATATAAAGACAAAATGGACCAACTGTGTAGTGAGAAAGTCTGGAAGCTTGTTTCACAGACCAAGGAACAGTACCATAACAAGAACGACTGTATGAAATGTTTTGTATACGTTTACCAAGTTTTGTAAGGCTTACTAACCATTTTCTTGTCCTACGTGTAACGTTGTAAGGGAGAACAAGGAGGAATTTCGTTCAAATCAGGATCAAACGTGGCTAGAAAAAACTTTCAACGGTCATGTTATGAACAAAAAACTTTTATTAACAAACTTTATTATTCTATCTTAATTACTTATTTCTATTATTTAACTCCGATATAGGGTAATGTACTTTAGTAATAAGTACTTTTAATCAGCATCGGAATTTTTCTTACTGCTCCTGGAAATGGAAGATTTAGAAAATTTGAAGAATGATCAAATCCTTCATTGTCTTTCTCATATCCTGTTTGCCTTGAACTTTACTAACACAGGTTTAGAGAATTTAGGACTGACTGTACTCACTGCTCGGATTTAAACGTCGTTTATTAATTGCGTGGTCCCCGCTTGGCAAGCGGGTTTGGCAAAATGAGTGGCACATGGTAACAGCTCGGAACCTCGCCATGAAGTTGCTACGTTACCATTGACAGGTCTTGAAATAGTTAGTTTGACTAATTTACGATTTTGGTCTTCCCTATAATTTAAGCAGGCCTGATTCTTTTTAGCTAACTTACTTAATTAGTCTTCTTCTATTCTGCCACAAGTACTTATTGCATGTAAGCTTTCACTCATGTATCTCTTTAACACTGCTGTTGTTGTTTTGTCAAGCATGATGTATGTCACCACAAGTATCTTGTGGATTTTTTTGTGGGGTTCTTAGTGGTTCTTTACATTCTTGCTCGTAGCGGCATTCTATTGGCGATGAAATTCGATCTCAATCAATTCAAAAGCTCTTAAGGTTTTCAGAGAAGAAAATGTTATTCCTTTTTTTTCTGATGATTACGTTCCTCCTTTGAACACGAATAGCCGGTTATACTGAAAGCGGGCGTACAGGATGATTCAGTCCTGATACTGTGGATTGACGTGTTTAGCCGGTTTAGAAGTTGAAGGATGCCATCTTCACCACAATTTGTCTGTGGGAAAGTAGTTCTTTTTGTTTCACTCCACTGATTTGCCCACAAGACTGAGATAGACTCTCTCGACTAAGTTCCACTTCAATTTAGTTTACTTGCATTCACCGGGCTTCAGTTTAAGTTGAATCATTTCAATCATTTGAGAGTTGAAACTCGTTTGTCCAAGAGGCGAAGAATTCAGCTTGATGTTTATCCTACCTCCTTGATTTTTTCATTCGTTAATTTGATGTTGATTCCGTAATTTCTCTCTTAACTCGGAAACTAGCATCTTCTCTCTGTACATTCTCTCGTTGGATTCTTCCGTGCTCATGTTGGAATATCTAAACGACTGTTGTCTCGATGGCGCCAATCTCTCTTTGGGGAAGGAGAACATGTCTGCGCTTAACAAATCTTGACTGAGACGTATTGGGGAGTGACTGGGTGGACTGTACGGCGGGTGGGGATGTGAATTGTTCAGACTATTCACGGACTCTATTATCTTAACTTCCATTGCTCGTGGAATTCTCATATTATCCACGAACGATGGAGAGAACATAACTCTGGAGTTGGTCTCTCCGTGGTGTAGTTGCTCAATATATCCTTGTGGATAATTTTCCGCTGGATGCCCTGGATCGTGAGGATGACCGTAAGGCCTAAAAGAAAGCAGCAAGCCTCTATTAGTATTGGAAAAACAAAATGCTCCTGTTGTCGTTGCCGTTGGTGTTTGTTGGGGTGGAGACGATGAGGCACGTGTGGCACGTGAGGGTGGTGGTGGCAATGGAGGTGTTAATGATAGTTGTGACGGTGAGAAGGCACACCAGAAATTTCGGGTCATGTTGCAGCTCTCGTAACGTCTCACATGAATGGCTTGCAACCCTTTGAGAGGACAATAGAACAAACAACAGAAACAATAACCCCTAGCTCTAAGACAATAACAGCTGCTGCAATGACGACAAATAGAATTACAAGCTTACGAGAGCTGCTACTGCCGCAGTTTCGAACGGTTATTGATTTATAAAAAGGTTCAGATAGCAATTTTTTTTCTTCAGATGGTAAATTGAAGGAAGATACGATCTTACCTTTTATTTTTGCGGTTTCTTCTTTCACAGCAAATAACATAGCTGTAGTAAATAGCTACTGTTACCATGACGACCACAAGAACCCCAGCCACACACCAGATGACGATCATCCAATACGGAATATCTGTGTCTACAGAAAAATAACGTAATAAAATGGAATATCATCAACTACAATGAGCGACAAAACTGTTGAGACATTTCGCAGTAAAATTCTATTCCTGGAAATGTCCCGCCACCGCCTTTCAAACCCCGTCAATGTTGATTGACTGCATAAATCGCAGCACCCACACGACATTGAATCGGGGTAGAGCGAAGGTATCAGAGAATTAGCGCTAGATGCAAATCAAATAGAATAAGAAGTTAGATATCGAATAGCGTCTTTTTCTACAGTGTCACAACTCGTTTTGTTACCCACTTTAGTATAAAAATAATCCTCTTCTTTGTTTTGAACCAGTTCAGGAATATCGTCAGAAGAACAGCTGGGAGTAATTATTAGAAGTCACGATGAATTGGCTTTCAGCGGAAATTGCAGTTAAAGTTTGTTATCATTTGGCTTGCAAAAAGTTCTTAACAAAGTTGGTAGGAACAATAAAGAAAAGATCGAAGCGACCGGTGGTCGTTTAATTCTTGAAATGAGAACATACCAAGCCCTGCATTGCATTAACATTGTTAAACTAAGATAAGTCAGAGTATAGTTAAAAAAATAGGAAAATAACAAAATTCAATAGTTATCTACTAACAACAGTGTATAGGTACGTTCAGATCATTCATCTCACGTAGATCACACGTTTTAATTTCAAAAGAGGAGTTGGGCCACTAATTTTCAGGGTAAAAGGGGAAAATTTAAAACATAGTCACGTTTCAAAGCCTAGTTCAGGATCGTTCAGCTGCTAACACACTCAAGCTGTCACCTTTTGCCTCCGTTGTTGGCGTTGTAGTTGTTTCATTGGCCATACCGACCTATGAGAGAACATCAAGCATATTATTAAACATCATAGTCAGGAAGGACCAGCGAGGCTCCTACAAAACGAGCGAATGCCAATCATGAATATTTCCCAGTACAGCTCGAGAAATTAACCTAGGTAAGTGGGTAGCATGTTATATGGCACAAAGCAAAACATACACGGCTTTTAACCGTTTCCATAGAAATGGTTCAAATGTCAAAATACTGACCAAGGAGGAACCAATCACAACTCTCATTTACCTCACAACCACCTTACTGACCACAAAATAAGGCCGCGTAATTTCGGTGTTTTCTGGGTTTTAGTCAGAGAAAAAAGGGAAGCGATGTCTCACTGACTGGTAAACACGTTGAGCTGTGTATGCAGCTGACTATCAACTGGCTACCTAAACAGCCGGGCCCATATGATAGTCTTTGATTGACACAAGAAAGAACAATTAACATTGTAGGTCGGCAATGTGTGCAGAAAGTCGAGGCGGCTACTAAAACGGGTATTTTTAGATGCGGTCAGTTTGATTATTTTATCGACTAAACAATAGGCCATAGTGATAATTTAAAATATTTATGTTGAAATTTGTTTCTTCTGGATTTAAACAAGACACATTCCTTACTGCAATGTACATTTCTTTGATAAATATTTGGCTGGCATTATGAGCCAAAGGAGACACTCAATAAAGGAAAATTAATCTTAAATCCTACTTGAAACATTCGGCAGATTACAATTGCACAATTACTAATAAATTCGTAAAATTTTTTTTTTTAAGAGGCTAAACGCACATGTAAATTTAACATCGAATATGTTTTTGATTTGGAACGTGAGAAAAAGGAGAATCTTTGTGACACAATTTCAACGTTGGAAATTAATTAAACCGGAACCAGTTATTTAACTTGCATTAGTTTCTGAATAAAACCAAAATGAGCTTGTTTAAGTTTTTCGACGAGTAACGATGTATTTATGTGACTTCTTTTTTATTGCTTTCTATATGCACGGAAACTATTCCTCCAAAGAGCTGCTTATCATTTTAACACGACGATTTCCAATCTGGTTATGGCATGTTTTAATTCCACGCATACAAATATTCTAAAATAGACAGGCAACTTATCCTGGTTAATTATTTTCTCGACGTCGTTTTCCTGATTGAGCCGCTATCATTGCAGTATACAAATTATTATACCGTGTATCGCAAGCTTTATCATCAATAATGTGCGTGTTTGTAGCTTCGCGGAATAAAAATGTATTCGGTATTCGGTATGACGCTGCACTTTCTTTATCAAGCGGTTGCAAGTTAACTGAATTCGACTCACCTTAACTACTTTAAATCCCAGCGGAGAAAATTACATAATGATATGATCCTCAAAGCCTCTATCGTCTTCTTCCAAAAACGAAACGGGAAGTACTCCTTCGGGAAGCTAAGCGAAATCAAACATGGGCCAATCTGTCGCAACTTCGCTAATGGACTCAGTTCCCTGTTTGTGAAATTCAGCAGCTGAAGACAACACAAGCAAAATTTTGCGACAAAACACCAGTAAGTTCCCAAGGTTTTTGGCTATCATCAGCAAAAGCGGTCTTCAAATATTCCGTACCGTCGAATCTCGATGAAAAGCAAATGACAGTAAGAATTTTTTTTTCCTTCGCGCGAGTGTTCAATTCAAATTCAATTCATCTGAAATCATTTAAAAACGTATTATTTCTGTTGTCTTTAAACAGCCGTGCGCGCTGAAAAACATTTGTCCAATACTGTGTTCGTGCCAAGACATTCGAGAGTGTGGTAATTGAATAAACTCCGAACAACGAAACACGTGACTGAATAATTTCTTTTGCTTGATGGAACGGTTAGTAACCGTCAGAAACGCGTGCCTACTTCTTCTCAATAATTTAACGTCCGGTACACGATTTGAATTCGCCAAAAGCAATTGCTTTTTTCATGAGAGGAAATTATTCTCCGTAAACGCGAAAACTACTTTGCCGCGTTGTTCAAAACAAAAACAACTCAAAAGACCGCAGGTGATTTCACCAAATATGGAATTGAACCACAGGTTCCAAATATGGCCGTACACGGGTTGCCTTTATGCCGGTCTGCTATGAATAACTTCCGAGTTTTCTGCTTACCTTTTATCATTTACGTTTCTTGAAGCATAATTACTTTATTTTCTCGGTTTGATTCTGACAAGTAGCTGTAAAATTGCGCTAAATATTCCCATCGCAAAGTTTAATTAAAATGCCACGTCTGTTGCGTCAAACTTTGCATGGCTTTTCTGTCAACAATAGGTTTTCCTTAGATGATTGTTATCAAGGAGCATAATAACTTTAATTGAAGTATACAGGCTGTATGGACCACTAAAGTGTTTGACTTATACATGCAATAACGTCAATAATGAAAAAAATATAAAAACGATCTCAGTAAATTTGAAATCCTCCTCTGTAGCCAGCTATCAAGATATAGAATTTATTCAAACGTCTTACTTTTTCATGGTATACTTTCTCGTTGATATTGTTATGACTAAACATACATTGAAAGGAAAAAATACTAATAAATTATTTCAGCACTAGTTAATCACAAAAAACACTGATATATTGACAGTTTTCAATATTTCATAGTTATTCATGTTGAACTTTTTTAATCGAACGTATATGGGTTTATAAGGTGGATTTTCATTGCCATATTAACCCTCGTTTAAGTGCCACTGAGCCAACCTCAACGGTTGAAATATACAAAGAAAGCAACAACGCAGTCCGATCAATCAATATGAAGTATGTAAGATGGCTTTTCGGCAGAAAAAAAAAAGGAAAAAAGAATGAAAGTTTATTTACTTGAAGAAACACATCGGTTTATCATAATAAAATTGGCAGAACTTCACTAGCATACTAAAGTAAATATTGAAATCTGATTGACTAAGCTATGTTGGTTACAAAATGGCAACGTTTTGTTGTGTCACAACTGATTGTAGGAGGGTTTAGGAAGATTAAAAATAAGGAAATCCACAGGTACTTAAGATTACAATCTTAAAATTATTAAGATTCTACAGCAGCTGAAAGTCTCAAATGGCAATTCCTGAATTTGCCCGAGATTTCGCTGTTAGAATTCTACTAAAAAATTACATTATGTGTCGAGATGTCTATGAGTTGATAGCAGATCGGTCTCATCAACCCATTCATAGAAATCTCGAGCTTATAATCTAATTTGTTCTTTGGAATATTATAAAAAAAAATATGCCCCTGCGACAAAAACTCCCGATTGAGCAGCAGCTATCGACATCGGACACAAAAGACATCATTAATCAATGAAGAGATTTCTCTTGATATGCAAATTAAATCGACGAAGTCGACGCCTTTTAGTGACTCCTACTAGCCTCTCTCCGATGTTAGTAGTTACCATTCCCCCAGAAGCGCCATCTTTAGAGAGGTCCTGTACATTGCTGTAAGTAATGAATTGTAGAAAGCACTCGCTTTGGTATAGCCTCTACGCAGACGTTCTTACGGGTTCGTCACGCAATCATTGCGTGACGAACCCGTAAGAACGTCTGCGTAGGAGGCTAGCTTTGGTACGACAATGGACATAATTTTAATAGGAAACGAGATCATACATGCTCATCTACCTACAATCTTGGGCAAAATAAATGGAACATCTGGACCACCCCTCTCCCCTCCCCCATTTCAATGATGCCAGAATGGCGCGTTTTTGCTCCTTCGCACCTTCATCATTGCTTTTTTTTTTGGGGGGGGAGGAAGGGGGTTAATTGTTCCTTTTTATTCTGTCCAAGATTGTAGGTAATGAAACCAAAATGCTTTTTCCTCAAAAACTGCGTGTTGCCTGTCCCTAGTGTTAATTATTACGCATGCTAAGCCGTATTTTTGCTCTTATTCCTCAGATCATTTGAAATGCCTTACATTGTTAGTTGATTTGATTTCGAAATGTTAAAACTGTCAATCGATGCATGCCTTCTTAAATTCTTGCTTTACTTTGGACTTAATTCCTTACTTAAATATAACACTAGCTCAAACTTGCAATTTCAAAGCAATAAGTTTAATCTGAAATATACAGCCATATTGCTTAACCGATTGTTCCAGCCATGGTTTACTACAAGCAACGTGTTTGAGTGCTTGTTTGTATGTGCTGTTGTATGTGCTCAATTAGCCAATCACAAGCCGTGTGTACTGTCCTGATACCCCGCAATATGAAGTCACTAAGCTGATTACAATCACAGTCAACTGGGCACTGTAAATACCCAAATCGGCGGCATATCAGGCTGGTTTGGTTGCTCCATGGGTATCTTTGATCGACTACTTCTGCCCAAAATTCAAAGCGTGACTCAACTTAAATCGCCTGAGATGCCGCGCCAAGGCGCACCAAGGGGGCACCACTTGATATACGCCAAAAAAAATTATATTCCATTAAAAATTAGCATGTAAAAAGAATAACTGATTGCAAGTATATGTAGTTGACTATTTGTTGTATGTCTGCCTTATTTATCATACTTAATTGTTACTATTACTTTTTTTGTTTCGTGTGCACTCATGCTTATATATTGTAGCAATTGTAATCACCTCGAATAAAGTTGCAAGAACAATATTAATTCCAATTTGATCACATACGCAACAACCCTCTTCCATTTCTGAACTAGTGTTAATGTGTCCCTTCCCCCAAACTCGTTTCTCACTGAGAAAGGCCTTTAAACTGACATGCCCTGCATGTATAGAGCTTAACAGAGTTTCTTTGTGCCTGACTCTACAACTGTTTAGAAGTGCTGATGGTAGTAGTAGTATAGCGGGTTGTGCGGCTTTGGCGGGCAGTATCGTCCACGGATCCCTCTACCGTCTCGTATGCGTCGTTGTCGAAAGTTGAGTCCAATTTGGCCATTTTCTCGCTTACCATGCTATCCTTCTGACCCTTTTCTATTGGTGGCGAACCTCTTTTTACCTCGACTTCCATAACTGCTGCTTCATTTTCATAAGCCGCATTCTGTAAAAAGTGTAAAAAGGAAACATGCTTTCATTTGTACGTGAAATATGAAATAGAAAGGCGTAGTTTGCAGTACGTCGTTAAGGTAGGGTTGGGACGCGCTGTTAAGAGAAAGATTTTATTTCGGTAGACTGTCTGCATCAACCTCGCTCCCTTTGAAACAGGTTGCAAAGTAAAATGAGCAGAACATAGAAATTCTCAAGAGTAATATTGGATATCGATACACATAGTACAATTTTGCTTGGATGAAAAGTCTTGGATAGGTTAAGAATTGTCTTCAATCGATTGTACTAAAACCAAATACCAAGCACATTACTGTAGTCGGCCATAAACGGCGCAGGCAGCCCATGTAGTCATTCCCAGCGGTCGGATCTTTTACAGACGTCCAAGTTTTTAGGAAAACCCGCTGATGGTAATCTGCCTCATGAAAACGTTGATGTCGTCTGACATGAGCCACATTACCATGGGCGGCTTTTCCTTGAAGCTTGGATGTCTGTAAAAGTCCTGAACGAGCAATAACGTTTCAATTTTAAAAAGTTTTATATCGCGCGCAACATCGAGCATTTTTTCTCCGACTGATGAAGACTTAAGAGTTAAATGAAAAGTCTTGCCAACATATACAAGTCAGTCACAAAAAAGGCACTTTTTTTATCAACAAATTAAAACATCATAGAACATTTTTGTAAAAATTAGAAGCTGGGCTTTTATAATTCTTGAAAACTGTAGTAAGCAACCGTTAAGGTGGCTTACTAAAGTTTTCATTCTCACTAGGTCGTTATGTCGCCTCTGTCGTTTTGTCGATATTGTGGATCAGGCTAAGTCTTTACCTTCACTGGCTTGCCATCTGTGCCAATTACTGTCGCCGAATGAAGTCCAGGTAGGTAAATAGAGTTCGTAGTGCGGCGAGAGTAAATGCTGTGTCCATAAAAGGGACTGCTTATATCACCAACCGTTTCACGTTCACGGTAAGACACTTGGTATGTCTTATGTAGCGCCCTAAAATTGTGGGCAGATAGAAATAAATACAATTACACAATCACAATATCCATTATTAGTGTAAACCTACTTGCTTTCTATCACGGATTCCGTTCTGTAGGTATTTCTAGGGGCCACAAAGGCTAACAACTCGAGCAACAAAAAGTCACACTTTCAACACACTCACGCATACACTTCGTCTCCTCACATGACCACACTTTCCCGTGCTACAGGAGTCCTGGATGTCTATAGGACACTACACGTTCTCTGATTGGCTACGCTACTCACTATCTTTTCTGTTGTAGATAGTGACTAGCGTACACTGAGTGAGCGCTTGTTAACAAACTGACGGCCACTTCATTGCGGCGTTTTGGAAGTGTCTGTGAAGAAGATTTAGATAATGCTTTGAACGACTAGTAGACCTGTACTAAAAATATTAGATTATTCGCCTTCGAATTCTGTGCGTGAAATTTGACAGCCCGAGTCAACTATCACCAGAAATCTCGAGCTCATATATAATCTGATTGTTAACAGTGAAGTAGAATTCTATTAGTACACTAGCGCAAATTCTGTAATCTTATTGACTGAACTACTTTGTACTATCAACCATTGGTATGCAATTGCTTGAGGTAGTCCACATAATATAACCTTTTAGATGTTTCGGATGAAGATTAGAAACATCATTGTTATTACATTAAACAAAGAAAATGCGCCGCTATGCGAGTTTAAAACCTCAGAATTATTCATATAGACAACATGCAGTATTTAACATTCCCGCGACCCTCAACCTACAAAATGCAACATTCAACATTCATGATCCATGCAAAATCAGGGCATGATTGAACATGCGGCATACAAGGTGAAAGGTGCAGCATGCAAAATGCAACATTCAGTATTCTACATAAGGACCTTGCGCCTGGTTGATAC
>OMLO01005835.1_pt1 | contig 10352 bp, 3 predicted proteins | sample 1674811 | NCBI WGS metagenome assembly OMLO01 (sample SAMN06265003, study PRJEB25207) | coral metagenome | isolation source: Coral host | place: Mexico:La Bocana,Puerto Morelos, Mexico | collected 2008-11-13
TATAGATTTTGTTACTGTGCTGTCTGAATTATAACCAAGACAATAAGAACGGTTAGCAACTCGCACTTAGTGCGAAAACCCTTTCAGCATTGTACCATTATCCAACAGGATAATGTTGGAAAGCGTTTTGTGTTCCCGTAATAATTAAAACATGTTTTCTTTTTTTAAACTGCATCTTACCTGATAAACGTAATCTATTGTCTTTGAGGATGGTCGAAAATTTGTATACTTACAAGAGTGTAAAATCTACTAAGTAGTAAACAATGATTGGATAACAAGGTGCTTTTCTTTCTTTTGAGACCTTAACATTGGCATAGAGTTTAACCTTGTGAGACTGGTATTAAATCAACAGAGATGAAAAATGTTGAACGCTATTTCAAAAGGATTCTGTGTTTGGGCATTTCCAGAAAAGATGAAGCACCGTTTCTTGTGCTGCTTGACAGAAACAGCAAAGATCAGTTTGTTTCCAAAATGTGTAATTTTAAACAGAAAAGAGTTTAAAGACGTCCTTCCACAATTCAATTACTTTTCGGATGAGAATATCTGTTGTAGTTTTCTGGCATCTTTTGGTGCCAAGTTACCGAGGAAAACTAGTTTCCCATCTACCTTAGATAAATGAAAATTGAAAAAGCACTTCCATTAAGTTTGCAGTCGTTTAAAATATACTTAAGTACAATATATATATATATATATAAAATTTCTTTAAAGATTGTTCCGAGCATGCGACCCACTTAAATAGCACTTAAGCTAACTGTGGGCGCATGCATATTTTAAATTGTAATTAATTAATAATAATAAAAAAAATGGTGGTAAAAAATGGTGGTAACAATAAGAAACCTAGCAAAAATGCGTCTAGTATCAAGAACTTAACTTCACTTCTCCCCAATTACCATGTTCAAAAAATATGATCTATCCTTTTATCGCCGACTAAATTGGAGTTTACAAGAAGTGTGCCACAACGGTTACATATTTGTCGTTAAAATGCCTTTACTTCGTTTCACTGGGAAGTTATTGATTGGACCATTATTCGCAGAGACGATTAAGAACGCTGCAAATTAAATGGCTGGTCTGTAGCTTTATTTCCGATAAAGGCACGTCGGTAATGCTTTTCTTTAAATAGGGACAAAGGGTAGCAAATTTGCCACACTTTGCATCTAGAGAAGAGGAGAGAGAGAGTATTAACATTGCTTTACACCTTACTTTATTTTAAAAGGCATTTGAAGAGCCAGAGTTTGAACCAAGTAAGTTCCACGATACACTGCTTTTAATGTCTAATAAATTGTATTCTTTGCTGTTGCCCTGTTGTTCATGAAAACAATTATAATGAAGCATGCAAGATCAGAGCAGATTTCACCGACAATTATTTCCCCTTTTTAGGCTAGTATGCACACTTTGCTTTGAAAACAAATGCGGTAACTCTGACGGGTTATTATCTATGTTCTTTGAAAACGCTCCCTCTAAGTCCCACAAACACAGAAAGACTGGCCTGCTGTATACCGATCACTCCCCGTCCCCTACTGAAATATCAACATTCGAGATATTTTTCAGAGCAATCTAGCTTATATCTCAGCTTAACCGTTTAAATTTCCTTTTCATATCCAGACTATCCCCTCAGTTGGACTCGAGGAGAATATGTTGGGGCAGGAAGTTTTGGCAAGGTACTTTATATCCTTCTAATAACCTGAAACTGATACCAACCCATAGTGAAATGACACTACAAAATTTAACCTTGTCTTCAGACTTCTAATTACCCCCCAAAAAGCAAAAGAAAACTGATTAAAAACTTATCATCTATTATATTTTTTTACAACTAATCATGTCAAAGAAATTAATATGGCTTTTGTTGTTACGTTCAGTTTTGGGAAATTTTAATGCTTTCACTCTACACACGACAAAACAATTTAACTTGATACACTGCAACTTTAAATTCGCCTTCTATTCAATCTGTTTTTAGATTTCCCGAGTTTTAAATTCCACCAGGACAACTGAATTTTAATATCAGTCATCTTATGTGTATCAAACTGCATTTTGTTTTAGAAAAAAAAATGTTCCTTACACAATATCTTGCAGGTGTACAAGTGCCACCTTGAGGATAATCGCGTTTTAGCGGTGAAAATAGTTCCAATGCAGCCTCAAACACAAAAGGTAAGACTCGCAGTAGTGAGACATAAGCTTACTCTCTGCATGTCCAGTTCCAAGCCTAGTTAAGTAATCATATGTTAACCAGAATCAGAGCAGGTATTTTTGCCTTCTACGAACTCGGGAAATTCTCCCAATTTTTGAATTCAAAATCAAATTTGAAAAACCGCGGCTGTCTAATATGGTTGCCATGGGAACATCAAGTTTTGAATACAATGACTCAAACCAAAATGTTTCCAAATACATTCCGCACCCAAAAACATGACCCCACCCCGGTCCCTAGGGGATGATAGGGTTAAATTCAAGATTGCTTTTAGATGCCCTTTTCCCTTTTCCTGTACCAGTCATTATACTTGTTCCATAACTTACCCACTTTCGACTCTCTATGAGGTGACACTTGATGCCTCTTGTCAGTGAGTTTTCGCTTTATAATTTCCTTGTTTAATTTGGAGGAAAACCAGCTGTGACAATTTTCTCGATACTCTGTATTGTTTATCCAATAAGTTATCTACAACATATTGTTTGCAGTGAAAACCAGATTTCTTCCCTGATAGCACCCAGGCATACACATTACGTGGTGTAATAAGTGAAATTGCATTTGGCCCAACATGGTAATTTTTTTTTAGCATTATTTGCTTGTTCTTTAGGAGGTGGAAGCTCTCAATAACGAAATACGTATTTTGAAGAAACTAAGAGACTGGAGAATTGTGTCATATTATGGAAATGAACAAAAAGATGATCAACTTCATTTGTTTATGGAATTCATGGCTGGGGTAAGACTGAGCTTACATGTTATGTGGCTGTGGAGTTTTTATCCACCGAAGCACAATGGTTATTTCAGATAGGCAGAATTACTTCTCTCAGTGTTGTGTTTGTTTGTTTTTGTAATTTTGTTTTAAGGAATCGAAATATATTAATATCAAAACATATAGTTATACTTATTAATATCAAATGTCTAATGACAGCTACAAGCTGAAATTTACTACCTTTAAAGTGCCACTAAAATCAAATTCTCGATATCCATTTTTTACATTTTCGGGTTGAAATTATAATCACAATTAATGTAGAAAATCGCACGAATTTTAGAGCAAAGTTTTTTGTTATTCTTTATGAGAATTGCAGTACCAATTGTTACTCGTGTGGTATTTTTGAGAATATGACGTCATTTACTCCAATTCTCAACCAAGACTTGGAACAAGGAAAATTAATGGCGGCCGTAAATTCTCGGAAATAAAGGTCCAAAAAATGTGAGTTCTGATGTTCGTAATAGCTTGTAATTTGGCAAGATCTTTCGGAAAGACTTTTTGTGTACGAAAATGTAAAAAAATGGATATCGACAATTTGATCTCAGTGGCACTTTAAAGAAGATCAGTTTCTGAAGACAGAATTCACGGATTTAGCCAACAACAGTAAGCAACACCATTTCAAGAGTCGAACACGTTTTCTAATCATCAATATGCAATACGCATGTTCCGATATATAACGCAGGGGGGTGGGGAGGGTAGAGCATTCACAAACACTAAAGACAGTATCGTATTTCAGTCTTTCTTGTCAAAACCTCAAAAAACAAGCATCAAACACCTATTGCAATGTAGCAAATTAATATTATCATTTATCGTTGTATTTTTATTTGGTCCCAGTTAAGTTAAGATTTCAGATATTTAAAATCACGAATGCTCAAAAGCACATAAAAGAATCCCATTCTGTTTTGTATTTTAACTTTCTACAGGGCTCATTGTCTAGTCAAATCAAAAGGGATGGAGTTCTTCCTGAATATTTATCGAAAGTGTACACAATGCAAATGTTGGAAGGAGTGTGTTTTTTGCATTCACGGGACATAATTCACAGAGACATAAAAGGTGAGTTTCATAAATTTGGTAATGAGTTGGTGATGAATTTGGTAAATTTTGTAATGAGTATCATCTCGCGTCACGAGATATTAGTTTTCTTAGTCATGTTGTAAATAGCGTAAGTACTAGTACCGTATGTGTAACTGTGTCTGTTAGTTCGCCAATAATTTGTGTTGGAAAAAAAAATCATCGCAATTATTTATTGAACAAATGAAATAATCTTGACACTCTTTTTTCTGTTTTGAGCTAAGACCTTCTTCCAAATATCAAGTCACGGACCTTGGTGTGACCTCACGTGAGAATTCTAAAACCATCCAATCAGAGCAGACTTTACCATCGGAAAATACATTCACTGTCTCTTATTCTCTCATGCAAGAAACCAAGAAAGACATTTTTTGCGGAATACTGTTTACTATTGTTGTAGTAACCATCAGGAACATTAAAAAAACATATAGATCCATTCGAGCAAGGACAAGCTAGAAGAAAAATGCAATAGTTAAAGGTTTCTTGGTTACGTTTTTGAACAGATATAAGTTTAAGATGATTGGCAGTTGTAATATGTTACTTGTTTAAAGATGATTTCCAGTCCGTACTGCTCACTCTCGAGAGTTTGTTTCCGTATTTTTGTTTTGTTTCATGTAAGACATCACAAGATGAGTACTACTTACATGAGTTAAATTCGAAGTTTCAAAACAACCGCCATGCGAAGCAGTCAAAGCTTGAAGCTTTATTCTTCGTTATTTCTTATATTACTCGATAAAACAACTCCGCAGCTGTAAAAATCAGTGAAGCTGTGGAAAAAAGAATTCGTAAGGTCTCAAAGATAAGGCAGGTGGTTCGTAACGAGTAACATTGATTCACATTCCGAGGAGTGAGGTTTATAATGTTTTTGAACATTAGGGTGCTGAGACTGGAGTACAGACTGCAAATCATCTTTAAATGGACAATGGGACTTTTAGTATGCTGATTAATCTTTAAGTTTGTAATTTAGGTTCGTTTTTCTACCTTGATGGTTTAACAGACCCTTTTCACCCTTTCGTCCCCATGGACTCTTTGTAGCCCCAATTCTCTCCAATCTCTACCTACTGGAGTCAGGTTAGTGGAGGCCTACTTCCTTCAATTAGAGAGGAGATCCAACTCCCCACTCGCTACCCAAAACTGCCAACAGTGGGTGTGAGAGAAGGCCAGCCCCTTACAGTCTTCATCCATGTTTGCATTCCCCCACGGGATGTAGGTTTTGCTTGTTGACACTCTAGGGATTGACGGCGAACACTTTGTCATCCACATCCCCATCGATCAGCCACACAAAACCGTTGTTGTCCTTACGTTGGTCAGACAAGTGGAAGTTGATTAAATGTGTGTTATTTTCGATTAGAAGACTACAAAGTAGTTTTAACCATAAGTAATCTTTTACAATGTTTTCACCCTTTTTCTGTCTGTTCTAGCTTCGTCTCTGTTCTGCACGCCTTTTACAGTTGAATAACTATTATTTTTGCTGTTGTTTTCAAAATCTCTTCATTTGTCATTCCTAGGATCAAATGTCCTTTTAGACAGCAAAGGAAACGTAAAATTAGCAGACTTTGGGTTGTCAAAAATGATCGAGGTACTAGTAGTGTACTGTATGCAGTAGTTTTTCACGTAATAAGAGCCGTATTCAGAGCCATGGTAGATGCGAGGTAATATCTTCTGCTAGTAGGCCAGTAGATTTCTTACCGTCGCCAGGTTTATTCAGTTCATAGGCGTCAAACTTCAGAGTTTGAGGTAGCAGATTCGAATACACAACGAGTTAAAATCAAACCTTGTTAGTCAAGCTTACCCGTTAACGTTTAGAGGTGTCTCGCGTCCAAGCGATGTAGCGCAGGGGTTACCATATCAAATTAAAACTGTTAGATCTGGCTATCAAACTAGACCAATGAATTACCGAGTTTTTTTACGGTTCCTAAATGCGAACGTCCGAATCACCTTTTGAAAGCTACAAGTCAAAGCAAATTTTGTTTTTCGCCTATTTAATTTGTTCCTCATGACCAACTTTCGAACCCAAAGGGCTAAGACTGACTTGTGCTATATTTAGTTTCTGTGAAAAGCTAACCATGTATTATGCCATGTCCAATATATCAATATTCTAACATGCTGTGAGGCTTTCGGGTGAAGTCTCTTTTGTTTCTCAATTCTCAAAAGAGACTTTGATACAAAGAAAACTACACCAAATAAAGAAGTTTGTCCTGAAGCCTCGGAGTCATGCTGTAATATTGATAAATCGAATGTAGCCTATTTCAACCTTCATTTAGGGGTGGGTCACTCAGTATTGTGTCAAATGGAAGGGGTGGGCCATGTGTTTTCTAACCACTACATTTTTTTGCAAATATTGCGGCCCACGTCACTCCCTATATTAATAGCGCAAAGAAATTTAGACTCATTAAAATGCATGAATGTTTAGATGCATGAAAAAGATTACTAAATTGGAACGCATTAACGAGAATAGTCTTTTGCCATGAATTCAATACTCTTTCAGTCTGACAAGGCGAGAGCCTCAAAAACACCCTCCCAACTCCCCCACCCTTTCGCACCCCGATCCCATAAAACTGGGAAAAAGTACGTTCGGAATAGCGGTAATAAGATAACCATTCTCATCCGACTTTTTTCTAGAAAGTTGGCAGTAAAACAAATTTGGCAACTTCTTGTGGTACTCCGCACTGGATGGCACCAGAGATATTCTGGGGGAAAGGCTATGGAAGGAAAGTAGATATCTGGTAGGCGTAGAACACGTTATGCTTTTCTCTTGATTTATGATTTTATTTCAAAGGTACCCAGACTGAAGAACAAATATCACGTGATATTTTATAAATGATTCTGTATTCATTTGGCCGTCCACGACGAAACAAATTCGGAGGGTTGGTGAGCTAATAATTTTTGGTGCCTTCCTAGGTTTCTTTGTTCTGCTTCCGGCCATTCTTGTTCGGAATCTCTTTCCGAGAGGCCAGATGATTTTTGTCAGCAAAAACATTTGGGACCTGTGTTTGAAATAGGAAGCTGAACTTGCATTTATCACAGCGGTTGCTTACTTAACGCATGTTGAAAGTTTAACACCGAACATGGATCGTTGTACACAATGGAACCGAGCCAGGATTTTCTCGTTCTAGCTTTTGATAAGAGTCTCAATGGCGTGAACCGTCAAACGTCAAATGAGGAAATATCCCTTATCAAGTTACCTTCTTTAGCAGAATGATCGTTTCAGTATATCAAGTTGCCTTCGATACCAGCTAGATAAAAGGGAAACTTATCAATATTTTCAACCGTAAAAGACGGCCAAAAATGTCATAAGCGAAACTTTTAAGCTATGAGTTTTCTCTGGGAGCTCACATATTTCTCCCATTCATCGTGGGCCACTTGACAGGAAACGAAGCAAAACTATTTTCAAAACATAAGCGCGCTTCCATGATCTAGCCAAACCATTCATTGCAATTCTCTTGCTAGAAGAAAACCATTTTATTAGGCTCTGGTTTATTTGAAACGTGAAAGTGAAAGTGAAAATGGCTTTTTTGAATGTGAACGATCAGTAATGTGCAAACTGTTTGGAGTGCTTGTTGAAAGTTTCGAGAATGTTGATGGAAATAAAACCATACACCGTGTTGAAAGATTAGCACGTATTTAGACCCTGAACTTTATATTTAAATTTTTCTGCAAAGCCTTTTGCCCTGTTATGTCAATATAATTTATCCTTCAAACTCTTTTCTCCAGTACCAAGCGGTAACCATCAATGGTTCTGTTCTTCGCTCTTAGCCCCATACTGTACGAAACAAAGATACCTCAAGCTAAACCATATTTCGTTACTTCGCATAAAATATTCACGGAAACTGAGTCAGTTGATTAAATTAACATTCGCGCGCCACAGCTGGTAAAACAAATGTTATTGTAGTAAGGCCTAGTAACTTAACAACTTTAGAGAAGGTTACAAAGTGATAGCAAGTCGTTGTGTTATCAACGTCATTCGAAAAGTTAACCGTCATGATCTAGAATTTAACCGTCAAAACGTCTTATTTGTGACTGTTGACCGTCAAAGGGACCTCCATTGAGACCCTCTTTGATGTTGTCCAGGGTGTGGGGCGTTGAGTCACCACTGACTTATGTCAGTAATAGCTTTTCAAGGCACGAATCAAAGCTGCTTAGAACTATAGGCCTACAGTAATTCCCCAGGTTATTCCAAAGTCAAAATATTTGGCTGTTTGTTTATTTGTTTGTTTTTAAAGGAGTCTTGGTTGCACAGTTGTCGAAATGTTAACAGGAAAACCTCCTCTGGGTCATCTTGGAGTACTTGCTGCTATCTTTAATACTGGGAACCAACCCATCAAACTTGAACTGCCGGAGAGTGTGTCAAATGAAGCAAAAACGTTTATCGAAGCTGCCTTGACATGGTTAGTACTATTAATAGCAGGACGAAAGTCGAGGTTATTTAGCTACAAGATGTACGTGAAAAAATTATGTTTGAAAGCATGTAAAAGGACGAATGCAGGTGTAACTGAGGTTAAGTTGCAGTGGTCAAAAGTCAGAAGCGAAGGCAGTGTTAATAAATTTGTTCTATTGTTTCTGTAGGGAACCTGACAAGCGACCATGGTCTCATGAGTTACAAAGCTACTCGTTCATTTCAAAAAGGTATAAACTACTGATATTGATAGAACTATTTTGGCGAAAATTTGAGATATTCCTCATGGTGTTCATAATGGACCGCTCACTATTTAATTTCGGCAAATTGCTTTTTTAATTCCTTGTATAAACATGTTAAACATTTTTTGTCCAGAAGAAATATGGTTACGTTCATGTGTGGATGACAATTTCAGTTAAATTTTCACAAAAGCGACGCGAGAAACGTATATGAATGCTAACCTTTCACATGCGCGTTTACTGAGAATTAATTACAGAGACGAGTTAGTCAGTGAAGAACCATTATAAGAAATACTTTATTGAGCAAGTCTTGTTCGGTCCGTATTGGAGAAATATTGGTCTTGTTCTTGTTCAGTTGCAGAAACCTGCGAAAAAAGAACTAGTTCAATTACATGTGTACTAATCCACATGATCTAAGAGATATGATCAAATCACGTGCGCAGTATCAGTCTCATGAAGCACAGAGTTGTGCTCCTTCATTTTCTCTTGTTTTTATCCAGTCTAGAAGTTAGTTACTTCTTTGAATTCGCCACAAATACCTGATTTTGTTTTCAGAAACGAAATGGAAAAGAAATCTTTGGACCTTGAGGCGGCTTTCAATCCTTCTGGTGAGGAATAATTGGAATTAGGTTGCATTACACTCTTAAATTTTTGATTAAATCTAGCTGTATTTGAGCCCTAAAAGATTCCGTTCTAAACGACGGAGTAGTAACGGCTACAACTTGATAATGACGAAGAAACCACTGTCATAGAATGTTTTCACCTACGAGAGATGTTTAAGATATGATAACTGATCGACCCAATCAAATTTCACTTAACGGGGCTTTTTTTCATTTCTTTCCCTCTTTCTCTCTCTCTTTAGATTCAAAAGTAGGTATTTGCTACTCGTTTGCTCATTACATAAAAGCGTTTTAAATGCCGTAAAATTGAATAAGAAAGCAATTTCGTTAACAATGCATTTAACAATGACACTTTCTTTTTTGACCATTATAGAGAGATACCAAATTTTAAGAAATATAACATTTATATCACGTTGCGTAGGTCACTTGCGTAGAAATTACCTGCTCTTTGGTACGAGGACCTAAATTTTACACTTAAATCCATCCTTTAGACAAATCCGAAGGTCATTTAGATAAGGATAATGCCATGCAAACCCCCTCATCAATCTCAAATGTTTTTAGTTCTTTGCCAAGCTTAGTTTGAATAATATCCCATTGTGAGCTATGAAGTTAACTCGGCCTTGTTATCAACAGGTGTTTTTTTGAAACAATTGCCTTCACATTAGCTCGTTTGACTTCACATTTATATGTTAAAACAAATTTATTTCAAAAATGTAATTTTGTTGCAAATACACATTTTTGTCAGTAGCAAATACTTTCAGTTTTGCTGAAGAAAAATCTTGTTCTATTTTAAATACAAAAAAACGGGCGAGAAGTCCAGCTTGAGAATATGAGAAGCGCAATTCATCTCATGGTGGTCTATTTTAAATTTAACAATCTATTTTTGTGTGTTTTGAATGGTTTTTGTGGAAAAAGGATTTGATATTTGCCTAATTTCGTTTCCGTACTTTCTCGATACACATTTTGTCGGATCGAGCGGTCCGGGTTCGAGACCTAGCCTGGGACACTGCGTTGTGTTCATAGGCAAGACACTTCACTCTCACAGTGCCTCTCTCCACCCAGGTGTATAAATGGGTACCGGCGA
>OMLO01005836.1_pt1 | contig 10352 bp, 5 predicted proteins | sample 1674811 | NCBI WGS metagenome assembly OMLO01 (sample SAMN06265003, study PRJEB25207) | coral metagenome | isolation source: Coral host | place: Mexico:La Bocana,Puerto Morelos, Mexico | collected 2008-11-13
CCCTGTGAAAAGAGAATTTTTAGGTGCATTTTCGGGAGAAAATTAGACGCTCACCAGCTACTCCAGAGATTTAGATCTTCCTGCTCCCTTCCAACCACAACCCACACCGCAAGTTCGCTCAGGCCCCCTAAAATTGTATAATCTTCCAACCATTGATTTTCAAAGGGTTTCTTTGCCCTTAGTTTCAAGGACAATTTCCTTTTTGGCCTCCAACATCTTTTGGGTTTGAGACGACACCAAGAAAAGATCACTGAGACTATATCAGAAGGGAAACAAAAAAAACATTTTCTGTCCCCTCCAAAAGAGACTGGTGGGGATGATATGAAAATTTGTGGAACACCCTATTGAAAGAGAGAGATTTATTTTGCAAATCATATACACATAATATCATGTATACACGAGATAGACAAATAGATAGTTATAAATAGATTTAAAAAAAACATTATATACATAATAATGAATTGTCCCAAAAAAAACATCCTTTCCAACCAGGAAAGTCTACACCATGGCAATTAACATAAATTTCTATAACTTATATATGTTACCATAGCATTTCCTTGGTCGTTTACCAGCATCTCCTTCCACCAAGAGGGGCACCAATATTTCGGCAGCATCTTCTAGACTCTCCATAACTGCAAGAGCCCATGGGTCTACCAAGCCAGTCAACACATCCTGGCCATGGAGGGCAGAGGATTTTTGAAAATCGGAAGTTGTTCAGGGTTCACTTTAGTGGGGAATGGGGTCCTGTTAGATAAGGTCTTGTAAGCCAGCGATCCATCAGGCCAACCTGAAAACCAATGCACCAGAAACAAGTAAACCGAACAACTCCCAAGGGTTCTGCGCGATCTGTTCTACCCATGGACGGCGCGCTTGGGCCAGAACTAAGAACTAAATTTCTAAAAAGCATTTCATGGTTTTCATCATAAAAATGCAATTGTAATCTTAATGTATGGAGTATGGAAAACTACACTTACTATGTTTAATGAATATTATACTACAAATCGAAAAATAATACGGTCTTAAGACTCTTACTCATAGAGTTATAAAGTTTCTATATTCTTACAAATTAAAAACTCAACAATAAAAGTATGATATATGATATATGTGTTATCATGTTTAAAATATATACATCTCTTTCACCTGCGAGTGCCAAGTTTCCCATGTTCTTTGCAAGCAGCTGCACTGGCTTTCCAGGCAGCAGGCCAGATATTTGGCCAAGGAACTGTAGATCTGAAAAAGATCCCACTGAGAAAAAGAGCTATGCAACATCTGACTATCCACCTCTCACTCACTGCCTCGCAAAGATAAAAAGCTTGCAAGAACATGCCACGCAGCATTGCTAAGAATCTGAATCTTCGAGCGGGACACTGGACTGAGCTCGTGGATCAAAAGTTGTGCTGCTACCTCTTGAAGATAGTATTCTAATGTTCGAACTCTGCTCCATCTTCCACGCCAAGCAATCCATGCTGGATCTTCACAACCAGAATAGAGAAAAGTAGCACCACTGCCCCGCAAAGTGCCTGGTGTAGCACCTCTCTGATCCTGGCGGTGAGGAATGCCAAGACAAGACATCACTGCATCCCACTGCTTTCTAAAAGTTGTGATCGACCCATGGAAAAGGCGGCCGTCCAAAGGCAGATTGTAAAACAAAGCCTCAAGCACTGAAATGATTTCCAAGTCATCAACACGACCATGCTGACGCCTGGCAAACCTTGACGTCTTGGGATTCTTGATGTGAACGTACAGAGCCAAAGAATCGTAGGCTACGTCCTTTGGAAAAATCAAATCTCTTCGAATCAGTGATACTATCTCACTAGGATGCAGCATCGCGCTGAATCCCAGCAGGACACAACCAAGCCAACTGAACCAGCCCCAAAAAGCGGCAATGCAAATCGAAGCTCTGATGGCCATAGCCGGCAAGACCGCACGGCATTGACCAGGTTCGTAGACCTGCCACTTTTTGTCGATTTGCCAAGCCACTGTGGTATAAGCTCTGCAGGAAGGGTACATATCTTGGCATGCAGTAATCGAGTAGACCAGCAAATATCTGGGCAACCCAACTTCGAAAAGGTGCATACCATAGCCCCGCAAAGCCCACGCCAAGGCTTCAGGGGAAGCGACCAAAGGCTCCCAAGGCAGGTTGGAAACTTCGCACCACTGTTTGAAAGCTTCCAAGCACTTAGCCATCCGAGTAGAAGTCGCAACTGAAAACCCCACCGAAAGATCTAACTTTCCACGAGGAGCTGGCATTCTATGAGTTCCACTGGTTGCACGGAAACAAGAGGTCCTGGAACCTGAAATTGGTGGCCCTGGATTGGGCTCGATGTCACCCCCAAGGAGTAATAAAAATCTCAACCATCTTGCTGGATTCTTTGGTATACGTGAAGCAGCTACTACACAGTCAAAAGCTCTGTAATCACCCTCCTGCAACGAGCTAAGCCAGTGTGGTATGTCCTTGGGGGGACCCGACACCGGACGACCCCTGCTAGGTCCGTCTGCTCTGTTTGAGTCGGAATAACAATGCAAACCGCCAGGGTATAAGCCACTACCTATAATATATGCCAGACTACTGCCTAAGACATGACTGATAGCTGCTGAGCTCGAACGACCTTTTGCTGCTGCTCCTAATGTGACGCGACTATCTAAGATCCCTAAAGCACGATGATCAGGATAACTCTTGGCTAGGGACTTTATCCAACTCTTATAGGTTCTAGCCTCATTCACATTTATATGATTGGCACGTTTAAAGGTGTAGCGAAAACACTCCTTGAAATGCAGGGATTCGCAAATTTCCCCGATCCATTCGGGGTCCTCAAACCACGGTCTTGGGGGATAAACACTTTCAGTACTAGGACCTACAAAACAATCCCAAAGAAGAAACCATCCTCACCTCCTTATAAGTTCTGACACGAACCGATTGAGGAATCTTGGAAACAATGCCCCGTCTGGCGGTCAAGGAGCCGGATGCCATCCTGTGCACAAGTTGAAGCGGGTAGGCAGCTGAAAAAGAAGCCACGCTTTCGCCAACCTTGGGTGTACGACCGTACACCGTCAGACAGGAAGGATTGCATCTACGGTCAAAATCAAGAATGCTATCACGAGTAAATGTTCCTTGGACTGTAAAATGGTTCCCTCTAAATCTGCAAGTACAAACACTTTCAAGGGGAATCAACCAGGGCTTGTTATGAAGCCATTTTGAAGCTTTTCTGAAACCACTACCATATGCACAAAAAGCAAAATGACTAATGACACACCCCAGTGAAATCAAGGTCTTGTAACAATCAAGATGAAACAATCGACTGCTCCCAGGCTGCTCGACAGAAATGAATTGGCCGCACATCACTGCAACCGTAAGAATCATTGCAGTTCGGATTGCCAGCAGGTTGTGATAAGCCGTAAAAGGATCTCTAGGATTAAAACCAAAAGGCTCTTCTATGGATCTGACTTGCGGACGACGCAAGGTTCCCCAAGAAACACAGGGTAATCCTGCATGCCATTCCCTTACAACCCGTCTGGCAGCCAAAGAAACAACTTCACGAAACACTGCACGATCGGAGAGGTCACTAAAGCGCAGCCTCCGCAGATCGATGTCGAAACCATCGTGCATTTTCATGCCACGGGCGCCATGGACAGCGCTCCAATTTCCGGTGCCCCGGAAGAGTTCAACAGCATCAAACAAGATACCTTCTTGCAAATTGGAAGGAACATGTTGCTCAACAAAAGGTTCTACTTGCAAAGAAACTTCATTAGTCCTAGGACCAAACTGCTCGGCTGTCACTGAATCAATGCCTTTCTCAGTGAGAAGTGCTGACACAGGACTTTGCAAACGAGTGTAATAGCCCCTTTGTTCTGTGTGTCTCCAAATTTCCTTGCAAGCTGTTGAACCTAAATCAGCCGAACAAACTGCTCCACCAGTGGGTGATGCATCCATGGTGAAAATCTTGGGGCAGTAGTGGGCCCTCAAATCACTCTGTGCAGTTGAACCTAGTAAGGAGAGTAAAATCAGTTCATTACGAGATTTCGGATTCAAACAAAACACTTGATTTGGTGTTCGGTTTTGACAGTCTTTGAAAAGATGATCCATTAGGGAAAACAATGGTCTTCGAAACAGCAAAGCATGGACCCAGCACCCCAACAAAATCTGAAGCAGCTGTCTAGTGCAAGTACCCCTGGAAGCCACTGCTAAAGACAACAACGACAAAAAGTAGAGTCTGCTTCGGGGTGCCATAACTCTCCCAGCTAAACCATCAAAATCGGCTCCTAACAAAACACCCTGTGTTTGGTTTCTCTTGCGTTTACGCTCGTGCTGAACGAGCCCTACATGTTTATAAGCCCATTCAGCGGCTTTGAAAACTTCACAGTCTCTCAACACTGGATTTTTGGGGAAATCGGCAATTGGCAGTTTTTGAATACCTATGTGATCGTCTATCGCAAGAAGCTCTAAAAAATCTGATCTAGGACAAGGATGTCTATAACGAAGGGTCTCATGAGCTATCATTGAACCTGCAAGCTGCCGCAACACATTTGTATGGGCACTCTGAGCAATCTCAACGGCAAGATTGTCACCCATTGCCAATGTTTTCAGGCAAACTGCAAAAGGACCAGGCCCCATGCTCTCACGGTAACATGCTAAGTGTGAAAGTTCACTAGCAAGAAACTCCATTCTGATGGCATTCCGCCTAGATCGTTTTGAAGACACCACAAAAGTATAATAATAGTCGGACAAATCATCCGCATTGAATCTGAACATCTCGGATTCACTCAAACTCAAAAGTGAGAGCATAGCTCCGGGAGCAAGGTTGCGAGTGGCATCATTCAAGCTATGCATCCGACTATTTATAACTGTGGGGTTTATTATGAGTCTATCATGCTTAGCATCTTTAGGAACACAGAACAAACCAACAGCTTCATCCCAGTTTATTTCATGTTTAGAGACAAGTTCACAAGCCCCCAGCTTATCCCATCGTGATGCTAGTTCAAGAAGCTCCGACTTGGAACAGTGCACTTTCGCAGGAACAGACTTAGACCAGTCTTCAGGCGCTTTACGTAAAACCTCGGGATCTTCAAATGCACTCTGGCACAAAGGATCACTAAGAAAACGTTCAGCGTGGAAAGACGGAGGGTACTCCCACTTTACTCGGCTGGCAACTACAGGTTTCGATCCTACAGGTTTCACAGTCACCTTAGCGGTCTCGAAAACACAATCGCTATGCGGAGCAGAGTCAGGAGGGTCAAATCGATCCCTTCGCAAGAAATGACTGCCATACGAATCGAACTCTTGATGCAACGATTGGGCAATATCAACAAGGTCCTCGAACCCAGATGTCTTGTTACACCCGGGCAGTTCCTTTAGCATTAAAACCAAATTCTGAAATTTTTCACAACTACGCCCTAACTCTTCTCCAGCAAAAGGTTTCACATCTAAATAGTGATCCAACATCGACTCGAGTCTGTTCAGAATCTGACGCTGGGGATCAGAGATTGGTGCTCCTAATTGAGCACTGGAAGGCGGCTCACACGGGTGGCCCAGCTCAATCCAATTCAGGCAACACACAACTTGCTGGAGGAGAAAACGTCGCAATCGGAAAAATCGACGACAACGACGTCTCCGTGGGTTTGGTCGTGATGAGCCAGTCCAACACCACCTAGAAGGAGGCGGAACAGGCCACAGGCATGCTTGTCTTACAGGCATGTGAACGATGCAGGTGTCAACAGGCCGAAGGCTCTGTTTTATGAAATGCGTGAGTCCCGTATGGATGGACCCAATGCAAAAACATGCAGATTCAACCAAGTCAATAGGATCAAACACCTGGGAAACAAATTCATCAGGGTTAGGTAAATCAAAAGGGGGGGCGCCACTACAAAAATGGCCTTCATCTAAATTACCCTCATCCAAGAAAGAACTCCTAAAACCATCATCAAAACTTGAGTCATCAAAAAACTGCTTAGCAGGATGCGACTCAGGCACTGCATCACAACCAGGGGATCCTGATTGCAGATGTGATGAACGAAGCTCAAAATGGGGAGGCTCAGCGGCTCCTCGTGATGCTACCCTTCCTCCTGACTTTGTGAACCTTTCCCCCCTCTCTTCGGTCTGCGTTTTGGCTTTGGTTTTGGGTCGATTTCCACAAGCTGTTCCACCTCCGTCTTGATGCGATCTGCTGGGCGTCCGGAATTTTGCATTCTTGCTTCTAGGTAGTCTAGGTCTTTGAGGAATGCAAGATTCGCCGATAACCAGCTCGGATGAGCCAGTCGGCTGAAAGGTTTCAGACCTGGAGCTTTCTTGGCAAACTGGGTGTGCTGAGAGAAATCTGGCAGACCCGTCAGGAGCCACCCCAACTGGAGTCGGCCTCCGTCTATTGCTACCTGTTCGCAAAACACCAAGAGCTTTCCCAGGAAACCCAACATCTGTTCGTTCCCAGTCTGATAGGCCAGAAACCAGCCTTCTGCAAGGGCCATCGAGAAGTGAGCTAGAAGCTTGTGATCCGAAAGTGGAACACGACGCTCCATGTACTTCCTGAGCAGATTGCCATCGATCCGTTCCGGAGTCAAACCGAGTTCTGAAGCAGCATTCGCTTGAACGGTCCTGTAGACCTTTCCCAGATCCACCACTGTCTTCAGAAAAGCCTCTCTGGCCATGCATCCCTTTACACCGGTAGAGCCGCCGCTTCCGCTGGCCCCATCTGATGACACCAATGCCCCTAGGATAGGATCTGTAGGTTTGCTCCCCACCACGGTTTGTAGCAGAATGCGGTTTTGTTCCAGTTGGGCAAAGAGAATCTTCTGGATGGGATCTAACTCCAAGTTTTCCGGCACAACCAAAGCTGCAGGATCTTCCACTTCCTTCTCCACCTCGGCAAACTGGGTCTCTTGCATCACCACTGCTGGGCTTCGAACTCCTCGACGTTGTTCGGCAGATGCCACCCTGGGTGGTGGCGATCCAGCAAGACTGCGAAGGGTTGCCCACTGAGTGCTGCTCAAAGGTTCCTGATGCTGACTGGTGAACAAAGGAGGGGCTCTGGTAGGTGCAGCCTTTGGATTTCCCATCGGAAGAGGAGGCACTGACTGCTGCTGAGACAATTGGCGTTCTAAATGCTCCAACCTTCTTCTCAGCAAGGTCACTTCTGAATCCGGCCCGAGTCCCGGCGGACCATTTGCCTGTTGAGGTTCCATGGTCTCCAGATCGTCTTGATCTAGCGGAAGACCATCTATCCCTTCCATGCCTGTCTGGTACTCCGCCGCCGTGTCCTCGTCCATGACTTCTGCAACCCATTGATCGGCCACACTGCGAGTCTCGGCAGTGGCTGGCCGACCCAATGACTCCTCCACATGTGGTTGAAGAACTCTGGCACGAGCTCCAGCGCCTCGAGGAAGAGGACCTCGAATGAAATGCACCAAGGCAGCCCAAGGCAAATCCACCAGAAGAATGGAAGCTCCGTCTACCCGTCCACGACGGGGTAACACCAAAGGAACGGTTCCTCCTTGAGTAGCAGGCTCTTCTGCACCTTCCGGAAGTTCCAAAGAGCCGAAGAAGGTTCGCACCAGCTCTGTGTCCGCAACCGCAATCATGAAGCCACCGGGACGGACGTAGACCACATAGCAAGCTATCCTGTTGAACTGGTCGCCACCAACATCGTCTGGAAGGATGGCCAGAATGCATGGAAGAGCTCTGTCGCCTGAAATGCCTGAAACCAAAGCCTCCACATCGCCCCGAGTCAGGGGCGTCACTGCTGCAGGGATGGCGGCCATGGCCGCTGCGCACCGATAAGGTACGCTTCTGCCTCAGATCTCGTAGGAAAGGCGTGACTGATGCTGGTGTGGTGGAAATCAGACTCCACCGAACGAGGCCCCACTTCCACAATGTAGGCACCGTAGTTAGGAGTCCAAAACCCCTCAGGATGGTGAGGAGACCTCAAAGCAATGTAGAAGCTGTTACGAAAAGGTGTCCCCAAAGATGAATGTGAGTGAGTCTCACCCTCCAACCTCAGAGCAGCTGCAAAGCCAGCCGCAAAAGCTCTTGCCAATCGAGCCTGAGGATTCCACTCAGGATCAGCGCCCCGCAACCGAGGCCGAAGATAATCCAAAAAGGGAAGGTCCAAAGCTCTCAAATCAGCCGCAGTTCGAGCTGCCAAAGCCGCTCGTCCCAAAGACAAAGGGAAAGTAGGAGCCCCTCCAGGAACTCCAGTCAAATGTCCTGGGGTGGTTGTAGGCACTGATGAAGTTGCAGAACGGACCACAGAAGGACTGTCAGCCGGTCGGCGTGCAGTGATGCTGATTTCAAGGCCAGCAAGTTGCACAGTGACGGAATCCACAATGTCCCCTGGAGCCTCGCCCAAATGCATCAATCGGCTCGATACTGAGCCAGCCGTTCACGCAGTAATTGCCCAGATGGAGCCTGGCCAGGACCCAAGGATGCCACCACCAGCCGCAGAGCTTGATGCAAGAAGTACCTCAGATGCCTCGAGCAAATCAGAGCTGCTCCCAATGCACCACAGCAGCAGCCAATCGAAAAGCAGATGAGGAAGCCCAGCGCTATGGCACCCCAGGGACAACTATGGCAAGTGGAGCCCCAAAACCTGAACTCTCTTAACAGTTCAAGGCCCCACTGACTCAGGCTCATGCGCTTGACCCGAAAAGAGGCTTCGTGCCAGTGGCACAAGTGATTTCAAGAGATAGGAAAACATAGTGTTGTTTTTTGCTTTTGTCTTAAGGCAACTTCGAAATTTGATGTAGAGTTCATCTTGATTTGTATGCAAGCTCCACTGTTGAATGTGCTTGCCCCAAAAGGAAACAAGGGAACCAGCTTTACCACAACTTTCCCAACCCTTATTCATCCATGGAACAAACACACCAAAAATGGATGGAATGGAAATAAAAATGGTCAGAAAAGATGGGGACCGGAGAGCTTCAGATTGCCTAAGAAACTTGCTGTCAACACCCTAAGAATCCAGACCCCTCCGCAGAGTAGGATTGATTGGATTGATGGTCGAAACATCCCATCCCCAGAATAGGATTGGTTCGGGGACTTCCCTTCCGTAGGACATAACCTGGATCCTTTCTGGAGGAAACTTCCGGAACTCTGAACCTCCTAGAAGCTCGGTTCAACAAAACCGAACCTGGGTGTCATTCCACTCCAAGCAATCCAGCGCCCAAGCAATGTTCACAATCTCAGCGAAAAGATTGCTATCCAAGGATCAAACAATGGTTAAAAAAAGGTGGTTTGGCTTTTTAGGATCCCTGAAAATGATTCCGGGATTGGTACCCCTAAGGGTATCCCGATTCGAATCCCACACCACCGGGCCCCAAACCACCAATTTAGCATTTGTTGAATTTAGTATAATTTAGCACTCACAAAAAAAAAAAACATTCTTCACCAAGAATTTTGGGTGATCTTCCTGGGTCGCCAATGGAAAAATCCTGGGAGGTTTTTTTTTCGGTTTCCAGGGAACCCAAGCCGAAATTCCACGCTTTTTTGAGCAAAGCTTCGTTTCGGGAGAAAAAAACCCACCACCCCAGGAAAAGGATAGAAAACAGCACACCAAACCCATGTGCACCACTTCTACCAGGGGGTCATCTATTTCAGGGTAATGCAACCCAAGCTTCATGGGCATTTTTCAGGGGAATTGGGGGGGGCATGCCAAAAAACTGCATCGATCCAGGTTGGATATTTCCCACCCGAAAATGGGTGGTAGAATCTAATGACCCCCCAGTCCTGGAAAAAAAACGCAGGTCAACCTGGTTGTCACGGCAAAACGTTGGTCCTTGGCTCAGGGAAAACGTAGGTCCCAGCCTTGCACGCCAAAAACTTGGACCAAAAACCGGCCGACCCAAGGGAAACCCCACATGGTTAATAGGACTTCATATAAGGCCTTCTTTCCGGGGGGAAGGGGAAGGTACGTTAGGGGGGGGGTTGGTTGAATTGATTAGCCACAAGAAGAGATTTTTTTCAATCCATGGAGGAAAAAAACAAAAAAACAGAATCTACACTTGTCAATTCTGCTGGTGACCTTTTTGGAATGGTTAAGTGACCTCCGAAGAGGGGATCAAAAGGGTCAAATTGAATCACCTGGAAAATAATTCTATGAGCCAAAGCCTTCTGAAAGTGACTTTTGAGCACTTCATTCAAGTCAAAATTTGCTGACACTTTCAAAATTTCGAAGGTGTTTTCTTGCCTCCCAGTTGCTTTGTTACCGGAACTATGTGGACTATGCTAGTTAGTCACGTGTTTAAAAAAAACAACAACCAATATGGTTTGCTTGCTTTGGGGTAGGAAAAAAATGGAAAAAATACATACTAGCTGGCGGTTTCAACCCCTTTGAAAAATATGAGTCAAAATGGGAATCTTCCCCAAT